>MDTF01010458.1_pt1 | contig 14667 bp, 4 predicted proteins | sample 811191 | NCBI WGS metagenome assembly MDTF01 (sample SAMN05326649, study PRJNA326480) | marine metagenome | isolation source: seawater | place: Southern Ocean | collected 2011
CGAAAGTCCAATAAAGTCCAATGACACATGACTTCTTAATTGGATAAAAAGCCTCACGTGAGGCGCGAAGCCTCGAGTTTGCCAGCGGCCCTTACGGGCGCAGTGATGTACCGTGACGCGCCTAAGCCGGAGGGTGCCGCCCATAGCCTGAGAGGGAAAATGCAGGGTAACACCGTGGGCAGTCAAGATATTGTGAATTTCTTATGTGACCGCGATTGGCGTTCGTGCGGCCGCTGTGCGCTTTCTCCGGGCCAATTTCCCGGACCACTTCGCTGGTCGTCAAGGTCACGCTACGTTCATTGGTAAGTTGTTCCCCTGCTATTTTGGGCACAATGGGGCTGCCCACGGCAAGGTTAGGATCGGCGCAAAATAGCAACGACGAGGCTAAATGGGTTTAGCTCAGGAGCTTGTGTGAGTAGAACTCCAGTAGGGGTCAACCGAATTAAATTAAATTTAAATTTACTAAACGGGTCTTTGCTCAAATCGCCGATCCCCAATTCGCCATCGCGCTCCAACATCAATATCTTCCAACATCGGGAGTAACATACTGTGGTATGTTGTATGCGGCGCCGCATCATACCTCATATGCGCGTAGCTAGCCCCCGATGTTGGAAATAGACTTCATTTACAAGTTGGGCGGGGCCCGGCCCGGGGCTAATAGGCTTGACCTTAGTACCTAGTACCCAGACCGGCGTGACCAGGATCATACTGGCTTTAGCCTGAAATAGCCTCTATGGCATTTGCGGCTGCTTGCCGGCCCGATGCCAGCCGGCTGGACCACGGGGGGCGATGCCAGCCGGCTGGACCACGGGGGGGGTGACATGGCTGCCGCTGCGCCGGAGATCGCTCAGCTAGTGCCAGTGAGGCGGCCGGGCCCTGTTGCCAGCGGCCGGCGAGTCCGAGTCAGCGACGGTCAATATCACGGCTCCCAGCCACTACAATCACCGTGACATCGAAGGCGCGTGGAATCATCGCAGACCGCTTTTGGTCCCGCACCCAAAACGTCGGGAAAAAACGTGGGCGTCTCCCGGCCATAACTTTTCACCACCCGATCCGTTTGTTGTCAACTAGGGACTACAACGGGCTTATCAATACCCCTCTAAAGGATGGTGGCGATGTTGGGGGGTCCGGGGGGCTCCTAGCGAAGTCGGGTTTTAGTGTCCGCCCCTAGACCTAGAATACATGATTACTAGTATATTCAAGTTGCTCTCGGGTTGCCACAGACAGTAAAACCGGGATCACTGCATACAAAAATACATTTCGAAAGTGCACGGCTCCTCAAGTTCTAAGGCTCCTTATAAGACTACATGAGGGCGGCGGCCTGTACAGAGTTTGTTTTAGGTTCAGGTTACTATAGTATTGCCGCGACTCGGAATTTCTGGCCGCTCCATACCCTAGCCGGAGTGTCGCCCCTGAGAGCCTGGGGGCGCGAGGCGAAGACCACGCGGCGGCATGCGGACCCTCGCGTCCTAGGCTAAACCAAGTTTGTTCTAATGTGCTGCTAAACCAAGTTTTTTCTACAGTCCTCTGGCAAGATCTAGGGATTAGGCGCCGGCCCATCTAAGTAAACGTGCATGAGTATGCCTACATTATTTCTATCTATAGCCATGGCTCCCAGTTTGGTGCGTTGATAGCTATACAGTCTGGTGATTGAGCTAGGTGGATTAATTTCGTTAGGCCAATCTCAATCTGAAGGCCACCGGGTGAAAACTTCAAGGGCGGTGCTATCGTCAACACACGATCAAGGATCATCCTTTTTTCTTCAAAAATTTTTGTTATGCACCCTTGTGACCTCGCATGATTAATACCGTCGATTCCGGCACCTACAAAAAGGCAAATATATGGTTCTAGGAGCCCACCTGGTTCTAGAGTATGTCGCATGGCAAGAAGAATGGTTCCGATCGTTGTCTTGAAAATGCTGTGCAAAAGGAAAGGTTGTAGTAAACGCTCAATGTTTCGTGTCAGACGGAACGGTACAGATCCGGAGGAGGATGCAGGGCGACTAAACGAAAAGGCTGGTCTGAAATCATTGAAATGAACACGCCCAGTGTGTTGGCAGAACATAGTCTCCTGCGTTCCGCCAGGACCAATAGCCAGAACGAATCCGAGAATAGAGGGAATCGCAAGTTGAGTAGCGAATGTTCGACGATAGCTCCATAAACCCTCGAATCCATCATGAGTAGCACGAACATACGTAGCAAGCACATGCATTGACAGTTTGCCGCCACAAACTTTGTTATAGATTGCCCGACGTGTATCCTTAAGAGATGACGCACAAGTACGCTTCTTCAAAGAGAAAGATGAAGAAAGCAGAGTCTGTGTGTGAATTTGAGCAAAGGAAGCTAAACTGCATTTTTCTTGGCCAAGGGCAGAGCTCCTTGACTCGGCAATTTCATAGAGACTTGTCCAAGACCACCTATCTTCCGTCATCGTAAAGTTTGGTCCAAATCTAACATGCGAAAAAGGTGACACTCGCAAGCGACGTTGTTGTGCAGTTTTGCACCGAACAAGTGCGAAGTCGATGACACCAAGAAATTGGCTTACTCTTTCATCTGCCTGCGCATTTCTACAGGGAGTAATAGAAGAGGCGAACACTTGAACCTGTCCTTCGTCAGAAGAAAATGCAAAATGTTGTCCTGACTTTCCATTCTTTACTCTGAGACAGGCAGAGGGATCGATCTGTATCAACGGCAGATGCAGCTCTGGCCGAAACAGGCCAAAGGTACTAGTGTATTGACCAGGAACCTCAAGGAAGCAAGCTCCAGTACCTAGCCGAGTCTCAATGGTGCGTTTTCGTTCACTTTGCAGACGCGAGAGTGTAGAAAATGGATATTTGCAGCTCCTGGTTGACACAACTTCAATAGTCCGATTTGCTAAGATTCGAGTCAAAGTATCGAGATAACTTGTGAGGGATAAGTGATATGATGGGAATCGCACATTTCTTACTGGGGTGGGAGTTTCCACCCATGTGCCTCTCATGTCTAGCGACTGTAAACAGCCACAATCAACATACTTCGAACTGACCTTGTGCAGGAGCATGTACAATATATTAGATTCTCGTTCACGAGCACTGCTGCACAGTTCTCTAGAAACACAACGCAACAGATGCAGCAATTCTTCGCTCGGGCCTGGTCTTGCTGTCAAAACCATCTCATCGCCTAGTGTATCCATTTCTATTGCAAGCACTGAATTGCTTGAGTAGATGCTGGAGATGAGCTTATTTCCTTGCGTCTGCGACACATCACAGGACTCGTCCTGTGACATCTCAGATTTCAAGGCATAAAATATTGCCTGAGGTGTCGAACTGGCAAGTGAACATACTGCAGTTAGTACTTCAGGCAGAGCAAGCATTGACAGGAGCTGTGGAATCCAAGGAAGCAATGCACCTGTGGGTACCACATTCGAATGAAGATGAAACAGGTGACGAAGTTCGCCAGGTTGTTTGCCATGCTGCAGCAAGCACAAAATACGGGCCAGCCCACACACTGATGCGTCTTGATGGCCACATTCAATTGCAGCGAGATAGCAAAGGAAGGAATTTTTGACAAGCCGATTTAACAACACTGAAGATAAAGATGCTTCAGTCGAGCAATTTAGATCACACAATACAGCCCATGAGTACCACGCACGCCCGTAGTTGCTGCAGCCTCGAGTAGCAACAGAAAACGCGCAATGCGCGTCCCTAAACCTTCCTAACATCCCCAGGAACACTCCCTTTAGCCTAAACAGTTCGGCGCGCTGTTCTGTGCTAAATACCTCAATCACCATATTGTCAATGAAATTAAGGCCAGCTTGAGTACTTCGAAACATACGATCATCAGCACTGCAAAACGACAAAAGTCGTTCCCGAACATTGCAGAATGCATTATCGATATTCATCTGAATATCATTCAAATGGTTACTGCCATACTGCGCCCCCCCCCGTAGCCCCTGCTTTCTCGCAATGCGTTCTAGTGTAACCATTGTCCATGGTGCATCGTGAAGTCTAAGGATCTTGTTGGCTGCACCCCACGCGAAAGCCTTCTCTACTGACAAGAAAATATGCTCACGCCATCGCATTATGTCATCCCAATTCGACATGCTGTCCCAGGCGTTTGGCAGTCGGTTTCGCCATGTATGTGTGATAGTACTGAGATCAGGATATGTGAAGGCACGAGAGTGTTGGGATGCCTCGTGGAGTAGTTGACTGCTTTCGTGAACTTCAATTAGCTCATGAAATAAATGTAGCAATTGATCATGCACAGCCACTCCCATACGCGGTTTGGGTAAGCTACTCCATGACTCCAACGCGAGTTGGATGCATTCCCCACAGAGGTCTTCGACGTCAGAATAAAGGCCTTCCACTACTGCCAATCGTGCTTGTAACAGTTTCAGCTGAGGTGTTGGCTGCTTTGGCTGTTTGCTCCCATTCAGATGCTTCCGAAAGTTGTCCCATTTGTGTGATTTCCAGGAGGCTTCAAGACGCAAAGTTGGTCTCAGCAATCCTGAAGGGAGGGGAGCGGGGGTATACTTAAACAAATCCGACAGGAGCAGCCACTGAGACATATCACGAGCACATGCTAGCCACTCTGCGCACCAAACATCAGCCTCAAAGATGCAAGATGAAAGCGGTTTCAGGCCGGTGGCATCATGGTGGGTCTGACGAAGAGCTGTCACCATAGTACTCACAAAGATATGTTGAGCTTGAGGAATAAAGCCGTATCGCCGAAGCGAAAATGCTATGGAGGACATGGGGTTGATGCAACTGTCGGCTAGAAGCCCCACCTGCATATCAGTTTCCTGCAAACTACTGAATAATGATGCGCAGTGCAATTCCGGTAACCTAGAAACATGCTGCAGCGTCAAACTTTGCCGCATCATGAAGACCTCTTCAATGATGTGTAAGACTGCGTGATGGCAATTATGTCTAGCAGCAGCAGATGACAGCATCCTCACAAGGACTTGAGCCTTCTGTTTGCCAGCAAAGCATCCTGGCAGGGGGAACTTGCACCCCTGAATTAAAACCCGCGGCACACTTGTTGTTGTAAATACTGTGTCTATAAAGCTTAGGGGAAAACCGATAGAAGAGGGCACTGCAATCCGTGTATTCGAGAACGAGTCACTCGGTCGAAATCGTGCATCGTTGCTGGTTGCGTATACTTGACTAAGTGGGAACATAGCCGGGACTTGTAGCTTCGGATGAGAGTGAGGTGACGCAAATTGAGTGAAGATTGAATTTGTGAGGGCAATTTGCCACTGTCGCTGATGACATTGCTTGACACTGCAGCAAACGTGAGGTAGGATGTCAATCCAAAACCTCTCTGCCAGTCCAACATGTGCGTGGACCAGCTCCTTAAGAGGCTCGATGAAATTCTTGAGTGATCCACATTGTTGTAAAAAGCAGCAGCGCGCAGTGGTGTATTGTCTTTGAAGGTTGACATCAAAACAAATAAGAGTCTCCAGTGACCTGGGTAAAAATAATTCGCTAAACAATGAAGGTGTCTGCGCAAATTGAGTTGTGAGCCTGACCGGCCCATCCGCATCTAGGCCATCCAAGATCACCTCAATGAGAATAACGAGCCAAAAACGATTAGAAAGGGGAGACCAATCAAGATCAAACATTTTAATGACATGATGACTGGCAGACTTTATGACATCATGCATGAGGAGACTACGGAAGGTCGCACGGACTCCTGGATGCAGAGTCAATAGACCCACAGTGCTTGGACCTTGACATTGCCCCTGCCCCACAGAAAACCTATTAGTCTGCGACATCCCGGTTCCTTGGCAAAATGTACCCTTAGAAGTTTGGTTGAGTGCGCATAGAAAACGAGCGTGCAGAGGTTGTAATGTCGCATCTGCCAGATTGTCAATGTCCAACATGTGTTCAATGAATGCAGTTTGTTCTTTCCTGGAAAGGGGTGATTTGACCTTGACGAGCCAACCAGACACTAGTTTAGAAAGCTTGCGCACGAGTGGTGTTGAGTCACTTCGTTCTAGACAAACAAACACAAGAACGACAAGCTCGCGACGCATTCCTAATAAGAGACTATCAGTCACTGCTTGCGCAAGAAGTGAAAAAATGATAAGAATTGCATCTATCACACCCATTGAAAGACTGAAATCACCGGTGATATCTGGTTGTCCCACGCAGTGGCCATATGTTGATTTAATGGTTTTTGTTAGGACTGATAATGTCGGCGTTGCATGGCAGGCATTTGATTGCGAAAGTGGGTTTTTACGGATTGAGTTTAAGTGCTGGAAGATAAGAATTTGGCCCACTCTCAGGAGTTGATGCCCATGATTCAGTACATACGCAGGGGCAGACTTGCATGCAGAATCGATAACCTTAATGATAGGTAAAACGTAGGCTACCAGTTTAAAGCTTGCAGCACTTGCGCAGTCCCCGTGTCTATTTGGTGTACTATGATTTTCCATTGCAGTAATTAGGCGAGATTCAATAACATATTTGACACGCTGATAAAACATCATTGTGGAATTGCAAGACTTTACAGGGGGGTACAACACTACTATTCTAGATAAAAGTCCTTGCAGCTTCAACTGAACTTCTGTGCTCCGCACGTAAAAAAAGCAAGGGCAAATTAACATTTGGGCTTTTGAAATATTGTCAATGAAAAAAGTGTTGGGCCGGGCGTCTCTGCCCAAGGTGATGTGCATGATCTCTAGGCATGTTAATAGGAGCGTAGGTGAATACGGCGGATCTGCTGCCATTGTTACGTCCAAACGTGCATTGGAAGTAGCAATTATTTTCTCGAAATAAGAAAATCGAATATGGGCATTTGGCCAAGCACGTAACGTGGTATCGAACAGGAGCAAGCAGCGTGGTGCGAGTTGCTGCACTGCAAGTTCTTTGTTGTCGGAGGCAAAGAGGGCCAAGCGGACAAGGAAATTAGCTACCATTTCGATCATTGTCATAGTCAAATGAAAGTCGTCATCAATTTGCGATTGTGTCGGTGAACCCACTATAGGCGCAAGATTTTTCTCCGCAGCGGTTACACAAAACTCCTTGAGTCCGATCTTATACTCCCAGTTCATAATCAAATCTGCGAGGGCAACCGCCAATTGTCGGTTTTCTACTGGACAATTGGGTGGTAGACCCAAGCGATTCAATGAATTCACCATTTGAGGCATGAACTGTGACCGATAAGGAAAAAATAGTCCAGGGTGGCGAACAACAAGTTGCCACATGTGAACAAGTTGAGCTAGCGCATGTCCTTCCTCGTACATTATTTTCTTGGTCCACTTAACTGCCTTGACAAAATCATTAATGGGAAGTCGTTTTGGCAGAGCTGGAATCAAAATATCGAGAGCAACTTTAACTAATTCACGCGCCTCAGGTTGAAATGTTCGCAGCAAAGCAACGTAAACCTAAAGCAGCGCTGATAAATAGAGGAAGCTAATATAAAGTAATAACCTGAAGTATGATTTTGGGAGGCGTCTCATATGTGGCGACAAATCGACACACATTAACATAAGCCCATTGCTTAGACAGCGAACCATCAGATTTGAGATGATTCCACGCAAATTTGATCAGATCTTTCCTGTGCTCCACTAATTCTGGGCCGAGATGCTCAATTAATACTGTGGTTAATTTGAGCAACTCCACGCGAAGAGCCTCGCTATACTGTTGCGTCTTGCAGTTTGCGTTGTCAAGCGCACAGCGCATAAATAGGGTGATCGTCCCTGAATCCACAATGCAAGTTTTCTCAAGTAACAGATCAGTTTTCTTTGAAGCCAAGTTACTGCCTTCAAAGGTTGATACCAGCATTGGAGTCACAATTAGACGTAATGCCATCACGTTTAACTCCATCATAGTACCCTGATCTGCAAGGACTCGAAGAAAATATAGCATAATGCTTCTTTTATGATTTGGGCTCCAGGTTAGCGCTACTTCTCTAGAATAAAAGTCCCTCAGAAAGGTAAAGTCAATAGGGCTGGGCAATATAAAAACAGAGAGCATGTCGAATAATACATGTATATCTGCAGAATGCGAACGACAGCAACCAATCAAGCCTTGGATGATCAAGAAAGTTTCTTTGTGATTACGCAATATCTCTACATTTAGTACCTGCGTGTGGCCTTTCAAGGACCTATCCTCCCTGGCACAAATTGTCTTCTCATAAGATTTGTTATTCATCCAAGGTTGCAGACGAGTTCGCCAGATAGAAACGAGAATTTTCCCGATGATCCTATGGCGCGTGAAGATGCAAGGATCCAACTGATACAGAGTGATTATCAGTTGTAGCCCATGAAATTGCGCCTGGTGCGTAATTATAGCAGACGGAACATCCTTCGTTGGAGCAATGTGTGCCCACGAGCTATCTTGCACCAACGTCGACAGACCAGCAAAGGACTGAGCATCAGAATTATATGACTGACAGGAACGGCTATCTGTCCTACATGATCGAAATCCTTGTTTATCTTGTGAGTATCTCCTAAAATGCTTGCGAGCAAAGCACGTGTCTGCAATATGTGCTATATGGTTTTTAAACGCAGTATTTAACAAACATTTCATTCCTTCTGTGCTTAAAATTCGGGCTCGTAAATCACCTGCTTCTTTAATATGCAGTAAGCCACGCAAGAGTGATACACAATGAGGGTCTGCAAGAGTGTGAAAGCTGAGGAAATATTGTGTTGCTGTCGAAGCATGTGATGACAGCAATTGCGCTAGCGGAGCGCGAAAAGGCGAAAATCCAAGCCTAACGACACCAGCTAGGGAAGAAAAATAGGCAGCATGCCAAGACAAAAAATGCCTCACGTTCCCAGTCACATTAAGTTGTGAATAAGCCCGGAAGTATGTCGGAATGAGGGCTTCAAGTCTTAGGACGAGCGTGACTACTGATGTTAGTATGGGTAGAATATTGAACTCATGAGGTTGGTGACAGCTGATGCGTGTTATCAACATTATACATTTTGTTGCAAGCTCCAGGGGATGAGTATTAGCCCACGATCGAATGGTGAACATCTTCTCTGGATGGCAAAAGTCCTCCAACCGGCTTAGCAATGAAGAGGTGAGCACGCCATTACTCATCTTGCGGGCGGCTGGCAACAACAGCAGCTTGTTGAGCTTATTTAAGTACCAAAGGCTAATATTTGTCAGACTTAATGGTACTTGAACCATAAATGCATTCATATGTCTGTCACAAGTGTCTGCATGAGAGGATTCGCCAAGCACCAATGTTTCTTGAAGTAAGGAAACAGAGGCGTGTACAATCATGTTCACCGAGGTAAGTGTCATTGAGATTAGCGCCACTTCGATAATTTTGCGTTGTCGATTAGGTGGTATGTATTCATGCATGAATTTGTCGTAATCGTTGCCGACATCTTGGCTTCGACAACTTTCCTTAACTGCACCTGCTGCTATTCGTTTAGCTGCTCTGACCATACTATGAGTTGCCCTCAAAGCGGCTCCCTGTAAACGATCAGGATGGGTCAATGAAGAAGACGTGTTGTGGTACAATAAGCAAGAGCTGAATGCAGAAGAAAACCGCACGGAGTGTGATGTCCATCCAAAATGACCATGATTTTCGTCATCATACTTTGAGGTACGGTCCAATGTGCAGCAGCGCGTTTGAATGCATTGTAGCAAACAATCTTGCAGCTCGATACTGGGCAGAATTGGACAGGGTTCCAAAGACATGATGTAGCTCAGAGCATCAAGAGCACCTACAGCACTTTCACTCCGTACCTCCGGATTCAGGTGACAAGTCATTAAAATGTGCGTCAGCTTTGGAGCAATCGGTTTCATGAAGTTGGACGACATAAGGGGCAGCCCCGCTAATCTGTTGAGCTCAAAGAGTCCGCTCTGTGCCCCGAGACGCACAGCTGGATCAAGAGATGATATTTCGCGAGCAAGGATGTGCACTAGGAGATGAATCTCGTTAGTGGCGGCACAGGCAGTTTGTAATAGCGCGTGGAGCGCTTGCGCAACACCACCTTGACTCAACAGGGTTATACCAAAATCATCAAGTGCGAGGGAGCTCAAAAGAGAACCTGCAAGAATATGCTTGTTGGGACGTGCCCACGCGTGCCCAAACGTGGTGAGAAGCTGATACAATATCTGAGACACATTTCTGCGAGATGGCAGATCCCACTCACGAAGCGAAAGGCAGATACGCGAAATAAGATCAGTGATGAGTTGTGATCTAGGCTTAGCAATTGCTCCGGGTGTTTGCAACTCTAGGAAGTATACGCAACCCATGTGGTATTTCAGAGCACCAAGAGCCGCATTTGCAACCCTGAAGCAACGGTCTGATACAGCCTCAAGGAGAGTTGATGTAAAGGCGCACATTGATTGCTTTTCAGCTGGCAACAGATACTTGCGCTTCCTTCTCCCGTTCGTGGGGATAGTATTTTTTCCCTCCGCGGCTTTGCACTGAGTGGTGTCCCCTTCGCCTCGTACGAGTGCTGTCCCTTTCACTTCACTTCCACAGTCGTACGAAGAATGCAATAGGAGCGCAAATATGAAGCTAAGGGATTGAAGCAAGGGAGTCCCCTCTGGTTCTAGTTTGGGATGTGCTGTAGCACAGAGAATCAAGTATAGCAACCGACACAATTGTGTATTAGATCCTGGATTTGCAGGCGGATCACCAGTGCAAAACTTTTTATTGTTAGTGGGTTCTTTAGCTGAGGATGTAAGACCTCGATGGGATGTGTCCGAATGCTGTGGCCAAACTGGGAGCTCAAACGAAGAGCATAAGATGCATGAAAGCAGGCGAAAGCACAGAATTTGATATCGATGTACTAATGCTAAATTACCAACAACAGCAGTAGATGGAACAGTCTTTTTTTCCAAACCGCATCTTACAAGTGAGTAGAGCAACTCGCATACGTGGATTACATAGGGGTCTACACTAAGCAAAAAAGGTACATTCTTCACGTTCACATTGCACGGAGGTAACTCAGATACACTGGGAGTACCCAGCCACTCACAGGGGAGTCCCCGCCATCTCAAAAGAACACCCATTGACAAGCTGTTCTTTTCATTGCAGCGAGTCTGGCCACAATGAGCACCCCCAGCGGGTCCCAAGCTTGGGAGCAAACCACCAGAGAGCTCTAGGAATCGGCGATTCAGCCCACCCAACTTCCCTAGTATGCGGAGCGCAATAGTTCCGAGTGCATAGGGAGCAGGTCGAAGGTGGCTACAAACACCAATCATCATCAAGGCATGTAACTGAGGTTGGCCACGCATCAAAGAAATCAAGTGAACAGGACCCAAGTGATCCAGGTAATATTCAAAGGTTCTCAAACCCAATGAAGGGAGATCGCCGGATTTTATTTGTACTGCACTGGCGACGAGGGGTAGCAAGCGCGGCAAAAATGGAACTAATTTGGCTAGAGCCATCGGCACCGTCATGCATAATTCAGTGAGAATCGAGCAAATCAAAGATGACCGTTCCACATGTGAGCGCTGTTGAATCAAAGTTGTGAGTACAAAGGCAGACATATCTCCCAATTGTGCCCGACCAGACTTAACTTCGAAGACCTCAGGGGCAAGGCAGCTTGAAACCGACCTAAATATTGAACGAAGCAGGAGATAATAGGCCATCGGCTCCTCTACCACCACCGCATGCTGCAAGCATGCGCAGGCTAGCACGCGGAGACGATCCCTGAGAATGATTTCATTTTGAGGAAACAATGCCACTGAGCCAAGAATTATTCGAAATAGGCGCAAGAGTGTGGATGCGCGCACAGGCGGGGAAACCCTGGCAGCACTATTGACAATGTCTTTAGATGTTGCTTTGTAGACTGGCGTCGGCTGACTTAGGCTATTGCGCGATTGTGACATAAGAATAGAGTGGTCACTAGACAACTCAAAACTTGAGAGCTCACTAAGCTTTCCCATGAGGTATCGAATCAAGATATCAGCGAACGTTGCCGATACATTGGAATTGGCAAGAAGAGTTTGTGATATTGCTAGTAATGATGGAGATTCTAGCATGGCATCAAACAACATTGGTACATGCTGACCGACGGTGGACAAGATATTCGAGTGGTCAAGGACAGTAAATGCACTAGCAAAATTGTCTAGGATCTCCTTAAGCTCTTTCTTCTGTACTTTATTGCCACTTGCAATCACTCGACAACATATTAATCCCCAATAGAAAAAGAGACCAATAGTTTCAGCCTCGTCGTGGGAAAGGGAACACGAGAAGTTGTTGTTGGCTGATGTTCGCATGGAAACCTCATTCGACACGCAGGCGCCCCCCCCCTTGCGGAGTCTCCACATTTTATCACCATGCTCTTGCTCAGATAAGTTATTAGGCTTGGATCTTGAATTTTGTGAATAGTGTGATATGCACCAAATAACAGTCTTTAAGCCCCGAATTAAAGTCTGGATGAGTGGTCGCACGTCTGCCATTGCATCAGCGGGCGTAGAATCAGATGTTGTAGTAATTGAAGACCTTTTTGTCCTACCTGTGGTACTATTGCACTTGCTAAAATTATGCTGACGACATATCACATCACATCCAGCCCTCTGCACACTATTGTTGATCTTTATCATGTGAAAACGCAGGGTATCAAACTTTGCCACCAATGATTTCATAATGTGAACCAGCAAACGTTTTCCGTGAGCTTTTTCCGAACCACCGCTATGAAAAATAAAATCAACCAGATTAAGTAGTAATCTAACGGATGTTGTTTGAACGTTTAAAGGAAGTGCCGGATCATGCAAATTTCTGGAGAAGAGTAATACTACACGGGAGAGCTGGGATATACTCAACTCTGCCCGAACGTGATGGACTAAGTCCGCCAGTGTTGAAAATGCGAGAGGCCGAAGTGTATCGCGGCTTGGATGACCAACGCCAATGAGCACATTTTCGTCAAGCAAGGTATCTATGTGTTGATAAAATCCTCGACGGAACTCCGTAGCAAGAATGTGACGAGTGGCAACAAGGAGTTCCTTTCTGGTAGAAACCGCATCGCCGGGACAGGCGTTCATCAGTGTGATGACAGCTCTCGAAATTGCTTCCTCGTAAGGTTTCATCAACTCTGAGAATCCGCGTAGCAAGTAAGTCAAAAATGATAAGGTCTTAACTTGACATGCAATGAATTCTTTGTATCGATTACGTTGAAATTTATGTGCTAGAATAGGCGCGTGTAGTGCTAGACCACCCATCATCAGTGGCGTGAGCAAGGGAATATTCTCTTGGATATATTTTGGATATAGTTGAAATAAGAGCATCACAATCAGCGGACACTCGGTTAGTACTTTGAAAGAGTCTAAACCTTGAAGAGCTGATATAGCCGCCGATTGCGGGCGTGGAGCAGACTCAAGAGTTGCCGTTTGCTCAGGTATTGTCCGTGAAGCGGAGAAGGCTTCATAGTTTTGAAAATGACTAGGGCGATTAAAGATATCTGACGCAGTCACTGCTGGCGAACCTAAGAATGAGAATGCATTTTGAAAAATACAAGCAACGCACGTTGATCCGGAAGGGAGATAAAAAATGCTTTGTTGATTGATGTGGGAAGAAGGCGATAGATACGTTGCACTAGGTCAAGGAAACATTGTACCTCGCCCTCTAGAGCAGGACGAAAATTTTTGTGCAGATCAAATATAATGCGTAGGCATGTGAGGGCATTTTCCTCTGTGTCGCGAGATAATGTTTCTGTGGCAATTCGGAGAAGCTCTGGCGCATATGGCCGCAGAACTTCATTATTTGGAAGTCTATTCAGGATCTCCAGCACAAGATGGCGAAATCTTACATCCACGACATCAGCACGATGCGTAGCTGGACTGTGTAGGAGAATATTTCGAAAAGCGGGAAACAGATGTCTTAGGAAGTTGGCATATTCAGATGTGTGTACGATCTCCTGCGAACATTAACTTATGCGCATTATCCAAAGTCACCTTAACTTACAATTCTTTCGCGTATGTCAGTTGCACAGCGCAATGCGTCAGAGATATTTGTCGCCACAAGTCGTCGGGCGGTCAATTCAAAGTTTAGCTTGTGAGCCGCGCGAGACTCCGTAGTTTTTGGCCTTGCATTTCGCTGTGCTTGCACAGCCATTCTATGTCTTCATACGCACTGCACGGCACAGGGCGACGGAGCTCCACCCCCCCAGAGCTACTAAATATTAGCGGGCCTGGCCTGGACATCCTAATGAACTTCCCGGGTTGCTTGGCGGCAGAATCACTGGTTCAAACTACTGGCAACTAACCGTGGCTGGGGGTAAGAAGTATTTTGTTTGCCAGTGTTCGTTCAAGTTCAATTGAAGTTCAAGTCACGGTTGTTTCAACTTGAAGTTGTCACGGTGACGGTCCGAGTGACGGCCCGGGTTGTTTTACTGAGTCACGGTCAACTGGCACGGCGACATCATGATACGGGGACCCCCCCTCCCGGGGACACTACTCCCTCCCGCTTCGAGATCCTACTTTTCGCTAAGTTACTACCACCGTGACCATGACACTGGCAGTAGACGTCCAAACTTGAAAGCGCCCCTGGAGACTCGGAACCGGTGCCACGTTCTAACTAGCGGACGCTAGGTAGCAACTTCAAGTTGAAGCCCTCAGGCTTATTCTGTGTACTAGTTCTGGGTACTAGTACCCCAGCCACTGCACACACACACTCTTCATTTTACGGTACTAGTACGCAAAACGGCACAGATTCCCGCATACGCTCGCAAAAACGCTTCTCGCTCCGCGAATTTTTTGCACACGCCGAC
>MDTF01002698.1_pt1 | contig 14661 bp, 13 predicted proteins | sample 811191 | NCBI WGS metagenome assembly MDTF01 (sample SAMN05326649, study PRJNA326480) | marine metagenome | isolation source: seawater | place: Southern Ocean | collected 2011
ATAGCGCGACGAAAAATGGTGCCGTGGGCTATTTTTTCACCGAACATAGTGTCATTTATATCGGTATGCGCATCGACATGAACCAGAGCTACAGGCCCATGTTTTTTAGCAATTTGACGCAAAATAGGCAACGTAATCGTATGATCACCACCCATTGAAACTGGCTTGGCGTTATGGGCCAAAATTTGCTGGTAATGGTCTTCAATAAGTCCAATGCTTTTCTTTAAGTCATAAGGGTTTATGGCGACATCACCAATGTCAGCAATTTGAAAAGAGTCAAAGGGCGCAGCTTTTGTAGCCATGCCATAAGGCCTTACCAATACTGACTCTGCACGAATTTCGCGAGGGCCAAAGCGACTGCCACTGCGGTTGCTCGTACCTATATCTAAGGGTACGCCGACTAAAGCGATATCTAGACCTTTTGCGCTTTGATGTACCGGTAGGCGAAACATAGACGCAATACCAGCAAAACGAGGCATATCGTTGCCACCAAGTGGCTGGTTAAAGTTATTTGTCATAATAATCTCGTCTCATAAGGCCCAGAACCAAAGAATACCATTACTGGAAGCGGTTGTTTGAAAGCACGATAGAGAACTCTTTGTTAAAGGACAAGCAATTTAGCTCTAAGGCAGAGCTATATTGGGCTCTGATACTCCAATAAGGGTACTAGAGATCAAGTCTCATTGCGATGTGGTCCATATCCGCGGTTTTAAACACCTCACCATAACTATAAAAGCCTAAAGCGTGATAAAACGCTATCGCGGCTAGCTGGGCATGCAGAAATATGGTTTTCAACCCCTCAGCAGCCGCGTAATCAATAGCTGCCAACATTATTTCCCGGCCAACACCCTGTTTACGTGACCACTTGAGCACCGCCATACGACCAAAATGGCCGTCTTCTAGCATTCGAGCTGTCCCAATAGGGATAAAATCGCCGTCATAGGCTAGCCAGTGCACAGCACCGGCATCAAAATCATCAAAATCAACCTCATAGGGCACTTCTTGCTCTTCAACAAAGACCGGCACGCGCACCGATTTAATCGCTACTTGATCTTTTTCCCAGGTGGTTTCGGTGACTGTGACTGCGCTCATCTCACGAGTGGCTCCGATTTAGTCTTGCTTTTGACCGTTGACATAATGGCTGTAGCTGGGCTCTTCGCCCTCTGAGACCTGATTTTCAAAAGTAGCGCTTCGAACTTCTTCGGTTAACTCTACCAGCGGCGGATACTTAGGTTCAGTCATAAATTGGGTAAACCATTGACCCAGCATCTGATCATCGTCCAGCGTCTCAAGCAGCAAGGCCTTTACACGCTGAACATACTCCGCAGAGATGGGCGCATTTGCCATCGCAGCGGTCAAAGGGGGGTCAGTCAAGTGATTGGGAACAAGATCTCTACTCAGCAACTCTGTGGCAAGATCATCAAGCATCTCAGTTGCCGCAGGGGCGCGAAAGCCAACTGAAAAAGTGGTGCACTCACCTATGGCAACGCCATGATGGGCAATCTTAGGCGGTAAATACAGCATGTCACCGGGGTTTAACACCCATTCATCAGTGGCAACAAAGTTTTCCAATACTTTTAGCGACGTATCACTGGCTAAAGTCATGTCGCCATTGGCCGATTCACTGATCTGCCAACGACGCTGCCCACTCCCTTGCAATAAGAATACATCGTAATGATCGAAATGCGGGCCAACGCTGCCGCCGTCCTCTGCATAACTGACCATAATATCATCGACCCGCCAAGCGGGTAAAAAGTCGAAATGATTAAGTAGTTCAGCAACCTCAGGAACCCAAAGGTCGACAGCCTGTACTAGTAGTGTCCAGCTGTCCTCAGGCAGAGTTTCAAAGCGACCCTCGTCAAAAGGGCCATGCTCTACTTGCCAATCCTCACCTATCACTAGTCGTGATTCAACGGTAGGCTCAAGGGACATGCCAGCCAAGTCATCGCCGTCTATGGGTGGCTCAAAATGTGGAATTGCATTACGAATGAGCAACGGCTTTTTCTGCCAATACTCAGCAAGAAACTGATCGGCGCTAAGATCGCCCAGAATAGAGTGGTTGTCGCTCATGAGATAGGGCCTAGATAGCCTTGGCTTGTTGTGCGGCGTTACCAATATAACTGGCAGGCGTCATCGCTTTGAGAGCTGTTTTAGCCTCCTCTGGAATATCCAGCGTATCGATAAACGCCTGAATAGTCGCCTGATCCATGACGTTCCCTCGGGTTAGTGCCTTCAGCTTCTCGTAGGGCTCTTCAATGCCATAGCGGCGCATAACGGTTTGAATCGGCTCAGCAAGTACTTCCCACGCTGAATCGAGGTCTGCGGCCAAGCGTGGCTGATTTAGCTGTAATTTGCTTATGCCTTTATCAAGAGAGGCATAGGCAATCATTGAGTAGCCCAGACCAACCCCCATGTTTCGTAGCACGGTCGAGTCAGTGAGGTCTCGCTGCCAGCGTGACACTGGTAACTTAGCCGACAGGTGGCCATACAGCGCATTAGCAATACCCATATTGCCTTCGGCATTTTCAAAATCGATAGGATTAACCTTGTGCGGCATAGTCGATGAGCCTACTTCACCTGCAATCGTCTTTTGCTTGAAGTAACCCAGTGAAATATAACCCCAGATATCTCGCGCAAAGTCGATCAAAATAGTGTTCGATCGCGCCAAGCCGTCAAATAACTCCGCCATATAGTCATGGGGTTCAATTTGAGTGGTGTAAGGGTTGAATTCTAAGCCCAGTTGCTCAATAAACGCCTGAGAGATTGCCGGCCAGTCTAAATCTGGATAGGCAGAAAAATGTGCGTTGTAGTTACCGACAGCACCGTTTATCTTGCCTAACAGAGGAACCGCAGTAATTGATGTTAGCTGACGCTGTAAACGATGGGCAACATTGGCCATTTCTTTACCAACCGTAGTCGGAGAGGCCGTCTGTCCATGGGTTCTAGCCAACATAGCCACATCGGAAAACTCTATGGCCATCGCCACTAGCTGGGCATGAATACCCTGTAATGCCGGCACGACCACCTCATCGCGGCCTTCTTTAAGCATTAGCGCGTGAGACAGGTTGTTGATGTCTTCAGACGTACAGGCAAAGTGCACAAATTCACTGACCGCCAGCAACTCTGCGTTGTCAGCAATGACTTCTTTGATAAGGTATTCCACGGCTTTTACATCATGGTTAGTTGTTCGCTCAATTTCTTTGACACGCTCGGCCTGTTCGACCGTGAAATTGTCGACCAAACCGTTAAGCAGGGCGTTCGCATCATCCGAAAAGGCTGTAACCTCAACGATGGCGGGGTTAGCGGCCAAATGCTGTAACCAACGCACCTCAACTAACACGCGGTAACGAATTAAACCGTACTCACTGAATACCGTTCTCAACATCTCTGTTTTGCTGCCGTAGCGCCCGTCGATGGGAGACACTGCTGTAAGAGGAGATAGTGAAACCTTTGCCATGGTGATTCCTAGATCGAAGAATTAAACAGGCCGCAATTATACCCGAATAAAGGGACAATTTCAGTTATCTATTCGGTTAAACCCTATCATCTGAGTGTTGGCTTATTTTGGCAATACCGCAAGTAGGCTGTCACGCCGAAGTAAAAGATGGCTACGTTTACCACCAAGCTGGTGCCAAAGAAAGGCGCTGCGGATGCCAGTAAACAATAAACAGCGGACACGCTGGGCGATACCCGATTGCTGCAAATAAGCTGGGTTACCGGACACCTGAATGCGGACACGCATTGTACTTACCGTGTCTTGATATAACCCTGCAACATTTGCTATCACGTTATCGTGGGTCTCAGAAAAGTGTTCAGACTGCCGTAAAGCATTAGTGATACCGTCGCCAACCTTATCGAGCTTGGCCTGATCGCTAGTTAGCTTTCGAGCGAGGTACATTATGCCAATAGCATAACGCAGCACATCGGCTGACCCAGCTGATCGATCAATGAGCAGAGTACGCATTGCGTTGACCCCTAGCTCCATGTCATCAGGCGACCCATAGAGGCTAGACACAGATTCAGGACTTTGATTAAGTAATACTGACATGGCGTGGGCCAATCGTTTTTGACTAATATCACCGTGAGTGGCAATTTCCTCAACCAATACGGCCGACTGAAAAACACCTGCCAAGGCTAGCGCCTGGTCAGCAGTGGGGCGACTAAAAATCACTCAGCAATATTCCAAGTACGCTCAATCACACCGCCGCCCAGGCAACAGTCGTGCTGATAGAAGACCACTGACTGGCCCGGCGTTACCGCACGTTGTAGTTGTTTAAATATGACCTCACAGCCTCCATTAGCATCAGGGGTAACCACGCAAGATTGATCAGGTTGTCGATAACGCGTTTTAGCCATGCATTCTAAAGGCCCACTCGGCTCGCCGTTAATCCAGTTAACTTCAGACGCGGCCAGATGGTTAGTGAATAAAAGAGGGTGGTTAGACCCCTGACCGACAATTAACACATTACGCTCAAGGTCTTTGTCTAAGGTGTACCAAGGCTCTTCGCTACTATCTTTCACACCGCCGATCCCTAGGCCCTGACGCTGCCCAATAGTATAAAACATCAAACCTTGATGCTCGCCCATCACCACACCCTCTGGTGTCTCCATTACTCCGGGTTGGGCAGGAATGTACTGCTCTAAGAAGTCTTTAAAACGTCTCTCGCCAATAAAACAGATGCCGGTGCTGTCTTTTTTATCTGAGGTAACAAACCCATGTTCATCGGCAATCTTGCGTACCTCAGGCTTGTCCAACTCACCAACCGGGAACAACGACTTAGCAAAAGCATGCTCTCCCACCGCATGCAAAAAATAGCTTTGATCTTTGTTCCCATCTAAACCTTTAAGCAAACGAGACCGACCCTGATGTAAGTCGGTTCGAGTGTAATGACCCGTGGCAATAAAATCAGCACCAAGAATTTGGGCGTAATCAAGAAACACTTTAAATTTGATCTCTCGGTTGCACAGAATATCGGGATTAGGGGTTCGCCCAGCACGGTACTCTTCGAGAAAATGTTCAAATACGTTGTCCCAGTAATCGGCAGCAAAGTTTGCTGTATGCAAGGTAATGCCAAGTTTGTCTGATACTTGCTGTGCATCGGCCAGGTCAGCCATGGCCGTGCAATACTCTGAACCATCGTCTTCGTCCCAGTTTTTCATAAACAGGCCCTCAACTTGATAGCCCTGTTGCAGCAGCAACAGTGCCGCCACAGACGAATCAACGCCGCCAGACATGCCTACGATAACTTTTTGGGTTTTACTCATGGGACACCGAACTACTTTTTATGACAGTAATAATGTCGTTACTATAAGCCGTTACGAAACATTTCCAAAGAGAAAATACGTCCGGCTTCATAGTCGTCGAGTACCTGTAGCACCGAGTTACTACGCGGAATGTTGCTTGGGTCTCTAATTTCGGCCGCAGACAACCATTCAGCACTGTCGATATCGGGGTCAAGTTCTGCTGTGGCGTTAAACTGCAAAGGCTCAGCAAGGAAGGTATGGCGGTAATAGGTAATACCCGTTGTCGCTGACTTAGCATTTGAAAAACCTAAGAAGCCAGTTATCTTAATAGTCCAAGCGGTTTCTTCTAACGTCTCTCTCAATGCTGCAGCCATAATATCTTCGCCGGGCTCTACATGGCCGGCAGGTTGGTTAATAACCTTAATACCTTCTTGAGTCTCACGAACCATCAAAAATTTGTCATCTTGGACAACAACAGTGGCTACGGTGAGGTGTATTTTATTTGGCACAGACGATTCCTTTAAAGTGTGTTGCAACTATTATACGGCGTCAACCAGCTTATATTTCCCTGGCTGGAGGTCCTCTAACGACCACGCCCCAATAGCCACACGCACTAACCGCAGCGTGGGTAAATTGACCGCAGCGGTCATACGTCTTACTTGACGGTTTCGGCCTTCATTAATAACAAGCTCAATCCAACTGTCGGGTACGGACTTTCGCACACGAATCGGCGGAATACGCTCCCAAAGGTCTGGTTCTGACAGAATTTTACAAGATACGGCCCTGGCCATACCATCTTTCAATTGCACACCCTTAATAAGATCTGCACAGTCTTTTTGGGTGGCAATACCCTCAACTTGGACCCAGTAAGTCTTAGGTAATTTGTACTTGGGGTCGCTTATTTTGGCTTGTAACGTGCCGTCATCGGTCAGCAGCAATAGGCCTTCAGAGTCTAAATCTAGACGGCCAGCTGGGTACACGGCCTTTATATCAATGTAATCGGCAAGCGTTTTTCGCTCGAGGTCATCAGTGAATTGACAGAGCACCTGAAAGGGTTTGTTAAAAATGATCAATTTGGACAATATGGCCTCCGAAAAATGTCATTATAAATGAAACAGAGTTACAAAAAAGACCACATATCATGCTAAAATGGTGTTATTAGGTAAATTTTTTACAAAAAGATTTAGTAGGCAATACAAATATCGAACATCAATGGAGCTAAAAATGGGATACAAACATATTCAAGTGCCAGCATCTGGCGAAAAAATTACGGTCAATGCTGACTTTTCAATCAACGTTCCAAACAATCCTATTATCCCCTTTATCGAAGGTGACGGTATCGGTATCGATATCACTCCAGTAATGGTTAAAGTGATTGATGCAGCAGTGGCGAAGGCTTATGACGGCGTAAAACAAATCTCTTGGATGGAAGTCTTTTGTGGTGAAAAAGCGGCTGAATTATATTCAGGTGACTGGTTCCCCGCTGAGACCCTTGAAGCAGTCAAGGAATATATAGTCTCTATTAAAGGCCCATTAACAACGCCCGTCGGTGGTGGTTTTCGTTCGTTGAACGTTGCGCTACGTCAAGAGCTTGACCTCTTTGTCTGTCAGCGCCCAGTGCGGTGGTTCGAGGGTGTACCTTCGCCAGTTAAAGCGCCTAATAAAGTTGATATGTGTATCTTCCGTGAGAACTCCGAAGACATCTATGCCGGTATCGAGTGGAAAGCAGGCAGCGACGAAGCAACGAAGGTTATCAAATTCTTGCAAGACGAAATGAAAGTTACCAAAATTCGTTTTGACACCAACTGTGGCATCGGTGTTAAGCCAGTTTCAGAAGAAGGTACTAAACGCTTGGTGACTAAAGCCATTCAGTACGCTATTGACCAGAACAAGCCATCTGTAACGCTTGTGCATAAAGGCAATATCATGAAGTTCACCGAGGGCGCATTCTGCGACTGGGGCTACGAAGTAGCGCGTGAATCATTCGGTGGCGAGCCTCTAGACGGTGGCCCATGGCATACAGTTAAGAACCCAAACACTGGCGAAGATATTGTCATCAAAGACGTTATCGCTGACGCCATGTTGCAGCAGATCATACTGCGTCCAGATGAATACAGCGTGCTAGCCACACTGAATCTAAACGGCGACTATATCTCAGACGCACTGGCGGCACAGGTTGGCGGTATCGGTATTGCACCGGGCGCAAACTTGTCAGACGACATAGCTATCTTTGAAGCGACTCACGGCACAGCGCCTAAGTATGCTGGACAAGACAAGGTGAACCCAGGTTCATTGATCCTGTCTGCCGAGATGATGCTTCGTCATCTTGGTTGGGGAGAAGCAGCTGACCTAGTGATTAAAGGCATCGAAGGCGCCATTGGTGAGAAGAAGGTTACTTATGACTTTGAACGCCTGATGGACGACGCTATCTTAATGTCCTGTTCAGAGTTTGGTGACGTGATGATCGAGAACATGTAAATCACGCTTCAGACACAAAAAAACCCGACCACTGTGTCGGGTTTTTTGTGTCTGGGCTTTACTACTCTGGCCAACGAAATTAAAGACAGCTCCAGTGTTAATGCTCGCAGCTTGGCTTATGCAACGGGTGGTATGTTCGTCCCATTCTTTGATCATCTTGCATCCTATTTAAGAGTTGAAACATTTGGTGCTGATCACCCACAGACTGATTTAGAGTCCGTTATTACAAAAGGTGTTGTGTGGGGCATTTGTCTAATCTGCCTGGTGATTACCATGCGAAGTAATGATATCAGAGGGATGGGCAAGTAATTTTGTTTAATAGTTTGACTCTGGACTATACTCCAAGGTTTATAGTGACACTATGGAATCGAAAATAATGTTAACTTTATTTCATAAATAGTAGCCTTTACACATGTAGTCTCAATCAGTTGTTCAGGGTAAAATTGAAGCTATGGCAATGAATCTCTTTAATACCAAAATTGGACTAGCCCTCGGAGGCGGTGCAGCCAAAGGCATTGCGCACATTGGTGTATTAAGTGCCTTAGAAGAAGCAGAGGTTGATATCAGCTATATCTCCGGTACCAGTGTCGGCGCTATCGTTGCGGCGCTGTATGCCTTTAACGTCGATACCAAGACCATTGGTAGTTTAGCCCGACGGTTAACCATGTCTAAGGTCACCACGTTTAAACTTAACAAGACTGGCTTCTTCTCTACTAATTCATTGCGTGAGCTAATCTTGGAGTATCTCGGCGAAGTGAACATCGAAGACGCAAAGATACCTCTCGCCATCGTGGCGACTGATATTAACAGTGGTGAAGAGGTAGTCTTTACTCGCGGTCCCGTAGCCGATGCCGTATGCGCGTCAGCGGCTGTTCCGGGCATTTATATTCCTGTGGTCATCGACGGTAGAACCTTGGTCGATGGCGGCTTAGTTCAAAACGTACCTGTGCGTCCCCTAAGAACGATGGGGGCAGGGGTAACCATTGCCAGTAACCTTAGCGGTGTTCATCACTACTCAGAGCCTAGCCACGTTGTCGATGTTATGCGTAACGCCTATGAAATTGCCGTTAGCCAGCACACCAAAGCTCAGCTTAAGGGTGTCGATTTGCTTATTTCAATGGACCTAAGCGATTTTAGCCTGCGCGATAATACCGAACGATACGACGAGCTTTTTACTATTGGATATGATTCCACAGTGAGTCAACTGACCAAACTGTCTTGGTATCACAAAACTAATATCCTGCTTTACCTATGGCGTATTGTGCGTGACTTAGCACCGTTTAAAATACCAGCATTTGTTCGCCGTCTGGGGCGAAAGCGCTTTTAGTCAGTTTAACTTTGGACTTCAGGATACGTGTTGTGTGGACATCCAAGCACAACGAAATGAAATTAGTTATTATGGTCGTCATTTTTTAGCGCAGACCTATATATTTATGAGCTGCGAGTTGATTAATTAGTTATCCAAATCAAACTGTTTTGAGTCCAATTTGACATGAATAGCCAATCTCACCGTTTCTGCATAAAGTATTGCCGAAGTAGGCTAGTACTTTTATTGGCAGCTAAGTTAGTGTTTAGTTCATCTTAAATTATTAAGGCGTTGGTCAGGAAATTTTAATGGATAAGGTACTACTCAGCTTTACTGACATCTTTGCCCAATGCCCAAACTGGGTGTTGCGATTTAAGCGTTCGATCCTGGTTGTACTGACTATTTTCACGCTAATCATGTTTTACGGCATTAGCAATCGAACCGTATTTAATCTTTCTTCTGAAGCATTCATGCAGGACGAGAACCCAGCACAGGTAGCGCTGGACGAGTTTAGACGGCAGTTTGGTAGCGACAGGGCAGTGTTCGTGATTTATAAACCAACTGACGGAGACGTTTTTTCAGTCGAGTCTCTAACCGCATTACAGCAGCTCACCTTAGATTTAGAGAACTGGCAAACTCTCGACCGAGACCAGTTTCCTGAGGTCGACTTAGATGAATTAATCCATATTCGGCGTGTTCAATCACTGGCCAACATTCGGCTACAAGAAAGCGTAGCCGACGCACTTCTATCGGGACGATTGATGCCCAAGGCGCTACCTACCAGCGAAGAAGAGCGCGAAGCCTTAAAAGCCCGAGCCATGGCACAACAAGATTATGTGTCTTCTTTTTACTCCGAAGACGGTGGCTACGGCGGCATCTTAGTGCAGACCGATTTTGGTACCGAACCCATTGAGGGCTACCAGTCAGCCGTTGATATTGCAGGTGTCGTACTCGATGACAGCTTTAGTGACTTTGACGTTTCTTTTGATGCAGAAGCCGTGATCCAAGAGGTCGAGTATAGGGACGTCGACCCACGTGAATATCTAGCTTTTAGTGCGGCTCTAGAAGCTGTATATGGCCAATACGACGATCAATTTGAGTATTATCCAGTTGGCGAGCCGACCATTATGAGCCACTTGCAAGACCTGCTAGAACAGCTGCGTATATTGGGCTTTCTCATGGTATTGATCTTTGCGGTGCTGCTATGGGTGCTCTTCCGGTCAGCCAGTGCACTGGTGTGGTCCATGGCGACTATCGCCCTGAGCGTTGCCTGGTGCTGGGGTATTACCGTTCTGTTGGGTGTAACACTTTCCACCATGATCGCCCTAACCGTGTTGCTTATATTTTCCGTGGGCATTGCCGACTGCGTGCATGTCATGAGTGCCTATTTTAGTTTCAGACGAGCGGGTATGGAACACCACGCCGCGCTCACTAAGTCCTACGAAAAAGTGGGTCTGGCTATATTTCTTACTACAATAACTACCGCAGCCGGCATCTTGGTGCTGGCTACTTCTGACCTAGAACCGATCAGAACATTTGCCTTCATGTGTGCATTTGGCGTTGTGCTGGCATTCTTTTTTACCATGGTGCTGTTACCTATTTTACTAGACCTTTGGCATCCTACCACTGCCACCGAGAAGGGCAGCATGGCCGATCGCCTAGGGGGTCGCTGGGTCGCATTGGGTACGTTTCCCAAGCTAATTATTGCCGTGGCGGCGGCGACGGTTATTTTCTCCTTTTTAGGCTGGATGCTTGGCGCATTTATTAACGCCGTTGTCGGTCTAACGTACTGGATTGTAAATGCCCAACAACAAATACTGGCGCGCGTACCCACAATCGTTGAGCGTGCGCCACACCTTATTTTGGGTTTCTTCGCTATTATTTTGGCGCTGTGTATCTATGGCTCAACCAAGATCGTCATAGACACCAACATCAGCGGTCTGTTTAAGGACGATCATCCCATCGCAATGGCCGTCAATGTGGTCGACAACAATATGGCTGGGTCGCAAGACATGGAGGTCATGATCAACACGAACATGGTCGACGGCATGCTCGATACAGAAATTTTAGTCGCGGTTGACGCATTACAGACCAGCCTAGAGGAGCGCTACCCAGACACCGTCGGTCGCACATTTTCCTTGGCTAATATCGTCAAAAACACCAACCAAGTCATGAACGATGATAATCCTGACTTTTATCGTATTCCAGAAAGCAACCAGGCCGTCTCGCAGTTGCTGTTCTTATTTAACAGCGCCAACCCAGAAGATCGCCGTAACTTGGTGTCAGATGACTACAGCCGCTCCCATATTACCGTCAACTCTCGCAGCATGGGCTCTTTTGGCTATGAAAAAATGTTTTCCGAGGTCGAACTGGATATTGAAAAAAGATTCGCCCACCTTAAAAGTGCCTATCCCGACCTAGAGATTGTTCTCACCGGCACCATGGCCACCTTGATGGTTGTGTCAGGCGAGATCGCACGCTCTCAATTTGACGGCTTTACTTTAGCATTACTGTTGATTAGCTTAATTATGATTGTCACTCTAGGATCTCTTCGGGGCGGGCTTATGGGTATGGTGCCCAACGCTATTCCGTCGTTTCTCGCCTTTGGCTTAATGGGCCTATTGGGTATACCCCTAGACACCGACACCTTGCTTATGGCCCCGGTCATACTCGGTATAGCGGTTGATGACACTATTCACTTTATGACCCATTACCGGGTTGAGCTTAGCAAATCTAAAAGTATTAGCATTGCCCTAGAGAGTGCCATACGCGAGGTGGGCCAAGCAGTCATGTTTACTACCATGATCATCGGTTTAGGTTTTGCTGTCCTTAGTTTTTCAGACTATCTAGGTATGGCAAAAGTGGGCTTTTTTGGTTCGTTGTCTATCTTCTTTGCTTTATTTTGTGACCTGTTCCTAATTCCGGCCATGATTATTGTCTTTAAGCCATCCTTCGGCGTAGAAAACGTCGACACCCGTATTAATTTCAAAGGAGTGACCTCGTGAGACTTATTAAGACCCTAGGGTTTATTGCCATATCGGCACTAGCTCTCAACCTGTCAGCACAAGAGCTTACCGGTCGCGCGATTATGCAAGCTATGGAAGACACACGGCGGTCCACTAACGACTCATCATTTACGACGCTTAAACTCTCAAGCTGCAAATTTGGCGTTAACAAGGGCCGTATTGCCTGCGCTGAGCGCCCGCGAGTAAAAGTATTAGAGTCAGTGGCAATTAACCACGGTAAAGACAACAAAGACACCAAGAGCGTCAGTATTACCCTAGAACCTGCAGCAGAGCGCGGCATTGGTATGCTTACCTACGGGTATGACGAAGCGGGCCGCAACAACCAGACATGGTTATACCTCTCAGCCCTGGGCCGAGTAAAACGTATTGCTGGCGGTGATTCAGACGAAGAAACCGAACCGGCCTCGATTTTTGGCTCAGAATTTACCACCGAAGATACCGACACCGGAAAACTAGACGACTACACCTTTAATGTGCCCGAGGAAACCACTCAAAGTGGCCGCAAGGTATGGAAGGTCGAGGCGCGGCCCAAGGCTGAAAGGGCCAAGAAAAGCCGCTATTCGCGCACCGTGCATTATATAGATCAAGAACGGTACGTTGTTCTTCGATCAGAGATGTATGACAAGTACGGCAAAGAGATTAAACGCCTGATGGCCTCGCGGGTGGAGCTTGTTAACGACAACTGGCTGGCGCGGTCTGTGACCATGATGAACCTAGTGAGCAACCGTCTATCGAATATGGCCTTTGTCGAGATCTACATCGACCTAGACATCAGCGATGCCTTTCTTAGCCAACGCACCCTAACAGACACCGCTTACCGCGAAACGGGTCTAAAACAGCTTAGAGACCAAACAAAATAGGTTTATGACCCTATGTTAATGCGATTCGCTCTTTATTCATTCGCCATACTGCTATTAACTCTAGCACCGTTGGCTGTGGGACAGACTGCACCAATAGAGGACAGTAGGGCAGACTCCACTGGCGATGAGGCCTTTAGCGACGAACTTATCTTTGACGATGACCTGTTTAACGACGACCTATTTGGTGGTGCCTTTGACGACACCGAAGACACCAAAGACGCCTCATGGCTAGACGGCTTTACCGTACGACTAAGCCAACAACTGTTTTGGCAGGTTAATAATCATAGCGTAGAGCCCATACCGGGGTTACGTATACCCAAAGACGCCGACCTTGAAAACAACCGGCTGGGGCTTAATTTTAAGTACCAGAACGCTTTTGCACCGGGTTGGTTGCTGCAATCTACCGGTCAGGCCCGCTGGTACTGGAAAGACGACTATGAATACCAAGCCAATAACGACAATATTGACACCGAGTACCGTATTAACGAGCTTTACCTACAGCGCAGTTTTGGCCAGCAAAGCATTAAGTTTGGGCGCCAAACCGTTGTCTGGGGTGAAACCGTCGGTAACTCAGTACTAGATGTTATCAACCACACCGAATTTCGTGACTTCACCATCATCGACATCGAAGACGCACGCCTTAACCAATGGATGCTGGTATGGGATGTTTATGGCAAGGACAGTCAGTGGTCTAGCTTTGTTAACCTTTACCCCGAATTTAACCCCACTGCAGTGCCTGGTAGTCCCTTTTATGCCAACACAGGGTACAACGTTGGTGACTATAAGCGCGGCAGCGATACACTGTTTGAGGCCGGCACACAGTGGCGCAAATCGTTTGAAAGTAGCGACATCTCGGTTATGGCTGCCTATCTCTACGAAAACCAGCTGCGCTATGACTACCCAGTACAGGGCTACGGAGACGCAGTGGCCAAGAAAAACGACTTTGTATTAATAGGATTCAGCGCTAACCGCGCTATCGGCAAGCTGCTGCTTAATCTGGACCTGGCCCTTAGCTTGGGCGTGCAACCTAGCGAATCGCCTTTTCCAGGGGTTAACGTTGCAGGTTCAAGCCTGGAGACCGAAAAAGACCAAATTGGCGCCTCTTTAGGCTTTGAATACGCCATCTCTAGTGACCAATCTATTAGCCTGGGGGTTCAAGCCAATAAAGTACTTAACCAAAGCAAAGACATTGCCCCACAGCAAATGATGGTCAACGAGGGTATATTTGGGTCGTGGTTGGTGCGTTATTCCAACGCATTATCTAACGGCAATCTTCTTATCTCATCAACCTTACAAGGCGACCTAGCGGCAGACTCGCTGTTTGTCGCTCTAGGCCTAGACTACAGTATCAACGACCACTGGGCAGTGGGGGGGCTGATCATTAGCACTACGGCCAATCAACAAACCCCAATGGTAATGTTCGATGCCGATGTTAGGGTAGGGGCGACGATTACTTATTCTTTTTGAGAATCCAGTCAGCGCCTATTAGCTTTTACTCTTAGGTTTAACAATTAGTAAATTTCCCAGCGGTCGGTTCTTTACTGTCATGCCTCGCCTTTTCCAACTTAAGATATACCCGTAATTCTTAGGCCCTAAATACTCAAATCCATCAGGTTATAGTCCTTTAGAGTCGCCATGGTTTTATCGTTCCAGACTGGTTGATCGTGCGCTTTAATATCAGGTACATACTCGTAGGGAACTTCATCAGGGAAACGTTGCTTACGTGCCGAGATAGCTAAGCCTATAA
>MDTF01005577.1_pt1 | contig 14659 bp, 15 predicted proteins | sample 811191 | NCBI WGS metagenome assembly MDTF01 (sample SAMN05326649, study PRJNA326480) | marine metagenome | isolation source: seawater | place: Southern Ocean | collected 2011
CAACTATTGATAAATATGCAATCGATTATGATAAAAATAATATTATTGAACTAAAATCTATAGAGGATTCGTTTGCATCTGCAGCAAATTATATAAACAAAATTGGATGGAAAATAAATGAACCTTGTTTCATAAGAGTTAAATTAAAAATAAATACACCAAAAAGATTACTTAATACTTCAGCAAAAAAATTACATAATAAAAACAAGCTTAAGAATTTTAAGAAATATATAACTGACTATAAAAATATTGATAACATAGAGGACTCTCTTGTTGTTGCGATTATAACTCCTGATAAAGATATTATACCTAATTCAGAAAATTTAGAGCCAGCATATATAGTTTTTGAAAATTATGAAAGGGTATTACAATGGAACAGGTCATTAAGATTTGGTCTAGCTGTGTGTACATTAAAAGATAAATTTGAAAATGAATTATAAAAATTTTTTAAAAATTATTACGTTTTTATTATTAATAAATTGCACTGTTGATAATCTCTCAGTAAATAATGAAAATCTTATTATTAAAAAAAACTTTTCAAACAAAGGTTTTGCTCTTATTTATGATAAAAAACACTATGATAATAATTTAATTTCTAAAAAAATTGCCGAAAGAAGTTTGATAATATTTCAAAAGAATTTAAAAATAAATACACAGGTTAAAATTACAAATATTTTGAATAATAAGTCTTTAATAGCAAAAGTTGGGGTTAGTTCAGATTATCCATTATTTAATAATTCTGTTTTATCAAAAAGAATAGCTAATGAGTTGGGCGTAAATATTAATGAACCATATATTGAAATAGTAGAAATACCAGAAAACTCCATGTTCATTGCTAAAAAAGCAAAAACCTTTGATGAAGAAAGAAATGTAGCAATAAAAGCACCAGTTAAAAGTATTAGTGTTAATAATTTAAATAAAATCTATGTAAGTAATGAAAAAATAACTGTTAAGAAAAAATTTTCTTACAAAATTAAAATAGGTGATTTTTACTTCAAAGATACAGCAGAATTAATGATAGATAGAATCATTAGTGAAACTAAAGTTGTAAATCCAAAAATTAAAAAAATAACTAAAGATAAATATAGGGTATACCTTGGTCCTTTTAACAACATTAATTCTCTACAAAAATCATATAATGATATAAACATACTGAAATTTGAAAACATTGAAATTATAAAAAATGATTAAAATAAAATTTTTAGTAACATTAATAACAGTAATATTAACTTTTAATTCAAATGCTGAATTTGATATAAAAGCAAGAACTGTCATATTACAGGATTATCTTTCTGGTGAAATATTATATGAAAAAGATCCTGATAAATCTATATACCCAGCCTCAATGACAAAAATTATGACTGCTATTATTGCTTTTGATTTGATAAGAAGTGGTGATTTAAATCTAGATGAAAAATTTTTAGTTTCTGAAAATGCTTGGCGACTATCTTCTGCAGGTTATTCCTCGATGTTCATAATGGTAGGTGACTCAGTAAGTGTTGAAAATTTACTTAAAGGAATAATAATCGTCTCTGGAAATGATGCTTGCGTTGCTTTAGCAGAAGGTATAGCAGGCTCTGAAGATGAGTTTGCTGTCATGATGACCTCTAAAGCTAAAGAGATTGGTATGGAAAACACAAATTTTGCAAACTCATCAGGAATAAATAATCCTGACAATGTATCTACTGTTAGAGATATTATGCTTATGTCAAATTATCTTATTAAAGAATTTCCTGAAGAATATGAATATTTTTCAGAAAAAGTATTTACTTGGGACAGGACTGGCGGTGATCCTATTAGTCAAGGTAATAGAAACCCACTTTTATATAAAAATCTAGGTGCAGACGGAATCAAAACTGGATATTTAGCTGTTGAAAAATACTCTTTAGCATCATCTGTCAATAGAAATGGTAGAAGATTGATAGCAGTTGGTAGCGGCTTTAATACAAAAAAAGATAGATCAAAAGAAAGTGCTAGATTATTAACTTGGGGGTTAACTAATTTTGATTTAATTGAAATTGCTAAAACTAATACTCCAATAGAATATATTGATGTATGGCTTGGAAAAGAAGATAGTGTTGGTGCTTATGTAAAAAAAAACATTTACAAAACAATTCCAAAAGCACGTAAAAAAAATTTAAAAGTATCAATATTGTATAGTGGTCCAGTACATGCACCTATTAAAAAAGATGATATTCTTGGTAAGCTTATTGTTACCTATAAAAATGAACTTATTGAAGAGTATAATTTATTTGCATTTAATGATGTTAAAAAATTGAATGTGTTTTCTAGATTAATTAAATCAATTAATTTTTTAATTTGGGGGTGATGTCTAAAAAATTAATTATAGTATTTGAGGGTATAGAAGGAACCGGAAAGTCTCACCATATAAATAACGTTTCAAAATATTTAAAAAAAAAGAAAAGAAAATTTATTCATATCAGGGAGCCTGGTGGAAGTATAAACTCTGAGAAAATTAGAAAACTCATACTAAATAATAAGTCATCATTTAATAAATATACAGATTTATTACTATATTTATCATCAAGAAGTGAAAATATAGAGTTAATAAAAAAAAATATAGGAAAAAAAATTATATTAATTGATAGGTTTACCGATTCAACAATTGCATATCAGCATTATGGAATGGGAGTGGACCTTAAATTTATTAGAAATATTAATGATTTTTTGTTAAAAAGTATAAATGTTAATTTTACTTTTTTAAATACTGTTAGTCAAAAAAATATGCGTAGTAGATTGATGAAAAGAAAAAATTTGAATAGATATGATAAATTTAATGATATTTTTTATAATAAGGTTCAAAAAGGTTTTATAAAAATTTTAAAGAAAGATCCTAAAAAATACATGAAGATTGATACTAACCTTGATATTAAACATAACGAAAAAATTATATTAAAGAAGATTAATGATTTAATTTAGATATGTATTTAAAGCCTTCAGAAAACACAGAATTATTTGGGATGAATAATTTTTTTAATGAAATTATCACACTCTATAAAGAGAATAAAATGCCAACTAAGATTTTATTATCAGGTAAAAGGGGGCTTGGTAAATCTACTTTGGCCTACCATGTTGTAAATTATATTTTATCAAGCACAGAAGCTTTTAAATATAACTCTGAAAAACTTACAATTAATAAAGAAAATAGATCTTATAAATTGCTACAGAATAATTCACATCCCAATTTCTATTTAATTGATTTACTAAATGATAAAAAAAATATTGATGTTGGTCAGATTAGAAAAATGATTACTTATACTAACAAATCAACATTTAATAATATGGCTAGATTTATTTTAATTGATAATATTGAAAATCTTAATAAAAACTCTGTTAACGCCTTACTTAAGATTGTTGAAGAACCTGGTGATAATGTCTTTTTTATTTTAATTAACAATAACGAGAAATACATTTTACCAACATTAAAATCGAGATGTCTAACATTCAAAATTAATTTTACATACGATCAATCAATGAATGTTTCAAATCTCATATTAAATCAAAATATATCTGATCTAATTAATGATGATTTAATTAACTATTATAACACACCTGGTGAAATCATTAATTTAATTAACTTTTCTAAAGATAAAAATATTAATCTAAAAAATTATACATTGTTTAATTTATTGAATTTATTAATTGATAATGGTTATTATAAAAAAGATAGAATTATGAAAAACTTATTAGTTAATTTTATAGAATTATTTTTTTTAAAAGAATACAAGATTAGTGGTGCAAAAAAATCTTTATTAAATATTTACTACAATTTTATTAATAAAATCAATAATACTGAAAAATTCAATCTTGACGAAGAAAGCTTATTTCAAGAATTTAAATCAAAAATACTAAATGGATAAAAATTATTATATTACAACACCAATTTACTACCCTTCTGCAAGTCCGCATATGGGACATGCATACACAAGTATAATTGCAGATTTTTTTGCCCGTTTTAAACGTATAGATGGTTTTAATGTACACTTTCTTACTGGTACAGATGAGCATGGCTTAAAAATTCAACGTGCTGCAGAAAATAAAAAAATTGAACCTCTTGAATTTTGTGATCAAATTAGTCAAACCTTTAGAAACCTCTCAAAAACTTTAAACCTATCTAATACAGATTTTATTAGAACAACAGAAGAAAGACATAAAAAAACTGTACAACATTTATGGTCAGAACTTGAAAAGAACGATCACATTTATTTATCAAAATATTCAGGGTGGTATTCTGTTTCAGATGAAGCATTTTATAATGAAGATGAAATAACTGATAAAGATGGAATTAAAATTTCTGAAGCTTCAGGATCCTCAGTTGAATGGATTGAAGAAGAGTCTTATTTTTTTAGACTGTCAAAATGGCAAGATAAACTTTTAGATTTTTATGAAAAAAATCCTGATTTTATCCTACCAAAATCAAGGAAAAATGAAGTTATTAACTTTGTTAAGAGTGGCTTAAAAGATTTATCTATTAGTCGAAAAGCTTTTTCGTGGGGTATTAAAGTACCAAATAATTCTGATCATGTTATTTATGTTTGGCTAGATGCTTTAACAAACTACATTAGTGCCCTTAATTATCCTGATACTGACGACACTTTATTTAAAAAATTTTGGCCAGCATCTGTTCACTTGATAGGAAAGGATATTTTGAGGTTTCACACAGTTTATTGGCCCGCATTTTTGATGGCTGCTAAAATTCCTTTACCAGAAAGAATTTATGGACATGGTTGGATTTTATCTGGTGAAGAAAAAATGTCAAAATCTAAAGGAAATATTTTAGACCCACTGGATATAATCAATACTTATGGTCTTGATCCACTAAGGTATTATTTAATTAAAGAAGTTTCCTTTGGTAATGATGGGAATATATCCCAAGATAAACTTGAAGATTGTATTAATAGTGATTTAGCGAATAATTATGGTAATTTATGCCAAAGAGTAACTGCTTTTGCTGAAAAAAATTGTTCCTTAAAAGTGCCTGAAATAAAAAATTTTAATAAAGATGATCTCATAATCTTAAACAAATTTACAGAAAATCTTACAATTATAAGAAAAGAAATTGACAAACAAAATATCAATTTTTATATAAATTTTATTGTTAACGCTTTATTTGAAGCAAATAAATATTTTAATGATCAAGAGCCTTGGAAAAAAAAAGATGATAATATTAGATTAAATACCATAGTGTATACATCTCTGGAAATAATTAGAAAAATTTCTTTTATGCTTTACCCAATAATTCCAGATTCAATTGAAAGAGCTTTAAAAATATTTAATCTAAATACTGCTGATATTAATTTTGCATCTATTGCTGACCATGATTACCTAAAAGCAGGAAACAACTTAAATAAAATAGATATTTTATTTAAAAAAATTGAAAAAAAAAATGATTGATTCTCATTGTCACTTAGATCATGAACCTTTGTTGGAAAATATTATTGATGTTATAAATAGATCAAAAGAAATTGGTATTACTAAGCTTTTAACTATATGCACAACTATAGAAAGCTTTGAGAAAATTAAAATTATCATTAAAAAAGATAAGATGATTTATGGAACTTATGGAATTCACCCACATGAAACAGGGAATAATCATGTTAATAAAAAAAGAATAGTTAAAGAAGTTAGACAAAATAATAAGATAATTGGCATTGGTGAAACAGGCTTAGATTTTTTCTACAATCATAGTGATAGAGATATGCAAATAACTAGTTTTAAGGCTCATATAGAGGCCTCTATAGAGCTCAAAAGACCAATAATCGTACATTCGAGGAATGCAGAAATAGAGACTTTTGACATACTTAACTCATATAAAAGCAGTAATTTAAAAATTTTAATGCATTGTTTTACTGGTTCAATGGAGTTTGCACAAAAACTAATCACAATAGATGCTTTTTTTTCAGCCAGTGGCATAATTACATTCAATAATAGTATTGACCTTCAAAATACATTTAAAACCATTCCTGTGGAGAGGCTTCTTATTGAAACAGATAGTCCATTTTTAGCGCCAATACCTATGAGAGGGAAAAAAAACGAACCTAGTTATATTAAATTCACATTATCTAAACTTGCTAGATTAAAAAATATATCGGATGAAAAAATGATTGAAATAACAACTAATAATTTTAATAAATTATTTTTTTAATGAAAATAAAATTTACTTTATTAGGGACGGGTAGTTCTATGGGTGTGCCAAGAATTGATGGTTTTTTTGGTAACTGTAATCCTAAGAATAAAAAAAATTATAGAACAAGATGTTCGGCTCTTATTTCTTTTAATAAAACCAATACATTAATTGATACAAGTCCAGATTTAAAACAACAACTATTATCTGAAAAAGTTACAACTATTGAGCAAGTACTTTATACCCATATGCACGCTGATCAAACACATGGCATAAATGATTTAAGAGTTTTTTATTTAAAAAAAAAAAAAGAAATTCCAGTTTATTGTGATGAACCCACTGCAAAATATCTTTATGAGAACTTCTCATATTGCTTTGTAAAAAAGTTAGATTACCCTGCAATTTTAAAATTAAAAACTTTAAAAAGAAATTTTTTTATAGGAGATAAAAATAATAAAGTTAGGATTAGATCTATAAAAGTTAAGCATGGTTTAATAGATTCTATAGCCTATATCTTAAATGATAAGCTTGCTTATATTAGTGATGCAAATTCATTTTATAATAAAGACTTTAAATATTTTAGAAATCTAAAATATTTATTTATAGATTGTTTAAGGTTTAAGAAACACCAATCACATTTTAATTTGGAAGATGTAGTTAAAATAGTTAGTTTGTTAAAACCCAAAAAAACTTACTTAACTAACCTTAATTCTGAACTAGATTACAATCAACTATTGAAAATACTGCCTAATAATATACTACCTGGTTACGATGGCTTAAGTGTAAATATTTAATATGAAAAAAAATACTATTGTAATTACTGGTGGGGCAGGTTTTGTAGGTTCAAATCTTATTATATTACTTCTAAAAAAAACTAAATATAAATTAATAAGTATAGATAATTACACATCAGGTTTTATTAAAAACCATATTAAAGATAAAAGAGTAAAATATCTTAAAGGTAATACAAAAGATATCAGTAAGTTATTAAAATATCCCAAACTTATAATGTCAATTTTCCACTTCGGTGAATTTTCTCGAATCTATCAAAGTTTTATTAAGATGAATGACTGTATTGACTCAAATACAATTGGATCAAATGCTGTTTTTAACTATTGTTTAAAAAATAATATCAAACTTATTTATTCTGCAACATCTGCCACATTAGGAAATAATGGAAATGATAAAAACCTATCACCTTATGCTTTCACTAAAGCAAAAAATTTAGAATTACTCGAAAATTTAAAGAAATGGTTCAATTTTAAGTTTGAAATAATCTATTTTTATAATGTTTATGGACCAAACCAGATATGCACCGGCAATATGGCTACCGTAATTGGTATATTTGAAAATTGTTTCAAAACAAAAAAACCGTTAACTGTTGTAAAGCCTGGCAGTCAGTCAAGAAGGTTTACGCATATTCATGATACAGTTGATACATGTTATTTAGCCTGGAAAGTAAATAAATGTCAACACTACAGTATTTCAAACCATAAGAGCTACACAATTCTTGAGGTTGCAAAAATGTTTAGTTCTAGAATTAAGTTTTTAAATGCAAGACCCGGGGAAAGATATGCTTCTGCGCTAACTAACATAAATTTAAAAAACAAAGTCTTTAAGCATTTTGGTAAAATAAATTTAAAAGATTATATTAAGACAATAATAAAATAAAAATTTATTCTAATAATTGATCTATTTTTTTAATTATTTTTTTTGAGTTTGGTTCGGTGAATGAAAAAAATGTTGCTTCAACTCTACCTTCTTTATTAATCAAAATTTTATGAAAATTCCATTTTGGAATTGTTGAATTACCATAGTTTTTTTTTGCCCATTTATAGATGGGATGTGCATTATCTCCTTTTACATTAACTTTATTTGTTAATGGAAAAGTTATATTAAAATTTGTTTCACAAAAACTTTTTATCTCTTTATTAGACCCGGGTTCTTGTTGACCAAATTGATTTGAAGGGACACCAAGGATAATGAAATCCTTTTTTTTATACTTATCATAAAGCGTTTGAAGACCAGTGTATTGTTTGGTAAAACCACACTTGCTGGCAACGTTAACTAGAAGAATTATTTTACCTTTAAAATCACTTAAGTTAATAGCTTCATTATTTATGCTTTTGATATTTAGATCGAAGAATAGCTCTTCATATTTGGCATCAACTTTTTCAAAAAAAGAGAACATAAATAAACATGTTAGAATAGATAAAAAATTTTTATAACACATTAATTACTTTTTTGAGGCGAATAACAATATAAAATAACCAAACAATGTTGATAATAATGACCCAGCTAAAACTCCTATTTTTACTCCATCAATGTATTGATTATTCTCAACAAATGCCAAATTTCCAACAAATAAACTCATTGTAAAACCAATACCAGTCAAGATAGATACACCATATAAACTTAACCAGCTTGAGTTATCAGGCATTTGAGCTGCCCCTATCTTAACAGCAACAAAAGAAAAAATCATCACACCAATTTGTTTACCAACAAATAATCCCAAAAGAATTCCCAGAGGAACAGGTTGCAATAATGATGATAGAGATAAGCCCTCCAAAGAAACACCTGCATTAGCAAAAGCAAATATTGGCATTATAATAAAAGCAACATAAGGGCTTATTGCATGTTCAATTTTAATTAGTAATGAAAAATCTTTATCTTTAATTCTATGAGGTATTGTTGAGGCTAGAAGTACACCGGCAATTGTTGCATGAATTCCAGACTTGTATGTAAAAAACCACATGAAGGCACCAATTATTAAGTAAGGTAAAAATTTTTTAATTCCAAATTTATTTAAGATTAACAGAAATATGTAAGATATTAGAATTAAGCTTAAATAACTAACACTTAAATCCCCAGAATAAAAAAATGCAATAATAAGTATAGCACCAAGATCATCAATTATAGCAAGTGCTGTTAAAAAAATTTTTAAAGAGATTGGCACTCTTGATCCAAGGAGTGATAAAATTCCCAATGAAAAAGCTATGTCGGTAGCAGATGGGATTGCCCAACCATTTAATGTTTCTGAATTTCCAAAATTTATAACAACATAAACAAGTGCGGGGATTACCATTCCTCCAACTGCTCCAATTATTGGTAATAATGCTTTTTTCAAATTAGATAACTCACCTTGAATAAATTCTCTTTTGATTTCCAAGGTCACAAAGAAGAAAAATATAGCCATTAACAAATCATTAATCCAATGATGTACAGAGAGCTTTAAACCAAAGTCATTAATACCAATAAATAAATATTGTTCTAATGAAGTAAAGTAAAGATTACTAAAATTAGAGTTGCTTATTACCAAAGCTATAATTGCTGCAATTAATAATACCAGTCCACTAGCTGCCTCTAATTGAAAGAACCATTTAAAAGGTTTTGATAAATTTTTAATCATTAAATTAAATCTCTTAAAAATAAATTAATATCATTAAAAGTTTCATATAAATTATAAAGTATGAGTTCAATATTTGGGAAAATTTTACTAATAGGATTTTGGAAAGTGTCCAAAACAATAATTAGAGCTATAAAAGATATTATAAAAACGATGATTAATGCTAATATATTATAATTTTTTCCATTTTTTTCTGAATTTCTATCTTTTCTTTTATTAGTTTCATTTTCGTTAATTGAAATTTTTTCTATTACAAAGTCTTCTTTGATTTGATTATCTAAAAGTTCAATATTTTGAGTATCTTCATCCCTTACAAGATTCGGCTCTACAATGATTGGTTCAACTACATCAATAGATTTATTTGTCTTAGGCAATAAAACAGTTTCGTTTATAGCTTCTTTTGTAAAATACCATTTATGGTCACAATCATTGCACTGCAGCAGTCTTCCTTTTTCAGGGATTAGATTAGGATCAACATTAAATTTTTTTGCACAGTTTTTACAAGTAATAATCATTAATCTTGTATACCTGATTCTTTTAAAAAAGACTTATTTTTGATGATATCTGCTATTAAAAATTATCAATATCCAGGGTATTGGTATCCCTATAAGGGTGTAACACACCTGGGTAGAGGATCTGGTTTGAGACTTGTTCTCTCATCAAATAAAGAATATATCTTATTTTTTTACATATGAAATCTTATACTAAAGCTTATATTATCAATGAAATTAATTACATTATTAATAAGCTCATTAAGAATAAAAACCTTATATTAACTGAAAAAACTAAAGCTATTGATATCAACGGATATGATAGTTTAATTCATATAAAATTAATAGTTTCAATAGAAAAGAAATTTAAAGTCCAATTTAATACATCTGATATTAGCAAATTTAAAAATTTTGGCCATATCGTTAAAAAATTGCTAGCTTTAAAAAATATTAAATGATTTTTAATTCTTATAGTTTTATCTTAATATTTTTACCAATAGCTTTCATTGGTTTTTTTTTACTATCTAAAATAGAAAGATCATATGGGGTAAGCTGGTTAGGCTTTATTTCAATATTCTTTTATAGTTATTGGAGCCTTTATTCACTACCAATATTGTTAATTTCTATACTAATGAATTATAACTTTGGTAAAAAAATTTATACCATTGATTCTAAAAATAAATTTAATGTTTTAATTATAGGTATTTTTTTAAATCTTGCATTATTATCATATTTTAAATATGCAAATTTTTTTATTGATAATATTAATTATATTTTTTTATATTATCATTTTCAAAAAATTAATAATTTAGATATCATTCTTCCAATCGGAATTTCTTTTTTTACATTCACTCAAATAGCATATTTAATTGACACATATTACGATAGGTCAAAATATTATACTTTTAAAAATTACATATTATTTGTAACTTACTTTCCTCATTTAATTGCTGGTCCAATAATTCATCATAAACAAGTAATGCCTCAATTCAGAGACAAAAAAACTTTTATGTTAAACCCAAAAAAAATTACCGTAGGGTTAATCATTTTTATAATTGGGCTTACTAAAAAAGTAATAATAGCTGATACTGTTGGCTTGTATGTTGATAAATTTTATCACAATATTGATATAAATTTTAATCCTGATTTTATTTTATCTTGGATTGGATCACTTTCGTATACTATACAGTTATATTTTGATTTTTCTGGTTATTCAGATATGGCGATTGGATTGTCTTTATTATTTGGAGTTTTTTTACCATTTAATTTTAATTCACCTTTTAAATCATTGAATATAATCAATTTTTGGCAAAGATGGCACATGTCGCTTACAAAGTTTATTTCTGAATATTTATTTAATCCACTTAGTTTAAGAATGACAAGATTTTCATTGGGAAGGTCAATTTTGATTGAGAGTATTTTTTCAATGATTATTCCAATCTTAATAACATTTTTTTTAATTGGAATTTGGCATGGTGCGAATTGGACTTTTGCTCTCTATGGAATAATTCATGCTATTTTTATGATAATTAATCACTTTTGGAGGGATAGAAATTTTTTATTATATATAGATAAAAACTATTTTATCCAAAAAGCATACTGGCTTCTAACATTTTTATGTGTAATATTTTCTTTTGTTATATTTAGAGCGGAAAGTGTTGCTGATAGCATCATCATATATAAAGGATTAATTGGTATAAATGGAATAAATCTAATAGCACCAAACATTAAATTAATTCTTATATTAACATTTTGTATGTTCATAATCCTAAAAACTAAATCAACCTATGAAATTGTTAATAGTTTTTTTGATACTAAGAAACTTAAAAATATTAATTATAAAAATAAAATTTATAGAGAAATAAGCATTTACTCAATACTATCTAGTTTTTTGTTGATCCTATGTTTATTGCAGCTAAGCACTCCATCAACATTTTTATATTATCAATTCTAAATGAACTATAAAAAAAAAATATATCAAATTTTATTTACACCTTTAATTTTTTTTAGTGCCTTAATTATATTATATCTAATTTTTCCTAAAATTTTCTTTTTCAGAGGATGGGAATTTTTTGAAACATATGTGTATAAACAAAATAAGAAACTTAGTTTTCAAATTAAAGTAAGTGGTGACTCAAGTAGAGATTATATATTTCAAAAATATAAATCAAAAAATAAAATAACTATAAATAAATATGGAAATCGAGTTGCGTGTTATGACTCACAAAAGAAAAATTCCGTTTTAGTCTTGGGTGACTCACAAACATTTGGAGCCGGAATGTCTGATAGCGAAACTCTGCCAAAACTTTTGTGCAATAAATTTAAAAATACAAGTATTTATAATGGAGCAAGAAAGCATACTATCTCATTAACTAAGGGTAAAAATTTCAACTTTAATAAAATTTTATTTATGAGTTCTGAAAGAGTTGGGTTTAGAAAATATTGTAATACAACAAGTCTTAAGGAATACGTAATAAAAGATTTTGATGATGATTTTTTTACACTCAAAAAATTAAACTATCTAAAATTTCTAAAGTACCAGATAAAATATCTAAATAGTTATTTACAGAGCAGATCTGAAGCAATCCTAAATCCAAATAATTCATTTTTTTCACCTAATGAATATATATTAATGGCCAGGCATTCTTATCTAGGTAATGTTAAATTTCAAGAAATTGATTGTATAAAGAAGTTAGATAGATTATTTGAATCAAACAATTATCAAGTAGCATTTATTTATTATCCTTCGAAACAAACAGTCTTATATAAAAAATTAAAAATAAATCTTAATGATGAAACTATTAATTTTATTCCAAAAATGACAAAAATGATGACAGAACAAAATATTACCACAATGGACTCAAAAAAATGTATCAATAATAGATCGCATAATAATGACATCAAAATATTTGAACCACACGATACACATTTAAATTATAATGGAACTAATATTTTATTTCATTGTTTAATAAAAAGTGAAATTAAAAGTTTATTTAATTAAAATTAAATGAACAAAAATTTTTTAATTGATAAAATTTTCCAAAATTCAATTAATTATCCTAACAAAATATGCTTAAAAACAGATGATAAGACCTTAACATTTAGGCAGTTTTGGAATTTGTCTAAAAAATTTTCTGACTATCTAAATCGCGAAACATGTTCTATTCCCATAGTTTGTGTTTTAGAAACCAAAAGTTACTTTGATTATGTAGCCTTAATTGGAACCTTATTAAGTGGTGGTTACTATATACCAATAAGTAACTTGACACCTGATAAGAGAATTTTAGAAATTCTTAACTTAACTAAAGCAAATTTTATTTCTTCCTTAAAAATAAAAAAAAATTTTTCTCTTAGAAATATTAAGATAATTAAACCATCTATTTTTTTACAAAAAATAAAAACAAATAGAACAAATAAAATTAATAAGAAATCTGATATAGCCTATATAATATTTACATCAGGAACTACTGGACAACCAAAAGGTGTAATAATTACTAAAAATAATTTAAATTCTTATTTAAAGTGGTTTGTCAAAGAAATTAAAATAGATAAAAATGATAATTCTGCCCAAGTTTCATCTATAAGCTTTGATCTTTCGGTAGCTTCAATATTCCCACCATTAATTTCAGGTTCTAAATTATGTGTGGCTTCAAAAAAGGATTTGATTTTACCAGGTAAATTTCTAAATATACAAAAAATAAACCATTTAGTCTGTACACCTAGTTTAATTGACTACATAGAAAATTCAAACCAACTAAATAAGATAAAATTTAAAAATATAAAAAAAATTTTTTTCTGTGGTGAGCCTCTTTACAAAACTCATGTTATTAAAATCTTTAATGTTAATAAAAATATAATGATAATAAATGCTTATGGCCCAACAGAAACAACATGTTCAATGACTTATTGTCTTATAAATAAGAATAATTATAAAAATTTATCTAATAAAATGATGAGCATAGGAGTGCCTATAAATAAAATGAAAATTAAGCTTATTGATAAAAATTTCAATATCTCAAAAACACAAGGAGAAATTTTAATAACAGGTCCTCAAGTTGCGAAGGGGTATTTAAATCTTAAAAAAGAAAATGAAAATAAATTTATATATCTTAAAGGTCAGAAATATTACAGAACTGGAGATAATGCTTATTTATTCAAAAATAAGTACTACTTTTCAAACAGAGAAGACAGCCAAGTAAAAGTAAGAGGTTATAGAATTGAGCTTAATGAAATTAATCATTTTATAAGAGCGTATGGTTATAGTGGTGTTTACACAGATGTAATGAAGGGAAATTTAGTGACCTATATTCAAAATAAAACTCTAAAAAGATCAAAATTGATTAAATTTCTATCCAAAAAGTTAGAAAGTTACAAGATTCCAAATACCTTTATAAGAGTTGATCAATTTCCATTAAATAAAAATGATAAAATTGACATTCAAAAATTGAAAAAAATCTTATAATTTAGATAATTGTTCTAAATTTATTCCTATTTTTAGACTTTCTTTAATCTTGAATAAGTAAGTGTTTACGCTATAACCATCACAAGTCGGGGCGTAGCGCAGCCTGGTAGCGCATCTGGTTTGGGACCAGAGGGTCGCAGGTTCAAATCCTGCCG
>MDTF01016206.1_pt1 | contig 14651 bp, 14 predicted proteins | sample 811191 | NCBI WGS metagenome assembly MDTF01 (sample SAMN05326649, study PRJNA326480) | marine metagenome | isolation source: seawater | place: Southern Ocean | collected 2011
AATTTGAAATAATTAAATCAAAGTTATCTACGTTCATCCATTTATTATATTTTTCTTTATTGTACCCAATAACACTTACTCTTATGAAATCTATACCCGCATCTACAACATCCCTCATGAATTGACCATTCAGTCTTGCACCATTGCAATACATAAAACATTTCAAACCTTTTTCTTTTACTGCTTTTATATATTCTGGTAAATCTTTGGCCATTGTTGGTTCGCCACTTCCTTCTAAATTTATCTGTGGATTTCCATATTTTGGCACCAAATCATTTAGGATTTTTTTAAAATTATTTAATGGCATCTTTCTAGTAAAATTTTTACCTCTTCCTGGGTTTGATTGTGGACACATTTTGCATGTGTAATTGCATCCACCAAATACTTCCATTACAATTCTTTTTAATTTTAAATTTTCTATTTTTTTCATTCTATTAAATTAATTATTTATATTACTTTATTGCTAGAAAACCTTGAAAACTATAGTATTTGAATACAGTAACACAATCTTTAAAACCAGCCCTTTTTAAAAAATTAAAATTTTCTTTTTCTGTAAATGGCTCTAAATAACCTCTGATTGATTTAGACTTATCCATAATTTCTTTTTCTGAAAACCCATTATCAGATTTGTATTCATTATATAGTTGAGTGAAAATATCTTGAAATCTTGCATCTGGTCCTCTCGTTTTTTCAAAAAAGATAAAGCCTCCACCATAATTCAAAGACTTAAATATTTTGTCAAAGACTAATTGTCTTTTTTTTGGAGGTATAAATTGAATAAAATAATTTGATACAATCAAATCACTTTTTTTAATTTTTTTTTTTATAACGTCTCCATATAAAAATTTAATTTTTTTATATTTATTGTTATTAGATATTTTTTTAGCTTTTAAAATCATATCTTTGGACAGATCAATCCCATATAAATTAAATTTTTTGTTTAAATTACCATCAATAATTGATCTTGAGGTAAGACCAGTCGAGCATCCCAGATCATAAACATTTGAATTTTCAGAAATAAAAAAAGTACTTAGTTTTGATATTAGTTTGTGAGACTCTAAGAAAAAAGGAATCGATTTAGTGATATGTTCCTCAAAATATTTTACCGTTCCCCCTTTAAAACTAAAACCACCTGTTCCACTGGTTTTGATTTTATTTCCTACATTTAATTTTTTCATTACTATTTTATATTTTATATCAAGTTAAAATTTATCACACAATTTTTGAATTTTTCAAATGTAATTCGAAAGATTGTGACCCATATGGTCTTTTAGAAGTTCTCCCAAATAAGCTTCTCTTACTTATACTGTAGTTATGTATGGGAAATACATCAAGATATTCAATTTTAAAATTTGTTTTTAGGTAATTAGTAATATTAATTTTATTATCATAAGTTCTTTCAAAAAATGGTGAAGATACAAACCTATTGCATAGATAAATATTTTTAGAATTATTTATGATAGTGCTATTATAAAAATTACTAAACTCCTCATTTTTCATTTCTCCAAAACTAAAGAAATTAGTAACTAAGTCTAACTTACATTGATCTAAATGAGAAAAATCATTAGAGTTTATGTAAACAACTGAACCTTTAGAAATTTTTTTAAGATCATTTTTGTTATTTCGATTTAATATTAAATGATTGTCATTTGGAAATATACTTTTTAAATATACATAACTTCTTAGCAACTGATGATTAAAATCAACCATAAAAATTGTTATATCAGGATAAATTTTTTTAATAATACTTTGTAAACCACCATAATATGATCCTATATCCAACCAAATGCTTTCGTTATTTAATAAATTTTTCTGTAACTTGTTTGCTATATATAAATATCTTGACCATCTAGGTGTTGTTGAAATATTTTTTTCTAAAAAAAAATAATCATCAAAAAAAGGGTTGTTATGAGCTGAAAAATTTGACAAAAGTTCATTTGCTCTTGTCATTTTTAAGATTTCATAATCATCCAATGTAAGATTCTTATTATAAGTCTGGTCAGTCATACTTCCTGAAAAAAATTTCAATAAATTTATTAAACTCTTTTTAAAACCAATATTTTTAAAATAGTTATAAGAAAACTGCATAGGAACTCCATAATCTCCTTGCATCTTCCAATTAATTAAATTCTTTGATAATAGGCTAATATTTTTTAGATAATCTTTATTGAATTCTTCAATTATCTTTTTATGTTTAGTGTCTAAATTCTTGCTCTCTAGGTCTCTTTTCCAAAAATTTTCACAGTTTTCAATAAATTCTAAAGTTAATTTTTCTGTTAATCTTTGATTTTTACTCATTAATTTAAATTACAATTTGACATATTTTCTTAAAATCTATTTCTTAAATAGAAATCTTATGCTTGTTAATTTTTGTATTTTTTATAGATAAATGCAATTATATCTATATAAATTTGAATAATTTTGTTAATAATATACAACAGGACCTATAATACTTATATTCTTACTAGTAAATGAATAAAATATCTTTATCAGAATTTGGCTACAATATATTACAAATAGAAACAGTTGCTGGATGTAATATGGCATGCAGCTTTTGTCCCTATCCGTTAAAAGAGGATAAACTAAGCACTTTAGATATTGATAGAATTAAAAGTTTACTGCTAGAAATAGATCCTAATGATCCAAAGTTTAAATACTTAACTTTGTCTCAATTTAATGAGCCTTTTTTAGATAATAGAATAGGAGAAATATTACATTTTGCAAAAAATTTAGGATTCAAAATATTGTTTATAACAAACGGGCTATTATTAAATAAAAAAAAAAATATTGAATTACTTAAAGAGATAGCCCCTGAAATAAAAATCTCTTTACAAATTTTAGATAAACAATTTTTAACAGAAACACGTGGCTTAAATTTAGAATTTGATAAATATTTAGATACTATTGTTAATTTTTGTAATGAAGTCAAAAATTCAGATATAAATATTAATATAGATATTGGATGTAATTTTAATTCTAATCAATTAAAATTAATTACCAAAAAAATACTTGGTCTTCAAATCGGAGACCCTAGTGTTCCCGATACTGTTAAAGAAGTTACTTCTTTATTCAAAAAATATCTTTATAAATTTGACAACATCTTAAATGAAAAAAATGATATGGTTGAGAAGAACTATTTTGATGCTAATTATTTAGATCAAAATGGGTACAAACTTTACAAAAATATAACTCTAAAAATAAAACCATTCAGCTATGGCAGAAAAATTCAAGATTTTTTTCCAATAAATAATAATTTTAGCTGTAATTCCAAAATACTTGGTATTTTAGCAGACGGAAATGTTGTGCCATGTTGCTTGGCATATGATGAAAGATTATCACTGGGGAGTGTTCATAAAAAAAATTTATTTAGTATTTTAAAAAATAATCTATTTCTAGAAAATTTAAGAAAAAAAGGTGGTAAAAAAAATGAATTATGTAAAAAATGCTATGGAGAACCTACTAAAAGAGGTGTCGTAACTAGAAATATAATTAATTATGTTACCTAATAATTAAATTAATATCAGATAATAATTTATTTCTTAAAAATATTAATATAAATCAAATTTATTTTAAAATTTTACTTAAAAGATCAGAAACTATTAAATTTCCACGATCTCCATAATGACACTCGTCTATAAAAATTGTGTCATCTACACTATCAAAACAATTTGAGAAATTATAATAACAATTAAAATTCGATAATAAATAGTCTATTTTTTTATAGAAATTTTCTGCATAAGATGTTCTATTTGGTATTAAATCCCACTCATCAAATTTTCCCTTTTCATAAATTGAAAATTTTTTTTTAGTTACATATAGACTTGGCTGTAAAATCAAATGAAGCTTAATATTAAATTTATCACAAAAATTTTGAAAAAATGTAATTTCTTTTTTAATATCATTAAGATAAATATCAATTACACTATTTATATCTTCAATTTTTTCATTTCTTTTTGAAATTTTTTTTTTTAAAATTTTATTAAATATATATTTTTTAAAACCAAAAAAATTAAATATTTCTAAGAGAATTGTTTTTGCGGATGATTTAATAGGCTCGTCATACAATAGTTGAGATTTAATAGTAAAATGTTCACTAATTATACCCGCATAATTCCTACCCATAAAGCAATTAACCATGTCATTAAACCCAAACATAATTATTATATTGTCTGTTTTTATATTTTTTAGATAGTTAAAGTATAATGACACATGTTGTTTAAAAACATGGCCGGGCACACCACAATTGATTATTTTTTTATTAGAAATTTTTTCTGTTAATTTTGATATTGTGTCATTTTCACTTCTGGCATATGTAGAATAAGCTGCTGATCCTCCTAACAATATTGCATCACATGATTTTATAAGATTCAGCTCAGGGCATCTCAGTCCAATTTCATTAGTTTCTAAAACAACTTCTTCGTTTATCTCTTTTTTTAATTTTTTAAGTGTAAAACCAACAAATGAATTTTGCTTATAATCTAAGTTTAAATGATGTTGATAAACTTTTTCAGGATTATTGTAATTAATATAAGCAGAAGATATTGAATCATCTTTAATTTTTACCATAATGGATAAATATCATCTTGATTGAGCTTTTTTTCTTTTTTTTTAAAACTAAAAATATTTTTTGCTTTATCTTTTATTAGAACAAGAGATTGAAAATAAGTATTTGAAAAAATATCAAAATCAATTTTACTTTTATTTAGAAAAATTTTTTTTTGTTTAAAATAAGAAATTAAATTTAGAATAGGGAAAAAATAATTTAAACTTTTAATGAATCTGTAAAAAATATTTTGTCTTTTAACATTAGCAAAATTTTCTATAATCTCCTTCAGATTTAAATCAAAATTTAAAAAATTTGAGAAACTATAATCAAATGATTTATGATGAAATAATTTGTTTTCATGAGAATTATCATCTACGTTGTTAAATCTCATATGAAATTGAAGTCTGTCACTATAAGTACAACCCTGATGTAAAAGTGAAGGCTCAAAAAAAAATACTTCACCTTTCTTTAACTCTATATTATGAAAATATTTTTGTTCTATCTTTAGGGGTAATTTATATTTCTCTACCTCGTTTATTGTTATTTGGTCGTATATCTCATCAATATCTTTTTGAAATTCTTTTTTAATTATCTTAAAGCCTTTTTCATCTTTTAAACATATCGAAACCTGAACTATATCAATGTTTTCAGTGCTATCTTTATGCCAATGGCCCATATAATTGTATTTTCCCATACAAAAAATTCTAATTAAAGAGCAATAAGTATTATTCCATTTTTTTAATTCTTTAATAATTTTTCCAATTTTAATTTTTTCAAAAAAATTATATACATTTTCATTGCTGATATTTTTACTTAGAGGAGCTTCAACTGCTGCAAGATTATAGTTAAATAAGTAATCATGATACATTCTACCTAAAGGATATTTATTAATTTTGGCTTTATAAACTAAATTTTCTATTACTTTATGATATTTTTGAATTTCTTCTTTTTCAAGATTTAAAGAAGTCTTAAACCATCCATTCTTTTCAAAGGCTCTTTTATTATCGTCTGTAAGATTAATCATTTAATTTTTTATATATCATATATTTCAAGCATAGATAAATTTACTTTAAATTTATCATTTTAATCTTGATAATAATTGTTTTTTACTTGTTATGAAATTTTTATTTTTACAATCCTTAAATAAATTTTTAAATTTTTCCGGACAATAATAAATGGACTTAATCCCTGCATTTAACATAATTTGATAAGGAGAAACAAATGGTATGCTTATGGACATTTTAATATTGTTGAAATTACTTAAAATATCAGTGTAAGGATCTAAAATTTTAAAATTTTTATTTTTCTTTCTCATTTTATAAATCAAATTTAAATAATCACTCTGATGTGATGAAAAAGAATATTTTGGTTTTAAAAAAATATTAAACTTTTTTGGCAGAATATCTACAATCTCTTTCAGAAATGTTGATACATAATAATAGTCGTCAAAAAAACTATAAGTGGGCATATTTAAAAGACTGTCTTGTGCTTTACTTGGATAAGTATCAAATAATATAATATTATTTTTCTTAGAAAATTTTGTTTTTGATTTATATCCAAGAAAAGTTGGTTTTAAATTTAAAGACTTTTGACTTATAAATTTTACATTACCATTTAGGTATTTTTTATTTCTTTTATTTGCAAGTTCATAACTGGACTTAAAACCAGTGCCATGATTTGATATGCCCCAAACAGAGTATGGTAGGTATTTCTTTAATTTATAGTTGGCATATTTCAAATCTGATGGGAGCATAGGTGGGCAAAAAATACTATCAGAGTAATGAAATTCATAAATTCCTGTTTTATTTATTCTATTAAAGTTAATTGGAAATGGATTGTTAAAAGATAAAAAAAATAAATCAGTATGTGAATTGTAAATATTAATGTAATTAACTAATTTTGTATAAAAAAGGATTTCTAATTCATTTTCAAGAATTGACAATCTTAGCACTAATGGAAAATTTTTATTAATTAATAATAAATTAAATAATTTAAGTAAATATTTTCCATTTTTTATCAAATTGATAAATGAGTATTGTTTTTTTATTTCATGTTTATTTTTATGTTTAAAATTTAAGGAAATATTTTTTCTCTTATCTAAATTATATGAAATAATTTTTGAGATCCCTTCATCACTTATTGTTTCTGCAAAAGAAGAAGGATATTTATATTTATTTTTATTGATGGACAAAGCATGTTCTGGAAAACCAATTGTAATTGCAGTTTTTAATGTTTTATTTTTTATTTTTTGCTTTTCATCTAAAATAAAATTACATGAAATTAAAATATATTTTTTTAAAATTGAAATTATAAAATAATTAATAGTAAACAATTGAAAAAAAAATTTGTATAACCTTTCACTATATATTTTTACTCTCAATAATTTCGCTCTTTGTAAACAAAAGTTCCTTATGACTTTATATATAGGTTTAAACAAAATATGTTTTTGATTTTTTTTTTTTATAAAAAAATCTTCTAATATTTTATTTATTTGGATATTAGTCTTGTATGTAACTTTATTTAGTTTAATAGGGTCTTTAATTTTTGGAATATCTGAAATTAATATAATTTTGCTGATTAACTGAAGTTCCTTTTTTAATAACATTAGACTCTATAATTATTTATTTATATGTATAAATTAAATTTCTTAAATATCAATTTTCTTGACTAAAAAATATATAATAATTAATGATGTTAATGTAATGAAAATTAATATTAAAAAAGATCAAAGATATACAATAAATTCGATCAAATCTTTTTTAAATAACTAAATTTATAATGATTAATAAAACTACTATAGGTGAGTATAGATTAAATGGTGTTTTGAAAATAAGTAATATAATAGACACAAAAACAATTTCAACTCTTAAGAAAGAATATAAAAAATATATTAACAAACTATTAAAACAAAATAAAGATCGTAAGAAAAAAGATTTAGGTAAAAATTTTAATTTTATAAAAAATCCAAATATTCCCACATCAATTCATAGACTTGAAAGTCATAAATCTTCCTATTTTTTTAAAGTAGCCACTAGAAAAATTTTTAATGAAATTGGATCAAAATTAATGAAAAGCAAAAATAAGATTCATTCAATTCAATTTTTTTTTAAAAATAAAAAGGAAAATTTACCTACCCCCTTACATCAGGATAACGCATACTGGTGTAGAAAAAATGGAGAAGGTTTATCTTTTTGGGTAGCATTAAATGCAACAAATAAAAAAAATGGTTGCATGTATTATTACAAAAAAACTCATAAAAAGAAATATACACATAAAGCCTCTGATATTCCAGGTAGCTCTTTGGTAATTAGAGAAACTCCAAAAAAAGAAAAAATTTTTTTTAAATTAAATCCAGGGGACTGTGTAATTCATAGCTCGAAAACAGTTCATGGGAGTTTTAAGAATACTTCGACAAATAATAGATTAGCTTTTATTATATGTTTTATTACAAAAAATTCTCAACAAGATAAGAAATTAAAAAAAAATTATGAGTTGAATCTAAAAAAAAGAAATCTTTCAAGGTCTAAATTAATAAATTAATTTTTTTTAAAAAAAATATTTTTTGCCAAGTCTAAATCTTCTTTATCGTCAACATCAATACCTCTCAATTTCCCAATATTGTATCCTAAAAATAAATTTTTCATTTTTTTATTAAAAAATTTTTTATTAAATAATTGAAGACCACCTGTATCATAAAAATAACTATTATATTTATCTGAACTTTTCATTATATAATCAAATTTATTTTTTAACTCATTCTTTTTATTCATTTTTAAAGCCCATTCAACTGGAGCTGGATATTTACAAATTGTTTGAACTGAGCAAGCATTATTATTTTCATACTTTTTCATCATTTTTAACATATTATTAAAATCTTTTTTTTTAATTAAAATTGCGGTTGAATAGATCATAAATATGTATTTAAATTTAGTATTTTTTAATAAATCAGATTTGATAATATGATTAATAACATCTATCATGTGATAATCATTATTTAACATTTTAGAATTTCTAGCATGTGGAATTAATTTGTTTCTAAATTCTTTTTTTTGCGATAATTTCTTAATAATTCCTAATTTTTTTTTATGTGTAGAAATAATTATTTTGCTAATTTTATTACTCTTAATTGCCTCAAGCATTGGATATTCAAAAATAAATTTATTTTTTAACTTTAAAAAATTTTTATTTTTTATCCTTCTGCTACCTGTTCTTGCTAAGACTATACCTATACAATCTTTCATTTAAATAAATTTTTTTTATCTGCTATTTCTACACATTCTTTAATTATTTTTACACCGGTAGATAATTGTTTTCTTGACATAATTAATGGGGGACCTAATTTTATTGATTCTCTTCCGGTCATAACAACTAGTAATCCTTTTTTTAAACATTCTCTTGAAATAAAATTAGATAATTTAGTTCCGTTTATTTTTTTATTATTATGAAAAACTATTGCAGCTATTAATCCTTTTCCATTAATTTCTTTAATATATTTTGGATAACTATCTTTTAATTTATTTAAAATTTTATGGAAATAAATTCCATTATTAAATGATTTTTTAATAAGCCCAAGTCTTTTGATCTCGTTTATTGTAGCGATACCTGCCGCACAAGCCATGGGATTTGCAGAATGTGTGCTACTCATGCTTCCTGGTAAAATATTTTTGAAAACTTTATTTTTACCAAGCAAACCAGATAAGGGAAAACCTGACCCCATTCCCTTTCCACAACAGATTATATCTGGATCTATATTATAATTTTCATAACAAAACTTCTTACCAGTCCTACCAAATCCAGATTGCATTTCATCTATCGTTAACAAAATATTATTTTTTTTACAAAATTTAGAAAGTTCTTTTACGTAATCTACAGGATACATAATGGCACCCCATCCTTGAAAAGCTTCTAATATGAAGCCTGATATTTCATTTTTATAATTCAAATGTTTTATCTTTTTTAATGAATTAATAAAAAAATTTTTTCCACTTAATTTTTTTTTTTGTAATTTTTCTTTATAAGGAAAATCTAAATGATAAATATATTTATCTTTGTAACCTATCCATTCTTTGCCAAATTCATTACCTGCCATGTGTTCAGCACCCATAGTTCTACCATGCCAATTACCTTGTAAAGAAATAATAATAGGTTTTTTTTTATTTCTTTTTCCATATAGTCTCATTAACTTTAATGCAGCTTCAGTTGTTTCACTACCACCAGAAAGCAAAAAAGCTTTATCAAATTTATTATCTGCAAATTTAATTAACTTCTTGATATAATTTATTCTATATCTATGTGGGTAATTATAAGTGTGTAATAACGATGTATTGAGAACATCTTTTATACTTTCAATTAATTTTTTATTACCGTGACCAATGTTTGTCACAAAAATAGTAGAAGTAAAATCTAGATATTTTTTATCACTAATATCATAAACATAACATCCTTTTGCTTTTTTCCAAGTAACATTCATATTGCTATGCATGCCTGGGTTTTCATATTTTTTTAAAATAGGGTTTATTTTCATAATATTTTTATTAAGGAATTTTTTAATATAAAATTGTATATAATTATAAAATTTAATATAACATTTAATTAATGAATGTCTTAAAAAAAAAACCTAGAGAAGATGACATGTATTCATTTGCTAAAAAAATTTTTCCCTATAATAGAAGTTTAACTGGGGAAGGAGTTAGAAAAACTTTAAGAGATATAAAAAAAATTTTACCAAAACTTAAAATAAAATCAGCAATCTCTGGCTTAAGAGTATTTGACTGGACTATTCCACCTGAATGGAAAATTAATGAAGCATACATAATTAAGCCTGATGGAAAAAAAATATGTGATTATAGTGAAAATAATCTACATATTATGTCTTATAGTACAAATGTTAATAAAAAAATTACACTAAAAGAGTTAAATAAACATTTGCACTCTTTACCAAAAAAACCCACTGCCATTCCATATGTCTCTTCATATTATGAAAAAGCATGGGGATTTGCAATTTCACATAATGAAAGAAAAAATCTTAAAAAAGGAATTTATAAAGTAGTTATAAAGAGTAGTTTTTTTAAAGGTAAAATGAACTATGGAGAACTTTTTTTAAAAGGAAAAACTAAAGACGAAATTCTTCTATCTACTTATATTTGTCATCCTTCAATGGCAAATAATGAAATATCAGGTATAACAGTACTAACTTTTTTAGCTAATTGGATTCAAAAAAAAGTAAACACTAGATATTCTTATAGAATAATATTTGTACCTGAAACTATAGGATCAATATTTTATATAAATAAAAATTTAAAAAAACTAAAAAAAAATGTTAAAGCTGGATTTGTATTAACTTGTGTTGGTGACAACAGAGCTTTTTCATATTTACCCTCAAGAAAAGGTGACTCATTAAGTGATGATGTTGTAAAACATGTTCTTAAATGGAAAGTTAAAAAATTCAAAAGTTATTCTTGGCTTGATAGAGGAAGTGATGAAAGACAATTTTGCTCACCTGGTGTCGATTTACCTATTTGCTTATTAATGAGAACAAAATTTGCAGCTTATCCTGAATATCATACATCCTTAGATAAATTAGGTACTGTTGTGACATCAAAAGGTTTAAATAAAAGCTTAGAATTATACAAATATTGCTTAGAGATATTAGAAAATAATTTCAAACCAAAAACCAATATTTTATGTGAGCCTTTTCTCTCAAAAAGAAACTTGTATCCCACCTTGCACACTAAAAGGCTTAGTAATTACTATCAGATAATTTTAAATTTATTTTCGTTATCTGATGGAAAAACTTCTTTATTAAAAATAGCAGATATATGTAATGTTCCAATTTGGGAATTATTTAATATATCTAAAATCTTAAAGAAAAATAAAATAATAATTTAAATTAATTTTTTTTTTTTAAGAACTTGTAAAAAATGACTAATTTTATTATCCCTACCATAATAAAGCCAAGCACCATTTAATAAATTTGATTTCTTAGTTTTATCTAAAAATATTTTTATAATCTCCTCATCTTTAACTGATAAAATATTAAAGCGAGTATCAATTTTTTGATGAATAGTATTTTTATTTGTTTTAATCTTGATTTTAAACTTTTCTAAGATCTTAACCGCCTCATCAAGAATTTTTTTTTCATCTACTGGATGAACAATACATTCTAAGGAAATTTTTTTTTGATTATTAATTTCATATAAATAAATTCTAGTAATATTTGATTTTTCTGAAAATATTTGAAAATAAATATTCTTGTCAAAGTTACTACTTACATTTGAATGGACTTGGATAAACCTTGTAAACATAGAATCTAATTCCTGACCATTATAAGACTGAATTAATTTTGAAGGATCTCCACTCCATATTACATGATCATTAAGTATTAATTTATCATTAGAAAACAAGCTTAATTTATTTCCTTTCCACACAGGTTCTATTTTTTGTTTAAGAAATATTTTTATACCCTTTTGTTTTAATATTTTTTCAAAATATGTAAAAAAATTTGAAAAACCTTTTTTTGGTAATGTGGCAATTAATTTTTCATTAAATATTCTAAATCTCTCTATTGCATAGAAATCATCAAGAATAAATTTTTTTTTTAAATCTATAATTTCCTCTGTACTTTCAAGGTATGCAATCCTGTCCATTTGAAGAGCAATTGCTGAATTAAAACTAATTTTTTTTGCGTCTAATTTATGTCTTTTAACGATATTTAATAAAAAGGATTTTTCTTTTGATCCATAAAATGAAAGTCTATCTTCAAGAGAAATTCTCTTATTTTTTTTTAATTTTTGTAAAGTTGGTAAATTTTTTAAGTTAATTTTTTTAAAATAAGGAGCGGCAAAATTAAAGGTGCTATATTTTTTATTATCTATTTCTGAAAAGGATCCATATATATGCTCAAAAATATTGAATTCTTTTTTAAATAATTTTATAAATTTTTCGTGCCATTGATTTTTAATATCAAAATATTGTATTCCCTTAAAAAAAATATTATCATTAAATTTATAATCTTTTAATACGCCTCCTAAAGAATTTGTTTTTTCATAAATTTCAACTTTATGATTTTTATCTTTTAAGAAAATTGCCAAGATACATGAGCTTATACCTCCACCAACTAAAATGATTTTTTTCATATCTAATTTTTAGCTACAACAATACTCCAAGAAGAGAGAGTATTTTTTTTATTTTTATCAAATTTATTTTTAATATTTTCTTCTAAGTAAATAATCTTAAATTTTTTAAAGAAATTATTCATATCAATTTTATTACTAAAATATACTCCTCCAATATTTTTAAAATCACCTTTTTTGAAATATTGATAATTTTTTTTATTTTTATTAAAATCTGAACACCTAGTTGAAAACCAATCTACTCCAATAAAAATTCCATTTTTTCTTAATTTCTTATAGATAATATCCGTAGTTTTTAATATATTTTCCATATTATTATGACAGATAGCCGCTCTATCAAATATTAAGTCAAAATTTTTTTGATCAAAAAATGAGTCTTTAAAATCTGCACATATAATATTTTTGCTTAAATTCTTATAAGTTTTTTTTACTTTTTTGACTATGTGTGGACTAGCATCAATTCCATAATAATTAGATTTTTGAGATAAAAAAAAAGGTATATTGGCACCAGCTCCAAAACCTAGTTCTAAGACTCTGTTTTTTTTTTTATTAATTATTTTATGACCAAATTGATGTACTAATGAAATCAATCCTGACCAAGGCCAAGCCGATAGATGTTTTTTATTCTTGTATACTTGATCCCAATAATTCATATAGTGCTTAAAATTTAATAATGATTAATATTTTAGTAGTTTTTAGTAGTTTATTGTTATGAGTAAAGTTTATTCTATAAAAAAATTAAATAAAGAATTATCACAAAACATTTGGGAAAATTCTCTTAATCTAAGTATTTTTAGTTGTCCAGATTTTTTAACTAAGTTAAAAAATATTGAAATCTATGGCGCCTATAAAGGTCAAGAAATTGTTGCATGCTGGCCAATAAAGAGAAATGCAAAATTAAACACACATATCCCATATTTTTTTTATTATTTTGGTCCTTTTTTTTCATCAAATTTTTTAAATAAACATGAGCATTCTAGATTCATCAATGTTCATGATGTTTACACTCAATTTTTAGAGTTTTTTAAAAAAAAATTTGAAAGTATACATTTTGAAACACATTACACATCCACAGATATTAGAGCTTTTGATTGGTGGAATTATAAAAATAAAAATAGATTTAAAATAAGTCCTCAATATACGGCCGTAATAAAAAATCTAAACAACAAAACAGAAAAAAACATAATTTCAAATTATAGATATGTAAGAAGATATGAATTAAAAAAATTCACTAAATTTAAAGATGATATTTATGAATCTGATATTACATTAAAGCAGCTAATAACAGAATATTTTAAAACTGTTAATAGCAATGTTACAAACAAAGATTTAAAAGAAATAAAGAATTCAATAAAAGAAATATATAACTTAGCCAAAAGTGACCATGGCAAGATAGTAGCATTTAAAGATAAAAAAAATAAAAATATAGTTAGTATTATTATTCTACTATTTGATAAAAATTCTTCACATCTTATAGTAAATTTAACTTCAGAAAAATGGAAAAAGATGGGAATTTCAACTTGGTCAATCCATAAAGCAATAATGTTAACGAAAACTTTAAATATTAATAATTTTGATTTTAATGGCGCAAACAGTCCACAAAGAGGAGATAATAAACATAGTTTCGGCTCCGAAAGTTTATTATATTTTAATTTGAAGTTTAATTTTTAATCTTTGACATAAAAAATTATCTAATTTAAGAAAAAAAGGTTTACAATAAAAAGAGTAATTTAATGGGTGTTGATTTAACTCCTCAATTTTCAATATCACCTGATATTTTAATCAAAATTGATTTTTCTAAACCAATAACAAATTTATCCAAAACTCTGGTAAATAAATTAAAAAATAAGAAGATAAAATAATTTTTTTGTAATTTATAATATTCAATATTTTCTATAAAAAATTTTTTTCAGTGCATAAATCAAGCCAATTGAGCTATTAGTACTGGTCAGCTACACGCATTACTGCGCTTC
>MDTF01006251.1_pt1 | contig 14650 bp, 13 predicted proteins | sample 811191 | NCBI WGS metagenome assembly MDTF01 (sample SAMN05326649, study PRJNA326480) | marine metagenome | isolation source: seawater | place: Southern Ocean | collected 2011
ATATGATTTGTATTTTTTTTTTAAAAAAATTATAATCAACCAACGGATCATAAATGTGAATTTTTTTTATATTAATATTTTTTTTTAATTTTTTATATATTTTAAAAACAGGTGAATTTCGTGTGTCAGAACTATTTTCTTTATATGCTAAACCCATTATTAAAATATTTTTTTTTTTTGGTAAGGCTTTATCTTTCAGAATATTTAAGAATTTATTAACTACAAAATTACTCATTTTGTCATTAATTTTTCGAGACATTGGGATTAAGCGGCTATCATAACCTTCTTTTTTTGATTTGAAATATAGGTAATACGGATCTACTGCAATACAATGTCCGCCTACTAGCCCTGGCTGAAACCTTACAAAATTCCACTTAGTTTCAGCAGCTTTTAAAACTTCATGGGTGTTTATTTTCAATTTTGAAAAAGTTATAGCTAGCTCATTAATCAAAGCAATATTTACATCTCTTTGAATATTTTCAATTACTTTTGCAGCTTCGGCAATTTTAATTGATGATACGGAGTAAGTTCCTTTGGGAATGATTGATTTATAGAGTTTATCAACTAGTTTTCTTGCGTATGGATTTGATCCTGATGTTATTTTTATGATTTTTTTTAAACCATGTTTTGGATCCCCGGGTGACAGTCTCTCTGGACTATAGCCAATATAAAAATCTTTATTTAGAATAAATCCAGCGCTCTCTAATATTGGTTTGCAAATTTCTTCTGTTGCTCCAGGATAAACTGTGGACTCGTAAACGACTAAGTCATTTTTTTTTAGATAATTAGATATAGTTTTTGTTGCACTTATCAAGCTTCTAAAGTCTGGATCTTTATTTTTATAGATGGGAGTTGGCACTGAAACAATAAAAATATTACATTGGAATAAATCTTTGTCACTAGATGTAAATGATAAATTTTTACTATTTTTTAAAATATTTATTTCATCTTTTTGAAGATCATTATTAATATCTAATTTTTTTTTTAAATATTCTATTCTTTTAAGATTTCGATCGTAACCGATAACCGAGTATTTTTTTGAAAACTCTAAAGCCAATGGCAAACCAACATAACCTAAACCTATTATTCCAATTTTTTTCATTACATTTTATACATTACTTGTATTAAAGATTTAAATATTCTTAAGTTGGCTTTTATTGTGCCTCCAAGTCTTGGTTTGTCTTTTCTTTCTTTTACTTTAATATTAATTGTGCCGATTCTGTAGTGACTCTTGATAGCAAAAATTGATAATTCAGTACCTATAGAGTTAAAAGAACAATACGTTCCATGTTTCTTGTAAATTTCTAGATTATATCCTTTAAGTCCAGTTAACAAATCTTTGATTTTAAGCATCTTAAGTGAATAAAAAGAAAAAATTTTTTCTGAAATTCTTGGAAATTTAGATCTAACACCAATTACTAAATCTTTTTTTTTTTTCTGTAAAATTTTTGCAATTTTTTTTAAGTCACTAAAAAAATGCTGTCCGTCTGCATCAAAAGTAATTACGAATTTGTATCTTTTTTTTAATGCATATTTAAAACCTAAATCAATTGCGTGATCAACTCCAAAATTTTTCCTTAAGGTAATTACAGAAGCTCCATTATATTTTGCAATCTTAGTGGTATCATCACTTGAGCCGTCGTCGACAACCAAAACGTCAAATTTATTTGAAATATCTTTTGCAATTTTTCCAATAGTTTTTTCTTCATTAAAAGCAGGAATGATTACTAAAATCATCTTATATAATATTCTCAGTATTTATATTTTCATCTTTAAGTATATCAACTTTGGCTTTTTTGTTTATTACCAAATTTTTTTTATATGGGGGTAAGCAGTTTTTATCACAAGGCCGTAAAAAACTTAAATCAGCTTCTTTAATAATTTGACCCTTTTTTATTAATTTATTTGCTCTTATTCCTCTTCTTTGAATTACAACAGTCTCTAGCTCATTTTTCTCGATTTTTTTTATACCATCGCCTAAGGCGGCCTCTAGTTCTCTTGTTGTATCAACCATTTCTTTCCAATCTTTAGGAGACATAGAAAATTTATGATCTGGACCTGGTAAGTCGTTATTGTCTGTAAAATGTTTTTCAATAAATTTTGCACCCAATGTAACTGCCCCCAAAACTGTAGAATGTCCCGGAGTATGATCCGATAACCCTAAAAGTAGGTCGGGAAATAATTTTGAATAAGTTGTTAATACGTTTAAATTTATGTACTTAAAGTTTTCTTTAGAACCTGTGTAATTAGTATTGCACTGCATTAAAACTAAATTTTTATTTATTTTTAAAACCATGTCCACAACTTTAGCCACTTCAAATTGCTCAGAAGCTCCCGTTGCAACTATTATTGTTTTATTTGTTTCGGCCATTTTTTTTATTGAGTCATGCCAAGAAATTTCTCCCGATCCAACTTTCCACGCAGAAACATGTGGATCAAGTTGTTCGATAAATTCAAGACTATATGGTGAGGTAAAATAATCGATTTTATTTTTTTTACATTCTAATTTCAGTTCTTCTGTCCACTCTACTGGAACTCTTACTTTGTTGTAGCCTTCAAATGTAGACTCCTTCCAATCAGACTGATGAGCAATATTTCCAATTTTAGAGAAAGCAGCAGAACTAACTAAGGTCTCTGCTGTAAAATTTTGAAATTTTGCTGCATTCGCCCCTGCTTCAGCAGCCATCTGAATTAGTTTTTTTGCTCTTAATAAAGATCCATCATGATTTGATGCAATATCTGCTATAAAATAGGTTGGAGATTTATAGCCTATTAAAGAATTTCCAATTTTTACTTCTTTTTTCATTTTAAATTACTTTAATTTCAATTTTTTTTTTTAATCATGTTTAAACTCTTGGCTAAAATTGCTAATGAATCTTCATTTGGATTTGTATTAAGGTTTCTATTAAAAAGATTAATAGACCTATCTACATTTTTACTAACCCACCATTTGTTAATTTTATCCCAGTTATCGTTCAAGTGAGTAACCAATTTTTCAGGATCAGTAAACATAATTTTGTTTTCTAATAATGTTTTGTATCTTGGTGCATAATTTATATTTATAGAATTCATATAATTTCGATTCTCTAAAATTAACGAAGGTATTTTATTTAAAGTATTTTCTAGAAAACCTGTGGAGTCATAATTAAATACGCAGATTTTTGCTTTTTCAAGTAATTTATCAATTTTTTTATCACCATTATCAATTTCAATTTTAAGATTTTTAAACAGAGGGTAATATTCATAATTAAATTTGTTAGATATGTGTTTTGGAAGTCTAATGATAGTTTCATCTTTTATGTTTTTTTTTAATTTCCTTAAAGCTTTAATAAATTTTTTTATATCAAAAATATTCATTAAAAGATTAGAGTTATGATCAAAAAATATTTCTTTAAAATGTGGAAGAATAATTATTAATTTTGTTTTTTGGTTATATTTTAAATTATTATTTAATATTCTAAAATTAAAAAAATTTTTAATTTTTAATTTTTTTTTATGCCCCCACGAATAGAAATAATCACAAGTTTTTAAGTCTATTGAGTAATTATTAAATATTCTTGTAAAATAATTATTACCATGTTGCCCTGCAATGAGAGGGATTTTTGCGTCGACCTTAGATGCTGCAAAAACCTTAAAAGCTTCGTCTGTGTTAAAAAGACATGAGGTAAAAATAAACCTTGGTTTTTTTGGATATAAATTACTCTGACTTAATAATTTAATTTGTTTAAAATCTTCAATAAAAGCTTTTGGAATAAAAAATTTTAAATTATTATCAATAAAATTAATAATATTTTTTTTTTTTAAATTTTTTTTAAAAGAAATTTTATTCCTTAAATTAAAATTATATTTTGAATAATTTATTTCAGGCTCTCTATAGAAAGTTGGTAATTGACCAATTAGGTATTCTAATTTTTTCTCTTCAAAAAAAGGCAGATATGTGTGAGAAATAAAAGAACAATTTTTTTTACGAAAAATACTAAATATTGATTTAAACAAATTAAATAAAAAAGATCTTATATTGAAATTAAGATCAAATTTTTTTGATTTTACTTTTATTTTATTTGCAAATGATTTTTCTATTATATTTATTTTTTTTTTAAAAAAATATTTAGCTAATTTAGAATTAAATATAATGTTAAAATCAAAATCTTCACAATACTCACTAAAAGAGAAAGTAGAATTAACTTCGCAATTAAAATTTTTTTTTGTAACAATTAATTTTTTAATATTGTTTTTCCTTATCAGGAATTTAAGATTCTCATAATTTCTGTAAGAAAAGTAAATAAATTGCCTCAACCAAAAACCTATAATTATTTCCCAAGATCTTAGGGAATATTTTTCATTATGTATTCTGTTTAAATATTGAGACAAGATTATAAGGTTTTCCTCATAAATTGCTTCGCAATATTTTGTTCTTCTTAGAATTTGTTTTCTGTTTAAATTTTCAAAATCTTTTTTTAATAATGAAGGTAAATTTATAGTTGACATAACGTATGTGATTGTTTTCAGTATTTCTTATTAAGGATTAATTCATTTTTTAATTTCATCTTTTAATTCTTCGTACTCTTCAAGTTTCCTATTCATAAAATTAATTGTTAATTTTGTTTTTTCAGAAAAACCTTTTGGTGTTAAGTAGTAAAAATAATTTGATTTGTTTGGATTTTTACGAAAATTTTTTATCTTTATTAATCCTTTTTTTTTAAGAGCTTTCAAGCAATAATTTAATTTTCCTAAACTAAAGCCTAAATCTTTTGCCATTTTTCTTTGAGAGCTTTCTGGATTTTTGCCTATTTTCCTTAAAAGACTAAAATGATCTGGGTGTATATTCATTAATTTTTAAATTGTTTAATTATTTAATTGTTCAACTATTGAACACTATTATAAATTACTACAAAGTTCAATAAAAATGTTATATTGATCTAAATGATTTACAAATGATAAGTTGTTTTAAACCAATTAGAAAAAAAAGTTACAGCGTCAAAAATATAAATTTTATGCCTTTCTTTGGGCGTAAAATGAGTTTGATTAAAATAAGCATCAAGCAACTTATTAAATTTAAAAAGTAAAATTATTCAATAATGTTATTAAAACTTGTAAAATTATTTAAAATTTTAAAAAATGCACAATATCTAAATAATAAAAACTTAAATAAAAAATTAATAATTTTTGATTGTATGAGTATTGAAACTCTTAAAATGTACTTATTAAAAAATTTTGATTATTTTGTGATTTCTAATCGACCTGAAAAAATAAAATTGTATTTTTCTATTAATTTATTTGTTTTATTTATCAAAAAATATATAAAATTTATTTTTAATAAAGAACTTTTAATTCAAGACATATATTTTTTGGCTCTTATTGAGATAATACATCCTGGGGTCGTCTTAACAGCCATTGATGTTAACGTTCAATTTTCAAAACTATCTAAGTATACAGAAAAAAATATAAAATTTGTAACTCTACAGCTTATAAATTTTCCTTTAATAAATTACATTACATATTTGTTTGGTAAAAAATTATTAAAAAAAAATTTAAATCAAGATTTTTACTTTCCGTTATATCTTGGTTTTGGAAAACATCAGAAAAATAATATGGAAAAAAACCTAATTAAAGTAGATAAATTTGTTTCAGTTGGGAGCATTAAACTCGCTAATTTCTTAAAATCGAATAATTCGAATATAAAAAAAAAAAATTATGATGTGTGTTTAATATCTGATCATAATGCTTATACAGATAAGTTTGGTCCGGACAAGATTCAGTTTGATAATTTAAGAGAAATAGAAAATAATTTTATAAAATTAACTAAATGGACTATAAAGCTTGTTAAAGAAAAAAAACTAAAGTTTATTTTTGTTTTTAAAAGAATAAAAGAAAATAAAAAACTAATTTTTGAAGAGAAGCAATATTTTAAAAAAAATCTAAATCAAGTGGAGTATAATTTTTTAATAAATAACTGTTCTTATAATACAAAAAAAAATTCTCAAAATTCTTACGTGGAGTCTTTTAGAAGCAAAATATCCCTTGCTGTTACCTCAACACTCTTAACAGAAAATCTAATAGCTGGTAATAAAATTTTATCATGTAATTTTACTGGGTTGGATTTTTTTAATTTTTCAATTAATGGTATTTGCTCGTTAAAAAAATGTAACTACTTAAAATTTAAAAATAGAGTTATCAAAATTATAAAAATTAATAAAAATAAATATTTTAACATGCTATCGAAAAACAAAAATTATATAGCACCTACTGTCAATCCTGACGAAACAATTGGCTCCATTAAAAAAGAAATTTGTAAATACTTGTGATTTTAATCTTAAATTAAGGAAACCTATGAATTTATCAAAATATTATTTCTTAGCAAAAAAAACTCTTTTTCCAATAAATAGAAGCATTACTGGGGATGGAATAAAAAAAACTCTAAGAATCATTAAAAAAGAATTTAATGAATTAAAAATTCATAAAATAAAATCTGGAACAAAAGTATTTGATTGGAAAATTCCACCAGAATGGAATGTTGACGTAGCTTATGTTTTGGATAATAAAAAAAAAAAGATAATAAATTTTAAAAAAAATAATTTACATCTAATTGGTTATTCCCAATTTAAAGATAAAATTATAACTAAAAATGAACTATTAAAACATGTTTATAGTTTGCCAGAAAATCCAAAGGCTATTCCTTATATAACTTCATATTATAAGAAATATTGGGGTTTTTGTGTTTCTAATGAAGATAAAATAAAAATTAAAAAAAACTATAATGACAAAGATAAATTTAAAATTTTTATAAATTCAAAGTTTAAAAAAAATGGATATTTAAATTATGGTGAATTATTAATCAAAGGCAAATCAAAAAAAGAAATATTAATATCAACTTATATATGCCACCCTTCGATGGCAAACAATGAACTTTCTGGTTTAATTGTGTGTATGAGTTTAATTAATTATTTTAAAAAACAAAAATTAGAAAAATCGATAAGATTCTTATTTATACCTGAAACCATAGGTTCAATTGCTTATTTAAACAAAAACTTAAAAAAATTAAAACGTAATGTTATAGGTGGTTACAACATCACTTGTGTTGGTGATGATAGGCAGCATTCTTGTATGTTTTCAAAATATAACAACTCACTGTCCGATGTATCTTTAAGAGAAGCTTATAAAAAACTAAAAATTAAATTTAAAGAGTATTCTTTTTTAAAAAGAGGATCTGATGAAAGACAATACAACTCTCCTGGCGTTGATCTTGGCATCACTTCAATTTTTAGAACAAAATATGGAGAATACCCCGAATACCACACTTCTCTAGACAACTTTAAATTAGTAACCAAAAAAGGCCTGATTGGAGGATATAATGTAGCAAAAAAAACAATAGAGATTTTACAAAAAAAAATTATTCCTATAAATAAAATTTTATGCGAACCTAATATGGGTAAAAGAAAGCTTTATCCTTTGCTGTCTTTTGCGCAAAAAAAAAATTATGGACAAGCTAAAGATTTAATGAATTTCCTGACTTATGCAGATGGAAAAAATGATCTTGCTATAATCTCAAAATATATAAAAAAAAATTACTCAGCAGTTAAAAAAATTCATAATTTATTAAAAAACAAAAAGTTAATTTCTGAGTAATGTTTAATAAAGCTAACATTGGAGACTATAATAAAAAAGAATTACTTAATGCTTTTTTGAAAGTTGGAATTAAAAAAAAGGATTCTTTATTTATTACAACAAATCTAGGCCTACTAGGCGTGCCTCAAACTAACAATAAAAAATTTATGTTAACCTCAAGTAAGTGGCTGATGGAAAACTTAAGACAAATTATTGGAAGCCAGGGTAATATTTTTGTACCTACTTATTCCTACTCTTTTGCAAAAAAAAAAAAATTTAGCCCAACAAAGACTAGAGCTGACATTGGTTATTTTCCAAACTTTTTTTTAAAACATAAGGGCATTACTAGATCATCTGATCCGATGATGTCTATTGCAGGATATGGCCCAAATGCAAAAGCAATACTCAGTAAATTACCCAATACTTCATTTGGTAAAGATTGTGTTTTTGAGCGACTACTAAAAATAAAAAATTTAAAATGCTGTAATGTAGGTCTTGGTGTTAATTGGATACCTTTTTTACATTATCTTGATTGGTTAAATAAAGTTCCATTCAGATTTAATAAAAAATTTTTTGGCTACACGCAGATTGGAAGGGTTATAAAAAAAATAGAGTGGAACTTCTTCGCTCGCTATTTGAGAGGTGAAACAATATCAAATGGATATAGAATTGGTCGAAAAGCTTTAAAAAAAAAATTATATAAAAAAACTCGAATCGGAAAATCAGTGATATATGTAATTAATTACAAAAAATTTTTTTATTTTTCAAAAAAATTAACAAAAAATAATAAATGGTTAACTGTAAATGGACCTAAATTTAAAATTTAAAAAAAAAATTAACATTTGCATAATTGGCGGTGGCTATGACTCAACTATAGCTAAAACTCATCTGAGAAGTATTTTAAGTACAAATAAATTTAATATTGTTTGCGGCTGTTTTAGTAAAAATAAAAATAAAAATAAAGAAAATTCAATATTTTATTCTCTCAAAAAAGAAAAGATTTATAATAATTTAGATAGTTTAATAAAATTTGAAAAAAGAAATATAGAACTAGCTTTAGTTCTTACGCCTCCTCAAAATAGATACAAAATATATCACAAACTGGCGCTTAATTATATTGGCATAATAGCTGAAAAACCGTTTGAGGGAAATTATAAGAATGCAAAAAAAATTTTTCAATTTTTAAAAAAAAAAAACATTTTCTTTGTGAGTACCTATAACTATTTAGGTTATCCAGCAATTATGGAATTGAAACCTTTGCTGAAAAAAATAGGAATAATAAATAATTTGCATATCGAAATGCCCCAACAGGCATCTACATTAAGAGGTAATAAAATCAAGCAGTGGAGATTAAAAGATCTTAACATTCCAAATATTCACTTGGACTTAGCTAGTCATTTGTTTTCTATAATTCTATATATTTTTAATGAATTGCCAATACAGGTTAATAGCTTTGCGACAAAAAATTTACATAAACATTATATAGAGAATGCTTATACGTGGCTAAAATTTAAAAAATTTATTGGACACATGTGGTTTTCTAAAAATGCATCAGGAAAAAGAAACAATTTATCTATACAAATTTTTGGTTCAAAGGGAAGTTTGAGTTGGGAGCATAAAAATCCCGAAGAAATTAATTTTTTTGATAACGCTGGAAACATTAGCGTCATAAACCGGCTGTCAAAAAATACAGCATATTTAGGTGATAAAAATTTATTTACATACTCCGCTGGCCATCCTAGTGGTTTTTTAGACGCTTTTATAAATATATATAATGAAATTTATTTTTTTTATAAAAAAAAAAAGAAAGCGCAAAATCTCTTAAGCCTTAAAAATAATTTAGATATAATTAAAATTTTAAAAAAAATCTACATTTCATCTTCGAGCAATAAATGGCAATTCATCTCAAAAAAATAGTTCAAAAAAAAACCTTAATTTATGGAGGTGGTGCTATTGGGTCTTACCTTGCGTCATGTTTGGTTAAATCCAATCATAAAATTTTTTTTTTATGCCGAAAAGATAACTACAAAATCATAAAGTCTAAAGGATTAACTTTAAGAATTTATAATAATTCAGTATTTAAAAAAAAAATTAAGTTACTTCAATCAAAAAACTTTAAAGTAATCAACGATCTTAAAGGCCTTAAAAATTTTAAATTTGATAATATCTTTATAACGACAAAAATTAATCAAAATCTAAAAAAAATATTTAAAAATATAGAATTACATATTAATAATAAAACATTAATCATAACACCTTGCACTGCAATACCATTTTGGTGGTACAAATGTTTAAATCCTAACTTACAAGAAAAATTCGAAAAAAATTTGTATTATTTGTATTTAAAAAACATAAAAAGAAAAAATCTCGTTGGAATGACTATGTGGTTGTCGGGTAGGATTAAAACGCCTGGCGAAGTAATTATAAGTCATGTTCAGAGAGGCTTTCCTATCAAGGAAGTGTTTGATGAAAAAAAAATGCAAGTGGATAGATTAAGGCAAGATTTAAAAAAAAGTACTCTTTCTCCCAAAATAAATAATATTTTTTTTGAAATATTTTCTAAATCTTTAAATTCATTGGCTTTTAATATGGTTGCACTAAAATACCAACAAAATAATAAAGGATTAAGTAAAAATACAAATTCTATAAATGATGTATTAAATATAATGAAAGAAGGAGACAAAATCCTCAAAACAAATAACATTAAAATTTTTCAATCTCCTACTTCAAGAATAAAACAGACTCTAAAAAGTAAAAATCATACTATGAGTATGTTGTATGCATATCAAAATAATAAAGAAATTGAACTTGACCATCTTTGGAAAAGTTTTGTTACTCTAACAGAAGTAATTAGGTATAATATGAAATTTACTAAAAAAATTTATAATTTTGTATCAAAGAAAATAAATGGGTCTTTTTAAAATTCTAAAGAAAAACGTTAAACTTTTTCCAAACAAAAAAGCTCTTATATTTGATGACTCTGAATATACTTTTAAGGAGTTTTTCGATCTAGTTTTACAGACGATTTCAAATCTTCAAAAAAATAATTTTAAAAAAAATAATATTATCACAATTATTGAAGACAATACTTTATCTCACATTGTGTCTTTATTTGCCTTGTCGTACATCGATTGTACGGTGGTACCGACTGGAACCTATTATTCCACTGAGCATTTATCAAGAATTCTCAAGCTAACCAAATGCGACGGTATAATTGGTCCAAGTTCTTATTGTCATTTATTTAAAAAAAAATTAAAAATAAAAAAATTTTTAAGTACAAATCAATCCAAAAAATTTCCATATTTTTTTTCAAAAAATAATAAAAAATTTATCAAAAACAAAGGGGATAATAGTAAAAAAAAATTTATTATAACTTTTAGTTCTGGCTCTACAGCTGATCCAAAACCTATTGTCTTTTCTCAAAAAACCAAAATAGTTCGATTCAAGCTCTTTAAAAAACTTTACAAAATAAATGATAAGGATATTTTTATTGTTACTAGTCCTATTGACCACTCCCTTGGGATGAGAACACTGTATGTCCCTTTGCTGAGTGGGGCAACATGTGTAATTATGTCTAGATTCAATCCTGATAATTATTGCAAATTAATTAAAAAATACAATGTTACTTTTTCAGTCTTAATAGCTAGTCAAATATATGAAATATCAAAAAAAAATTTATTTAAAGATTTTTATTTAAGTAAAGGTTTAATATCAGCATCTAATAAGCTTTTTAACAGTGTAAAAAATAAAATTTTAAAAAAAAAAATAAACCTTTATGAAATGTATGGTGCGGCAGAAATTGGAACTGTTACAAATATTAGTATTTTAAAAAATGACAAAAAAATTAAAAGTGTTGGTAAAAGTTATCACAAAAATATTGATATCAAGATTATTTCAGATAAAAATAAGTTTTTACCATATTATGAACCTGGGGAAATAGTTTGCAAGACTCCTGGTTCTTTTGTGGGCTACTTAAGTTCAAAAACTTTTAATAAAGAAGCATATTTTAAAAATTACTTTAGAACTGGTGACATCGGTTATTTAGATAAAGATAAATATCTTTATTTTTTGTCTAGAAAAAAAAATATTATTAGAAGAAGTGGATTAACAATATATCCAGAGGATATAGAAAGTATATTCTTAAAAGATGGAAGGGTTGACGAAGTTGCTGTAATCGGAAAAGAAACTAAAGAACATTCAAAAATTTATTTATATATCAAAAAAAATAGAAAGATAAATGATAGCTATATAAAAAATTTGTGTTTAAATAAACTGTCGACTTTTCAATTACCAAATAAAATAATTTATTTAAATAAGTTTCCTAGAACAAACCTTGGAAAGGTGGATAAAAAAAAATTACTAAAATTATCTATTTAACTTTTTTAGAATTACTGATGCTAGACCGTTAATAGTTTGATATTTTTTTTTAGAAGTATCAAAATCAATTATTTTGATTTTAAATTTTCTTTCTAAAATTAAGTTAAATTTTAATAACTCCATAGAGTCTAGATGGCCGTTTTCAATAAAATTGAATTTATGCAAGTTTTCTTTTTTATTTGCTGGAATGGTTCTAATTTTATTAATTATAAAAATTATTTTATTTTGAATATTGATTATATTTTTGTTAATCATGAGACATAAGATTTACACATGTTAAAAAAAATATCAATAATTATTCCATTCTACAATCCAGGTGTTTTAATTAAAAATAACTTTAGAAACCTCAATGAAATACAAATAGAAAATCCTGATTTACAAATAATTTATGTTGATAACAATTCATCAGATAAAAGTTACAGCTATGTAAAAAATAAAATAAAACAAAATAAAAATATTAAAATATATAAAACAAATAGTAAACAAGGCCCGGGAATTGCTAGAAACTTAGGTGTAAAAAAAACTAAAACTAAATATATAATATTCTTAGATGTTGACGACTATTTGGAAATTATAAATTTAAAAAAATTATATAAAATACTCGAACAAAAAAAACCTAATGTTGTTTATCTTAAAAAAATAAAAGAAATAAAAAGTCCTAGTATACAATTTGGAAAAAAAAATTTAAATATTTTTTTTAAGAAAAAAATTAACTTAGAAACTATAGCTACTATATTTAGCATAAATTTTTTAAATACAAATAAAATTTCTTTTAAAAGTGGAATATTTGAAGATATTTTGTTCAATTTTAAATATCATTTTTTTAATAAAAAAAAAATTTTATATTCTTCGGATGTTATTTATAATAAAATATCTAATCCAAAATCCATAACAGGCTCGAATATTGATAGAGTAAAAATTTTAAATAGGTATGAAGCTTGGTTGGGGGTAAAATTATTTATTAGAAAAAAAATCAAAAAAAAAGAATATAAAAGTTTAATGACTTTTTTTCAGTTTCGTGTAAGAGGGGAGCTAGTTAATGATTACGTTAGAATTCAGAAATCTCTCTTTCCAAGAAAAAAAAAGAGACATCTAATAAGTTATTTGTTGCATTTGTATAAAAAAATTATAACAAGCCAACTTAACTCTAGACGTACATTTAAAGACAAAATAGCATATAAAATACTTAATGAAAAAAAAATTTAAAACTTGCAAGGACCTGGAGGGCTCTCTTTACATAGCTCCAAATGAAATTAGATCTTGTTGTAAAAGATTTTTCTTTGACAATAAAATGCGAGGAGATGCAAAGTTATTAACAATTACCGATGGAAAAATTCCTAATTCGAATGATATTAAAAAAGCTCGAGAAAAAATATTTGATGAGATACAAGAAGATAAAAATGAAGATTGTAAAGGTTGCATTTTTTTAAAAGAAACAGAGACCAAACCTAGCTTTGACTCAAGTGTAGAATATTTATCTATTGAACATCACTCTGTTTGTAATCTTCGTTGTAACTATTGTAGTGAAATTTATTGGGGAGGAAAAAAATCAAAATATGATGTTGTCGAATTTGTTTCTTCTTTAAACAAGAGCGGAAACCTAAATAAATGTAATCAAGTTGTTTGGGGGGGCGGAGAACCCACTTTAGATAAATCTTTTAAAAATATTTTTGAGGAAATTAACTCGAACGCAAACCCAGCTATATATCATAGAGTTTTTACAAATTCAGTAAGATACAGTGAGCCCTTAAATGATTTTTTGAAAAAAAATATTGTAAAAATAACAACAAGTATTGATGCCGGTACAGAAGAAACATTTAAAAAGGTACGGGGAAGACATAAATTAAAAGAGGTATTTGAAAATTTAAATCGTTATTCTCAAAACGATCCATCAAAAATTACTGTAAAATATATTTTTACAGCTGAAAATAAAAATGAACAAGAGTTAAATGAATTTGTTAACAATTGTAAAAAATATAATCTCACAGAATGTAATTATCAGATAAGCACAAATTATAAAAGTGAGATGTTAGATTTTGATGTAATAAAATCAATTGCGTATTTATTTTTTAAACTATCAAATATTGGAATAAAAAAGATTTTTTTAGATGATCATATTGTAGTAAAATATTTATCATTAGATCAAAAGAAATTAGAAGAATTAAAAGAATACCTAAGATTGTTTAATGCGGACGATTTAATTTTAAATCCAAAAAATTTTGAGAAGATAATAGTATATGGTGCTGGGATTATCGGGAGGAGCTTAATATCTAAATCTAATTTTTTTAGAAATATTAAGAACTTTAAAATCATAGATGAAAACAAAGACTTAATAGGAAAAGAAATTTATAACAAGACAGTTTCATCTCCAGAAATAATTAAACATAGCGATGAAAAGATCTTCATTGCATCTGCGGCGCACTACGATGATATTTTTAAAAGTATTGTTAGTGTTAAAGGTAATGCAAATAATATCGTTTCTGGGCTAATTATTTAGTAAATAAAAAAACCCGCAATTTCTTGCGGGTTTTTCTCTATTCTTTGTAAATTAATATCAATTTATTTTTTTAAAAAATTTTCTTTCATTATACTGAAAATTTTTTTCAGTGCATAAATCAAGCCAATTGAGCTATTAGTACTGGTCAGCTACACACCTTACGGTGCTTAC
>MDTF01002613.1_pt1 | contig 14648 bp, 10 predicted proteins | sample 811191 | NCBI WGS metagenome assembly MDTF01 (sample SAMN05326649, study PRJNA326480) | marine metagenome | isolation source: seawater | place: Southern Ocean | collected 2011
GAATATTATCTTATTATTAATTTTAATATTTTTGAATTTTTTCTTTAAAAACAAAGATTCGCAGATTACTTTTTTTTTTGTAACAAAATTAGGTAAGTTTACTTGATAAGGTGAAATAAAAGCTCCAGCACTATCATGTATAATTTGCGGTAACTTTATAGCCTTGGTAAGTATAAATTCATTCTTCTTGTTATTAATTGTTTTTTTAGTTTCATTTGCAGTTTTCTTATTTTTTTTTAAGAAAAAATTTATATCTAAAAATGAAAGATCGTTTTTAGATAACTTATGTTTTAACCCTTGCTGTTCAATATAACTAAATATTAAATCTATATTTTTTGTAAAAATAAATTTAGAATATTCCCTCATTGATAAAGATTTTTTTATATAATCAATTAATTTATAAAAATTTAAATTTTTTAAATCTTCTTTTTTTATAAGTTTATCAATTCTTTTAATTTTATTTTTTGAGATTAATATTTTTTCTGTATACTTAACCTGAGATCTTTGAAAGTTTTTTAAATTTATATAATTTGCATTTTTGTAATTTGCTGAATTAATATCATAAGTACCTGGTCTTAAATGGCCATATTTGTTAAAAAATATTTTTTTTGAAATCTTGTTTCTTTTATAAAGATCTAAATCTTCTAAAAAATCGCTTGCTACTGTTTTTACAGAATTAAGAATTGTCTCAACATCATTTGTATTTATTAATTTAATTTCTTTGAGAGAAAGTAATATACTTTTTGCAATAAATGCATGCCTAGCTAAAATTGAAAAAGGAATAACCCCTAAATTAATACAGTCTAAAATTAAATCTGATAATTTTGTTTTATTTGTATATTGCTTTTGCTTTAATTTTAATAATTCAATTTTTTTAATTGTGTTTTCTATTTTTTGAGATTTTTCTCCTTTATCGAAAAAACTAATAAATTGTTTCTTATGAAAACTTTTAAAAGTTAAAAGTTCATCTTTATTTAGAATTTTTTTATTTAGATTTTTAACTTGATTTTTAAAATTAAAATTAAAACATGTTGTTGCAACATTAAATTCTATTTTATCATGATTATTTGGTTCATTAATGAGATTTTTTATCCAACTATTTACAAGTTTTACAGAAGTTGTTTTAGGAAGACCGCTTGGTAGAAATGAATTAAAACTTAATCTTGTGTCTATGTATGGCTGTCCACCCAATGAAAGCATTAGGTTTTTGTCCTCTAGTTTTTTGTAACCCATTATTTCTCTTGCTTTGGCCCACGATTTATTTGTTACTAATTTCTTGTATAGTGAATATGCTAATGGTGTTGGGCATCTTCCTATAATTTCCGCAGGATTCCAGTCTGGCATTTGACCTAAAACATTTTTGGTTCCATGAATTTTTTGTTTTTTTTTTAAATTAATGAGTAATCGATATTCTACTAATTCTAATTTCCTTCTGAATTTTGTTATTTTTTCTTTATTCCATTTTTTTAAATTTGTAATTTTTCTTACTTGAAAAATAAAAACTTTAAGGTTTTTATTTATTCCAAATTCTATATCTAAGAAACTATTGTTTAAATAACCTTCAATTTCTCTTATGGCTTCAACTAATTTTTTAAATCTGTCTGATCTAATGTTTTTTTCAGTCTCTCTGTAAATGCTTAGAGTTTTATTTGAGTGCTCTGTAGAGCCAGAAGTTACTGTGCTAGTTTTTCCAGAAATATCATCATAATTAATAATATAATATGGTGCAAAAGTGTCAGGATCATGTGTAAAAACTACTCCACTCATTGAAGTAGTGTTTATCATTTTTTGAACCATAAATTCTTCAGTTAAGATATCTTTATTACCATAACTTTTAATTACTTTGTTAATTGCATCTGTTAAATTCTTATTCTCACTTTTTACATTTAGCTCTGAGTGATACATTCCAGCCTGTGAAAACTGGCTACTATCTTCGTCACTTTTAGAACTTCTTATGATTAGTGTATTTTTTTTAAAATATTTTTTTATTTCCTTTAGTATTTTTGTTTTATTAGTTTTCCACTCTTTTACAGTAAAAATTTTTAACTTTGGTATTTCAGATCTTTTTAACTTTTGATCAAGTTTTAAAAGTACCCTACCTTTAGAGATATTATCTATATTAAGCATAAATTTATCTATTGTGATATTTCAATTAGGTTATCTGATAACTGTCTGACTTTAGTTTTTTTTCTAATCCCGTTAATTTTTTCTAATACTCTTAAGTATATTTCAACATCATATTTTTTGATTCCACCCTGAATTTTAGGAGAAATTTTTGGCTCTTTTTTCCAAGGAAATTTTTTAAGAAATTTTAAAGATAATATGTATTTAATAATATAATAAATTTTAGATTTTTTTAATATTATTACCGACTCAATTTTTTTCTCTTTATTAATTATAGAATTATCAAGATTATCTAAAATAATTTCTGAAGATAATTTTTGTTTTTTAAAATTTTTCAAGTACTTGTTTTTCTTTAAATAATTTTTTGAATTTGTTTTTAAAGTTTTAAACCATCTATAAAAATTTTCAGGATTTGAGATTTTTATACACGATTTCAATATATCCTCTTGAACAAATTTTTTGTCTGATGAAATATCTTCGATTAAGAAATATGCTGTAGGTTTACCAAGCAATAATGCCGATATTGAAGTTGAACATCCATTATGCATCACTCCTTTCGCAGCTAAGATATATGCTGTTACATCTTCTTCTGGGCTAACAATGTATATGTTTTTAAATTCTTCAACTATTTTCTTCCATTCATTAACGCTTTCTCTTGGATGTGGCCTAATCATTATCTTCATGTTTGCTACTTTTTTATCTATTTGCTTCAAAAAAAATATGAAATTTAACAAGGATTTGTATTTATATCTTAAATGCTTAGTGGCAGATTTTATATCACGACTAGCTATACTTGAATCACTCACTAGCTCTTTTATTAATAACGAATAATTATCAATTGCTTTGTCAAGATCTGATAAAATACCAAAATCTGAATTAAATAAAATAAAGTTACCATAATCTTTTATAATTTTTTTTTTTTGTTTTCAAAAATCTTTAGATTTTTATTTTTTAATAAATCTTCTTTTAAATGACCTGATAACAAAATGGGTTTACATTTTTTTTTATTAAAAATTAATCTTGCAGCTTTTAAAATACCTCGATTAAAACAATAATAATTATCCATACTTTTCATGTTTAGGTCATTGAATCTGCTCTTTATCACATGTTTATAAAAATTTAACATAGACCCATCTGATAGATAGCCCTGCATACTTCTACTCATTTCTTCATCGAAGACAGAATGTAAATCACATTTTTTTTTAATCAGACTAATACTTTGATCTGTAATTCCCCCTTTTGGAAAAAATACCCCTCCTTTCTCTTTTTTTTGACTAATAAGTTGAAAAATATCACTCTTATTTCCAATGTAAGATCTATAACCCCTTTTAGAAGCTTCAAATGAAAAGTAAAGTTTATGTAATAGCTCCCTCACTTTAATTTCTACGGGGAAATATAAATTTTTTTTTGGTTCCATTAAAATTTTTCTAAAATTAGGTCATTTATCACTTATTAATTTTATTTTTTAGCCTGCTCATGGTTATTGATATGGCTATGTATTAATTAATCAAAATTCACTTTTATTGACTTATTTAATTTAATTGATTTTGACAAAGCATCACAAATAATTAGTGCCTTTCTACAATCTTCGAAACCTACATTTGATTTTTTTTTATTTATAACTGATTTTACAAAGTCATCCAACTCTATTTTAAATGACTCTTTATATCTTTCCAAAAAAAAATTGAGGTACTTAGGTTTTTTGGAAGTCATATCTTTATTATATTCCAAAATATTTAATTCATTTATATTATTTGTTTGTATCATTCCTTCACTTGAAAACACTTCTACTCTTTGATCATAACCATAAACTGACCTTCTAGAGTTATTTATCATACCAATCTTACCTTTAAATGTTTTAAAAATAGATACTATTGTATCGTAGTCTTTTATTTTTTTAATATTTTTATCAAAAAGATTTGAAGCATAACAAAATACTTCTTTAATTTTATCCTCCCCAAATATATTCAATAATAAATCGATATCATGAATTACGCAGTCTTTTAATATACCTCCACTAGTTTTTAAATATTTCAAAGAAGGTGCTGATCTATCTCTACTTGTTATAATAACCTTTTCCACATTACCAATTTTTTTTGATTTAGACTTATTAACTAAAGCCGATATAGACGGGTCATACCTTCTGTTAAATCCTATTTGAAAAGTTTTGTTGAAGTTACTGCAAATATTTTTAAACTTATTTATCTTATTCAAGTCTAGATCAATTGGTTTTTCACAAAAAATATTTTTTTTGGACTTTATGGATGCTATTATTAATTTTAAATGAGAGTTTGTTGATGATGAAATAAAAATCACATCTATACTTTTATCTTTAAAAACTTTTGAAAAATCTCTGACAACTTTATCTTTATAAATTCTTTTTAATCTACTTTTTGATTTGAGAGCTGTATCGCAGATATAAACTATCTCACAGTTAGGGTGTTTATCAATATTTGACAAATGTAAAGAGCCCATTCTCCCAACCCCAAAAATTGCAAATTTTAATTTTTTCATTTATTAATGAATATACTTTTTTAGTACTTTTATATATTCATTTTTTTTTATTGGAGTCATTTTATTACTAACTTTAAACAAACCTTCCATTAAAATAAAATAACTTGATTCATTAAAGAATTTTTTATCTTTTTTGATTGCTTGGTAAAAAGATTTAATATCAAAAATACCCTTTTTAATAGTAGTTGGTAAATTATACTTTTTAAATAATTCTAAAGTTTCTGGAAGAATAGATTTTTTTAAATTATTTTTTTTTATTGACAATTCAATAGCTACTAGCATTCCAATTGTTATTGCCTCACCATGTAGTATTTTGTGTTTGGTTGCAATTTCTAGAGCATGACCAATTGTATGACCAAAATGGTAAACTGGCTGGAGTTCATTATTATTTTGATTGAATAAAGTGGTTTTACTTCTTATGGCCAGTTTCAATACTTTTGTGATATCTTTTTTAAATTCATTTTTTTCTTCGTTTGATAGATTTTTAACAAATTTTTTTTGTATATACTTTGAATTATTATTTTTTAAATGGTCTAATAAAATTTTAGAATGTCCAATCCCATGTTTTATAATTTCAGCATATCCATCCCAAAAATATCTTGTGTTAAGAAAATCATATATGTATGTGGTTTCAATAAATATTTTTTTTGGCAGTTGATAGGATCCTATTTGATTTTTTCCTGCAGCTAAATTTAATGCATTTTTACAAGATATTGCTGCATCTGCTGATGCCAACAAAGTTGTTGGAATTGAAATAAAGTTTATACCCCTATATATTACTGAAGAAATGTAACCTGCCAAATCTATTATTGTTCCTCCACCAATAGCTATTATAAAACTATCAGAGGTAACACCTGTCTTGAAAATTTTTTTTATATATTTTGAAAAATATAATAAAGATTTTGCTTTTTCACCACCATCCAGAATGTATACGTTAGCACCTAAAACAGTTTTTAATGTTTCACAATAAAGTTTTAGTTTCATTTTTTGATAAACATTTTTGTCTATAAACACAAATGTGGGGTTATTTTTAACAATAGGTTTTAAGACTTTTAAAATATTTTTTTTTAAAAAAATACTTGCATCAAAAATGATGTCACATTTTTCAGACTTTTTATAAGAAAGTTTTAAATTCATTTTTTTAATTAATTAGATGAAATCTCACAAAAATAATTATGTTCTAAATTTCTATTACTAGTATCATCAGACATATCTTTATATGGATATTTTTCTTTATTCAAAAAAAATTTCCACACCTCAAAGTGATGTGAATCTTTTAAATTTACATGCTCAAATGGTATATTTAACTCAGAAAAAATTTTTAATACTTCTTCATGTGAAATATTTTCATTCCTCTTAAATCCTAAGAATGCATAGTTTGGTGTTGCTAAATTCGATATATTTCTTGGAATAATAAAGTCTTTTTCTATCAAAGGTTCTAACATTTTAAGAGCTTTGTCCCAATTAGATTTACAACCACTTATAATCTTTTTTATTTTATTTAATTGAGCTAAAGCAACAGAGGCTGTTATTTCTGACATTCTATAGTTTAAGCCTACAGAAACAATAGAATCTGGTCCAATTGGATCGTTTGTTTTTGTTGGGTCTTCTCCAACTTTTCTATCCATACCAAGGTTATGAAATCTTACACATTTTTCATGACTGCCCTCATCATTCATCATAACCGCACCACCCTCTCCCGCTGTTATTATTTTATTATACTGAAAAGACATTGTTGAATAATCTCCTAAATGACCTACTCTGTTACCATCTATCATCCCACCAAAGCATTGACTGCAGTCTTCTATTATGGGAATTTTTAATGATTTAAACTTTGGAATAATTTCACTAAAATCACAAGGGTATCCTCTCATATGAATGACTATCAAAGCTTTAGTTTTTTTAGAAATGCATTTATCTAGTCTTTTTAAGTCTAAGTTACAATCAGACGAAACTGGCGCAATCACTGGTGTTGCTCCCATTGCTACTATTGTCATTAAATCTGCACTCCAGCCATAGGCAGGAACTATAATTTCATCACCTTTTTTTATTCCACAAGCGTGTAGGGCGCAGTGTAATGCTGCTGTACCTGTATTAACGACTAAACAGTGTTTTTTATTTACAAAACTTGACATTTCATTTTCAAGTTTATTACAGTACTGTTTTAAATTTAAACCTGAAAATCTGTAGGGTGATCTGGAAGAAATAACATCGGTAACATTTTTTATTTCATCTTCCCCTAAATGTCTTCCACCAGGGAATTGGCCAAATATCTTCATATAATTGATATTAGATACCTAGTTCGTTATCTTTTAATCTTTTTGGTCCTGAATAGTCTGCATACCACCCACTAATTATTTGATCAAAATCAATTATACTTCCAGTCATCAATCCTGACTCGCTTGATGTCATAAAAGCAATAGCTTTTGCTGCCTCAAGTGGTTGTATTAACCTTCCCCAAGGTAAATCCTTACCATGAGTAGTTGGCCAATTTTTATCCTTAGTAACGTATTTTTCCATAGTTTTTTCCTCACCCGGAGTATGTGTCCACCCTAGGTTTAGACCATTAACTTTTATATTATCTCTAGTTAAAGCAAATGCTACGCTTTTCGTTAAGTTAACTAAACCTGCTTTAGAAGCTGAATAGGGAGCCTTAAAAACTGCACCACTATGTGCTGACATAGTTATAACTGATGCAATTGCACCTTTAATTTTTTCTCTTCTCATAACCTTAACACAATCTTGTATTAAAAAAAAAGGAGCTCTTAAATTTACTGCGATTATATCATCAAATAAATCTTGGTCTGTACTAAGAATTGTAGCTCTTCTTGTGTCACCTGCACAATTTGCTAAAATATCTATCCTACCAAATTTCTCATCTGTCATCTTAACTATTTTTCTACAATCATCTACATTTTTTAGTTCAGCTTTTATAAATAAGCAATTCGCACCCATTGAATTAAATTCTTCTGAAACCTTATTACCCTTTATTTCATCTCTACCAACTATAGTAATATTGCTTAATCCTCTTTCGATATAAAGTTTTGCTACAGCGTAACCAATGCCCTGGGTACTGCCAGTAACAATTGCTGTTTTATTTTGAAATTCTTTAGACATTTATGAACTTAGTTAAGTTATTTTAACTATATTTTCAAGATTTTTTTAACGTTTTTATATCCCATTAATGAATAAATGTAAGGTGAGTATTTTTTAGGGTCCTGTTCTGCTTCAATAATAACCCACCCATTGTAGTTATTTTTTTTTAAATTATTTAACAGGGGCCTAAAATTATAAAACCCATCTCCAGGTACAGTAAAGACACCTTTTAAAAAAGATCTTAAAAAAGATAAATCATTTTTAATACATTTATTCAAAATATTTTTTCTTATATCTTTTAAGTGAACATGACTAATTCTTAGATAATATTTTTTATAGATCTTCATTGGATCAATTCCGGCAAATATTAAATGCCCTGTATCAAGTAATAACTTAACATCTTTAGAGGTATTTTTCATAAGAAGATCTATTTCTTTTTCATTTTGAATTAATGTTCCCATATGATGATGATAGCAGATATTTACGTTAAATTTTTTTTTAGTAATTTTTGCAAGTTCATTTAATTTCAAAAAATATGTTTTGTTATCCCTGTCTAAAATTGATGGTCTTTTGCTTAGATTTTTTTTTTCACCTTGAATAGAGTCAGTTGTTTCACAAAAAACAATGTTTTTGGTTTTCATCTCTTTAAATACTTCAAGAATACTTTTCATTTTTTTAAATTCTGAATTAACAGAATTTTTAATTAAATTAGCGCTATGCCAACCACCAGAAAATTTAAGATTAAATTTTTTTAATAATTTACGTATTTTATTCTTATCTTTTGGAAAAGATCCACAGTTTTCAACACCTGTATAACCACATTTAACTATTTCTGATAAACATTTTTCAACTGTAATACCTTTGCTTAAATTTGGCATATCATCATTTAGCCAAGCTATTGGGGAAATGCCTATTTTAAGTTTGTTCACAATATTTTATAACTATAAAATAAAAAATAAACAAGAGTAATGTGTGGGCCTATTTTAAAAGTTATTTTATCTGTGATCTAAATTATTTTTTTAAAGTCTATCCATTTTTTTATAAACTTTTATTAGTACATACACTTAATAATATTTATGTATTACTTTTTTCCCACTTAATGGAATTTATTAATTGCCATAAAAACATGTGATCAGTAATATTATTATTTTTGACATCATTTATAATTTTGTTGATATTAATAAAATTATAAAACTTTTTTTGCTTAGCTTCTAATAATAAATTAATAACATTTGTTTTTATTTTCTTGTCATGATTAAGCCAATATAAAAAAGGTAAATCGTATCCTATTTTATTGTTATTTTTTACTATTGATTTAGGTAAATATTTTTTCATAATTTTTCTAAAAATAAATTTTAGTGTCCCTTTGTCGATTTTATAATTTGCAGGTAAACTATAGGTTAAATTTTTTATTCTCTCCCCAATAAAAGGATCAACATTTTTGATACTTAAATTATTACTCATTTCATCAAATGTAACAATTCCTGCTTGTCGCTCAGAAAGCCATAAACACATTTTAAGATACGCATTTAAAAAATTATTAGATTTAAATTTCGAGCTATAAATATCCTTGTTGAAAGAATCTATATATTTTTTACCAACAATCTCTATCTTAGGTTTGATTGAGAATAATTCTTTTTTTAAAATGTTATTTTTATAAAACTCAAGAAACAACTTTTTACTTTTAGGAAATTGTTTTGTTGAGTGGTTTTTTATCCAATATTTTAGTTCTTTTGAAAATTCTTTTTTCTTCAAAAAAAATAAATCTGATAAATAATATAGAAAAGCTGGGTAATTTCCTAAAAAGTAGTGATCTGGGTTGCCACAGTTAATTATTTTATTGTATCCCATTTTTGAAATTTTAGAATACATCATATGATAACCTAAAAATGAACTAGTCGGCAATGGATATGAATAATTCGAATAAATATCATTCCAAGACTTTAAAAAATCTTTACTATTAATATCGATTTTATGCCACACTTTTGAAAATTTTCTTGCTACTTTTCCAGCTTCTAGCGCTTCATCTATGCTTGTATGTTTTAGATTATAATTTGCAGTAAATGAATCAATTCCTTTTTTGTTTATTTTTTTTATAAAAAAAGCCCCAGAGGTAGAATCCATCCCTCCACTTAATGCTAGAATTGTTTTATTTGTAAATTCCTTTTTTTTTAATTTAAAAAGTTTAACTATTTCACTAAAAATTTTACTTTTTGCATCTTTAAACTCTAATTCTTTATTAGTTTTAATTTCATAATTAGAATACCTAATCACTTTTAATGAATTCTTATAAAGAATTAAATATGAAGCAGCTGGTAAGAAAAAGGTTTTTTTAAAAAAAGTATTCTTCAAGCCATATAAATAATTATATCTATAGGTTATATATTTTTTTAAAAAAACATAATTAATATCTAAATTTTTTATCTTTTTTAAATCTTTAATATTAGTTGAAATAATAATGGAATTTTTTTTCTTTTGATAAAATAAAGGTCTATAGCCATCTTCATCCTTAAAAAAATAAGTTTTTGCTTTTTGAATATCGTATAGAAAAATACCAAAGGCACCTCCAAATGTTTTGATAGTACTTACTAACTCTAAGTCATTTTTTAAACTACTAACTCTATCAAGGATTAATTTTTTGCTTAAAATTTTATCATTCTTATCTGTTACAAATCCATCAATGCAAATAAAAAAATTTTTATTAAATAAACAATTTTTTTTATATTTTAGTAATATAGAAATATTTTTATATTTAAAAAATTTATTAGATTTAATATCAAAGTTTTTTAATGAATTAATTGTTATCAACATTTAAGAGTTTATATCTAAGAAAATTTTCGCATTAACTACATTGAATAAAAACTTACTAATATAATTAGGTTTATTTTTAATTTTTATTATCTCTTTAATCTTTTTTTTATCAATATATTTATAAATTAATGAGTCTTTATTGAATAAAAAATCTTGGTTACTTTTTGTATTAAAGTCAAATAGAGAGTCGATTGATGAGTTAAATCCAATCTTTTTTCTATCAAATAACACTCTGTTTTCTACTATGCCTTCTAAGCTTTTTCTCAAAATATACTTCGAATATCCTTGCTGAATTAAAAATTTAGAGGGAACGGTATAAAGAAATTCTACTAATCGTCTATCAAGATAGGGACTTCTATTTTCTATAGAATTATACATGGAGTTTGTATCATCTTCATTTAATATAGGTGGTGTAGTTTCATGAAACAATTCATTCAACATTCTTTTTCTTAACAAATCAGATGAGTAATTAACTTCATTAAAATCTAGTTTTACTTTTTTTTTTAAAAGTTTATTCAAAATAAATGATTCATCATAGACATGACGTCTATCATTTGGTTTTTTAATGTATTTATTGGGACTCTGTAATAATTTATTTCTAATATATGGTTTAATATATCTTAAAAAGTTTTTTTTATTTTCTTTAAAGGATGATTTATTTTTTAAGGTAGATAGATGTAGTAAAAAGTGATCGTAGTAACCTGTAAAAATTTCATCTGCTCCCGTTCCTAATAAGCATACTTTGATATTGTTTTTACTCATTTTTTTTAACATTAAAGAATGACTAAAATAACTTAATGTACATATGGGGTGGCTCTTGTATTGAATCAGTTTTTTTAGTTGATGTAGGCTATTATCTTTTTTTAAGTGCGTTTTATAATTTTTTAAATTTAAATCTTTTGTTATCAATGAAATATTTTTTTTTTCATTATATCTCTCGTCAGAGTCTATAATTGAATAAGTGTCTAGGTCTTTATTAAAGCATTTTTTAGCAATTGAAGCTATTCCCGTTGAGTCTATACCTCCACTTAAACAAAGACCAATTGGAACATCTGATCTCAATCTTAATCCAACGGCATCAACTAAAAGTTTTTTAGACTCAGAAATAGTTTCATTAATAGAAACTTTATTGTCTGGCTTGTATTCTAGTTTCCAATATTTTTTAAAAAATAAAGTTGATAAATTTTTTTGATAGATAAAAGAAGATTTTGGAAAAATCTTTAAATCCTCGTAAAAAGTATCATAACTTTTATGAAGAGATTTATAGCCAAAACCTAAATATTTCTTTAATTGATATTCATTTATTTTTATTTTTTTGTCTAAAAAATTTTTTATATAATTTATCTCAGATCCAAAATAAAAACCTGATTGATTTTGTAAATAATATAAAGGTTTTTCTCCAAATCTATCTCTTGAAATAAAAAAAGTTTTATTTTTAGTATCAAATATAACAAAGCTCCACATCCCTTCAAAAAAATCTAAACATTTTTCCTTATAGATAATAAAGAAATGCAAGAGAACCTCGGTATCACAATTACTTTTTAATTTTACTCCTCTTTTGATCAAAATTGATCTTAACTCTTTAAAATTATAAATTTCACCATTAAAAATAATTACATAATTTCTAAAAAAAAAGGGTTGTTTGCCATTTTTTGATAAATCAAAAATACTTAATCTTGAGTGTAGTAAATAAACATTGTTGCCTAACGCATCATTATTTTGAAAAAAATCTTGAGAGTTTGGACCTCTAGATTTCATTTTTTCAAGAAAACCTTTTATTTCTCTTTGTGAAAATTTTTCGTTTCCTATGAATCCTGCTATTCCACACATATTTTTTATACTAATTTTTTAGTTTACTGAAAGATCTTTAAATTTTAAAATGTGTCCTTTGGGTAAATCTTTTTTAATTTTTAATCCTAAAATTTTTTTTTTATCATTTACACTAATTCCAACTTCTGGCCTTAAGTATACTAAACAACCTTCTGTCAATTTTCTTCCCTTTAATATATTTTTTTTTAAAACGATTGATCTACGAAAATTTTTAAGATTATTTTTTTCCGAATTGCTAATTAATTTTTTTTTTTTTCCTTTTAATTCTTCAAAATCTTTAATGAAATCACTGATTTCTTTTAACTCTTTTTGATTGGCTGATATTTTATGATCTCTAAAATCTGAATAATTTTTATCTATAGTAAAATGTTTTTCGATTATTTTCGAACCATAACATATTGCAATTTTACAAGCATTAACACCAATTGTATGGTCACTATATCCAAAATTAGAAGTGATTAGCCTCAATTCTTCTAAAAATTTTAGATTGATATCCTTATTACTTGGAGGATAATCACTCACACAATGAAGTAATGCTACTTTGGATTTAAAACTTTTCTTAAAATTTTTTTTCAACAATAGAACAAGTTTTTTTATACCTTCATTATTTAATAAACCTGTAGATATTATTAATGGTTTCTTCGTTTTGCTACAAAACTGAATTAATTCCTCCCAATTGTTATCTCCTGAAGAAATTTTTATAACATCAACGATATCTTTAAGAAATTTTGCACTTTCCAAGTCAAGCGGTGTTGAAATAAACAGCATACCAAGGGAGTGAGTGTATTTTTGTAAATTCTGAAATTCTTTTTGCGAAAGTTGAAATTTTTTATATCTACTATATCTAAATTTGTCATTTAAATTCACAAAATTTTCTACTTTGAAGGTTTGAAATTTTACAGCATCAGCTCCTGCCAATTTTGCTAATTTTATAATTTTTTTAGCAACATGAAATTTACCTTCATGATTATTACCTATTTCAGCAATTAATAATGGACTTATAACCTGGTCAAAATTTCTTAATTTCATATTTTTTTATAAAATTTTTTGTACCAATCTATATATCTTGGGTAACCATCCTCGATAGGATATGATGGATAAAACCCTAAAATCCTTTTTGCTTTATCATTTTTTAAAGTTCCTCTTTTTGGCATAAATTTTTCTTTTTCTTTGTAAATAACCTTAACATTTGGAAATTCTTTTTTTAATATTGAAACTAGCTCATTTACTTTTCTTGCATGTCCGTAGGTAATATTAAATATTTCATTTTTTGCTTTTTCAACTTCACAGCATGACGCTATACCTTTAACTAGGTCTTCTATATATGTAAAATCTAGTGTTTCTTCACCATCACCATTAATAGTAACATCCATATCTTGAATTGCATTTTCAATAAATATTTGTCCAACTCTTCTACTAACACATCTTTCACCATACAAAGCAGATGGTCTTATGATTGTATAAGGGATTCCAAACACTTGATTGTAAGATTTTACAATAAGCTCACCTGCATATTTAAGGGTTCCGTAAATACCTATTGGGTTACACTTAGATTCCTCATTAACTTCAGGTGTCTCAAAATTTCCATAAACCATGCTAGATGACATATAAATAACATGTGTCTTATTATTTTTGGCAAAATCCAAGGTATTTTCTAAAGTTCTAAGACTATGATCGAAGGTGGCATGTGGATCTTTATTAGATTTATTGGCATGGGAAACGGCTGCTAAGTGAATGATTATGTCTGGATCTATATTATCATATAATTTTGAGATAGCATGATAGTCTCTTGCATCTTGGACCTTTAAATTAATGTTATTTTCATTTAATAGATCAATTCTGTTATTTAAAATTGAAGTATAAAGTTTTTTATTTTTAACCTCATGGTCAGCAAAAGATAAAATATTATTAACAGCAAGGCTATCTACAATAACAACTTCATGTTTTTGCTTTTTTAATAAAAACGCTAAGTTGTGCCCTATAAATCCGCATCCACCAACTAAAAGAATTTTTTTGCCTCTCATTTTCCAGTTATATCTATAATTGTTTTAGAGATCAAATCAACCTCTCTTAGCGTTAGTAGCGGATAAACTGGAAGGGAAATATTTGTATTAGCATAATCACATGCCTTAGGATAATTGCTCGCTTTTAGTTTATATTTTTTTTTATAATACGTCATTTTTGGTAATGGATTTAAATAATGTACACTAACACCAATATTTTTTTGTTTAAGTTTAGCCAACAACAAGTCTCTATTTTTAATAAAAATTTGA
>MDTF01019159.1_pt1 | contig 14632 bp, 10 predicted proteins | sample 811191 | NCBI WGS metagenome assembly MDTF01 (sample SAMN05326649, study PRJNA326480) | marine metagenome | isolation source: seawater | place: Southern Ocean | collected 2011
CTCAACATAACGGGTTTGACTATCTGTTAAGTGTTCTAACTCGGCTATAAGCTTTGTAAATTGTGCTGGGAGCATGATCAACCCTCAATAACTGTATTCATATACAGTATAGCAACAATTTAGCAGAACATAGCCAAAGAAATTGATGCACTCATGCAGTCCGCTATAGATGCCGAGGCACCAGGCTGTAATTTGGGAATAATGCACAAGGGAAAATTTTTACATAAAGCGGGCTACGGACTGGCTAACCTTGAACTGAACGTGCCGCTAGATGGAAATCAGGTGCACCGAATGGCGTCGGTTTCCAAGCAATTTACTGCCATTGCTGTATTGATGTTGGCCGAGCAGGGCAAAATTGATCTCGACCAGGACATTCATATCTATTTACCTGCATTGCGAGACTATGGCCATACCGTAACCGTCCGGCAAATGTTAGGTCATACCTCTGGTATGGGCGACTATGATCTTATCGCTGATTCTTACGAAGGGAGCAAAACAGAGAACAACACAGGGTTAAAGTCTGCCGCAGGCGGCGATTTTCGTTTAGGTAATGAAGATTACCTTACCATCAGTGAATTTTATGATGTGGTAAAGCGAGTACCACTAGCCATGCCACCAAAACAGAAATTCCAGTACAGCAATCTTGCCTATTTCTTACTGTCTATGCTTGTTGAAGAGGTTTCAGGACAGACACTTCGAGAGTTTAGCCATCAATATGTCTTCAAACCACTCAACATGAAACACACCTTCTTTAGCGATAATCCCGTGGAAATTGTTAAGAATCGTGCTTATGGCTACAAGCAGCTAGAAAATGGCAGCTATGTTACTGATATGACGAATTTATTTTGGGTTGGTGATGGGGGCTTACACACTAATTTAGATGATTTATTGCGCTGGAGTGATAATTTTCTGCAGCCGAAAATTGGTAAATCACCCCAGACATTGATCAACGCCATGAATACGCCGAACAGTCAGCTGCAAGCCGGAGAAGGTGTATTCTATGGTAATGGGCAGTTTATCCATACGTTTAAAGGTTTTCAGGCATACTCACATTCGGGAGGGTGGTTAGGTACCGCTACCTATTTTGCGAGATATCCTGAATTATCGCTATCTTTTGCCATGATGTGCAATGATGTTTCTAATGACCAAGTCTTCGAGGCGTTTAACGAGGTTCGCGAAGTTGTGTTTAATACCATTACCAACACTGAATAGCGGATATTGATTACCGCGTTATTGAAAGTGAAGTCTGTACTCTGATGGAATTTTCGACAACCAGAACAAAAGCCTGATAATTGTATGGCGTAACCGTTGCAATCAGACAAAATATGAGTACACTTAGCGGCTCTTTCGGTCGGTGTGTAGCGCAGCCTGGTAGCGCACTGTCATGGGGTGTCAGGGGTCGGAGGTTCAAATCCTCTCACACCGACCAATTCCTTACCCCAGTTTATTCTGCATACAATCTTCCAGGACCAGCTGTTTCATCGGTCTCTTTAACATCGCCATAAACCCGTTGAAGTATGCTATCGACATTATATTTATTCGAAACAGACTTGCCTTGTGAAACCTGGTTATGTAACCAAACTAGCTTTGCAACAGCGGTAATTGGATCGACAGATGGTCCAACATCATCAAACGTAGGCCATTTATCGCTTATAGCATGTTTGTCTTTGTCTTGTCCTAAATAAGTCCTAAAAGCAATCACTCTGCCTAAACTTACCTTTGGCTCGAGACCGGAATTATCTCGTTCTGTATGCCCATTTGCATACGAGTCTTGAATCATATGAATAATTGAACCTAATGCCGACATTTGTATAGACTGAATTTTCTTTGGTCTATTTTTAGTTTGTTGGTCGACAAAGGCTGGGCATAGCTTTGCGCCGCCGTATAATGTTGTACAACTCCAGTTGAAAGTAATACCTAATCGCCATGTCTGCCAATATTTATCGACTTTCTCATATCCAAAGAGAGGTCTAAACCAGTTGGTATAATAGTAGGGGTTGAACCCTGAATTACATGGTGAGTCATCCAACATGCTGTCTTCTAGCATAACCTCTCCAAGATCTCTTTGTTCAGGGCTGTTGGGGTAATTCTGCCAATAGTCGCAATACTCTTCATCCCACAACGTTGAACTCGTCGAAAGTTCAAAAGCATAATTCGCCCATTGCCATATTAAATGTCTAGTTTGTTTTGGTGGCTCGCCAAAATCAGTTGCCATGGAATGTAAAAATTGAAGCTTGCCAAAGTGCGAAACACAAAATAAACCACCGTTGAATATTCCCGTTTTAGAAGGGGCCTTTGTTTTATCCTCGAAAAATTTCTTACAACCTTGCTTAATTAAAGCCCCAAATGTAGCGGCAGAGGCCCCGCCTTTGTGGATGAATCGTATTGGATCATCTGGCCATCGCACAAAAGATACAAGATCCCGATATTTAAATAGGGGGGCGTCAGAGGGGGTCAATTCATTGCTAAATAATGAAAGTTCGGTATCAATGCTTTTATAGTCTGCACAATCTTTAGGCATTTTTTCTAATGTACCTTCTGAATTATTTGCTTCATAAAGGCACTGTAAGGCTAATGCAGTTAGTCTCTCGTGGTTTCTTTCATATTCGCCAATTAAGCTGCCTCCGTCAGACGTCGTAAAGTAATAGCCTTTATCTTCATGTGGTAGTGCGCGCATCCCAATTTCATATGCGTTACATACTGCGAAAATAAATAAAGTACCTAAAGCAGTGAAGGCTTTGATTAAAAACAACAGTTGTCTTTTCATTATTGTGATTCCCTTCCAATATATTTTCAGAATTATATTAGATGAGTTTATTTTTTATACAACCTGAGCAATAACATTCGAGTGGTTGTTTGTCCCGGAAAAGACGTACTCAGAATTTTTTCATTACTCTCAAAGTGTTTATAGAATCTTAAATTTTTCCCAATCAATTGTGTTGATTCGTTCAATTAAACATAGTTAGATTAGTTAGTTGTGTTAATCTTTAGTATAGTTTTAATATTGTTCAGATCGGCCAAAAAGTAGTTTAAATGGTTGGTTTGGCAGAAATTGATGATTCAAGTCTGATTTTTTATTTGAAAGGCTAATTTCATTGAAAGTCAGATAGCAGGTGAAATGGAGTTTCGTAATCATGGCATCCTCTATCCAGCAAGGCAACTTCGGGTTTCTACAAGAGCATGACTCGCTTTTTGTGGAAATCGCCTTCTCTGCTGAAAGAGCGTTCTCAAGCGATCCCAATACAACGTTAATGAAACTTAGGCAACTGGGTGAAGCACTGGCACAGCACATTGCAGCATTGGTTGGAATTGAGTTTGACGATAAGACATCCCAGGCTGATTTGATCTATAAGATAAACCGGGAGCTAAAACTAGAGCCGGTAGTCAGGGAGTTATTCCATACCCTCAGAATGGAAGGCAATAAAGCAACCCATACTTTCAGAACTCAACACAAAGAAGCCATAAATGGTTTGGTGGTTGCCCGCAAATTGGCCATATGGTTTCACCAGTCTTTTGGCCGGAGTGGGGTTCAATTTAAACCTGGTCCTTTTATTCCACCTGCCGACCCCAGCGAACAGTTACGTCAGTTACAAACTGAAATTGCGAAGCTAAAAAGTGATTTAGAACAAGCCAATGTTGACCTGGATTCGAGCAATCAGCTTCATGATCTCGTAGCCAAAGAAAAAGCAGAATATGAAGCGTTGGCACTGGCAATGGACGAAGAATCTCGTTCTCTGGCGAAACAAGCGTCTGAACATGAAGAGGCATTACTAGCGCAACGTAAAGATTACGAAGCAAAGATAAAGGCACTTCAGGATCAGTTAGCGGCGGCTGATGAGAAAACGCAAACTACTCAACGCAGCCAGATAAACAAAAATACACAAGCGGCAACGCAACACATTGTATTGGATGAAGCGTTAACCCGCATTTTAATTGATCAGCAATTAGTAGAAGCGGGTTGGACTGCCGATAGCGAAGCGCTTATCTATAAAAGCGGGGCTCGACCAGAAAAAGGCAAGAATATTGCTGTCGCTGAATGGCCTACCGAGCATAACGGTGAAAAAGGTAGAGCAGACTATGTGCTTTTTTCAGGTTTAACGCCCATGGCAGTGGTTGAAGCAAAGAAAGAAAACGCCAACATAGCAGGAAAAATTTCGCAGGCAGAACGTTACAGTAAAGGTTTTAGTATCTCACCTCCAATGCAAAGTGCATGGGAATTAGCAGGAATGACAATCGCGTGGCCTGATGAGCATGATGGCCATTATAAAATCCCCTTTGTTTATTCCTGCAATGGTCGCCCTTACGTTCCCCAACTGGCTGAACAATCTGGAACCTGGTTTCGGGATGTTCGCGACCAAGCAAATACTAAACGTGCACTGCCAAAGTTTCATACGCCTGAAGGCTTGATCGACAAACTCAAACGCAGTAAAGAAGAGGCTGAGAAAAAGTTAAAAGCCGAGCCCTTTGGCTATTTAAAAGTGCGTGACTATCAGCAAAAAGCCATTATTGCGGTGGAAAATTCGTTAGCGAAAGAAGTACGCACTGCACTGTTAGCTATGGCTACCGGTACAGGTAAAACGCGCACCATCATCGGTTTGATGTACCGGTTTTTAAAGGCAGAGCGATTTAAGCGTATTTTATTCCTGGTAGATCGCACCGCACTGGGTCAGCAAGCTATCGACGCCTTTAATGAGGCACCATTAGAACAAAATCATACCTTATCTAAAATCTATAATGTTGCAGAACTGGGAGATATGGCAGCTGAGGCTGAAACGCGCGTGCAGGTAGCAACTGTACAGGCCATGGTGAAACGCATCTTTATGAGCGATAACCCGCCTCCGTTAGACCAGTTTGATTGCATTATTATTGATGAAGCCCACCGAGGGTATACGCTCGACCAGGAAATGACCGAAGGCGAACTCGCTACACGGGATGCAAGTCAGTATCTTTCTAGTTACCGCCGGGTGCTAGATTATTTTGATGCCGTTAAAATTGGCTTAACCGCAACGCCAGCAAAACACACCAGCGAAATTTTCGGTAAACCCGTTTATACCTATTCATACCGGGAAGCGGTAGCGGATGATTGGCTGATAGATCACGAACCGCCTATCCGATACGAAACCTTACTCACTCAAAACGGGATTAAATTTGCCAAGGGCGACAAAGTCAACGCGATTAATACTCAAACTGGTGAAGTACAGAGTGCAGAGCTGGACGATGAACTGAACTTTGAAGTGGATGCTTTTAACCGCAAAGTGATCAACGAAAGCTTTAACAAAGTGATTTGTCAGCAACTGGTTCAGGAACTTGATCCCTTTGGCGATGAGAAAACCATGATCTTCTGTGCTACAGACCTGCATGCTGATATGGTGAAACGGTTATTAGATGAAGCGTTTAAAGACCTTTATAACGGTGAATATAACCAAGCGGCAGTCGCTAAAATCACCGGGCAAAGCGACAAAGTAGAGCAGCTCATTCGCCAGTATAAAAACGAACGCTATCCAAATATTGCTATTACTGTTGATCTGCTGACTACCGGTATCGATGTCCCTAAAATTTGTAATCTTGTGTTTATGCGCAGGGTTAAGTCTCGGGTTTTGTATGAGCAGATGATCGGCCGCGCCACACGCCGCTGTGATGACATTGGTAAAACAGTATTTAGAATTTACGACCCGGTGGATATTTATGCCGCGTTGGCCGACGTTAATACCATGAAACCGTTGGTTAAAGATCCCAACATTACGTTGGAGCAATTGGTAGACGAAATCACTAACCCGGAACAATTGGAACGCGCATTAAATGCTCCTGGTGAAGCGCCCGAGCAGAGCCATGCTGATGTTGTGCTAAGTCAACTCAGCCAAAAAGTGATGCGCGTATTGCGAAAAGCCGGTAAAAAAGCTGAAAGCAAACCAGCACTCAAGCAAAAACTGGATGAATTACACGGTTTATGGGGCGTTGAGCCCAAAAGCTTGCATAAACATTTACACGAGCTTGGGCCTAAGCAAGCCGCGGCTTTTATTACAACACATAGCGGTTTGATAAATCAGCTAGCAGAAGTGAATGAGTTACTCGGTAGTGAACGCCAACCAGTAATTTCGGAACATCATGATGAGATAAGAGAACGCACCCAAAGCTATGGCGTACATCAAAAGCCTGAAGATTACCTCGACAGCTTTAACCAGTTTATAAAAGAGCAGCTTAACCAAAGTGCAGCCCTTGCTGTAGTGGTAAATAAACCCCGGGATCTGACTCGCGATCAACTAAAAGAAATTAAGCTAATGCTTGATGGTGCAGGATACTCCGAAGCAAAACTACAAAGTGCGGTGCGTAACCAAACTAACCAGGATATTGCAGCAAGCATCATTGGCCATATTCGCCGAGCAGCATTCGGCGAGCCATTGGTGCCCTTTGAACAACGGGTTGCACAGGCAATGCTGCGAATATATGAAAGTCATAATTGGTTACCCGCGCAGCGCAAATGGCTTGAACGCCTGGCAAAACAACTGGTTCACGAAGTCATTATTGACAAAGAATTTGTAAACAGCCGATTTGCAGAGCAGGGCGGAGCAAAACAACTGGATAAGGTCCTGGGTAACCAGCTGGATACGGTACTGGATGAATTGGGTGATGCAATTTGGCCTTCCCAAAGTGCATAAACCTTATATGTATAAATAAACAGAAAAACTATACATGTTAGTCAGCACATGTATAATTTTTTATAAAATCTATATATATACAGAACTACATGTATAAATAAGGACATAATATTAATCATGCCTGCATCTATCCCATTGTTACCACTTGATAATATAGAGCAGTGGGAAACCCGCGCAGTACTCAAAAAGGTGGCTGAAGCTCACCGATACCTGGCCGAATTAAAGGGTATTGCCGCCAGTATTCCCAATGAAGCAATCCTAATCAATACGCTGGCCTTGCAGGAAGCCAAAGACAGCTCGGAAGTGGAAAACATTGTAACCACGCATGACGAGCTTTATAAAGCCAACTTATTTGAAGAAGCCATTACCAGCCCGGCAACCAAAGAAGTGCAGGATTACGCCGTAGCATTAAAGCAGGGCTTTCAAACAGCACGGCAAAGTAAACTCATTCGCCTAAGTGACATTCTTGCCATCCAGCAAAACCTGGAGCACAACAACGCAGGTTTACGCAAACTACCCGGCACGGATTTAAAAAATGCCCGTACGGGTGAAGTGGTGTATACCCCGCCACAACATGCCGACGAAATAACCGCGCTAATGGATAATCTGGTGCAGTTTATTAATAACGATGAATTATGCGATGCAGATCCGCTGGTTAAAATGGCCATCATCCATCATCAGTTTGAAAGTATTCATCCATTCTACGACGGCAATGGTCGCACAGGGCGGATCCTGAATATTTTGTACCTGGTGATAAAAGACTTGCTTAACCTGCCGGTACTGTATTTAAGCCGTTTTATCATTCAGCACAAAGCAGATTACTATAATAATTTGCAAGCCGTGCGCGACACTGGAAACTGGGAACCCTGGATAGCCTTTATGCTTGATGGCGTTATCGACACAGCACAAAACACTATCTCACTCATTACCGAAATGAAAAGCCTGATGGCAGAAGTTAAGCACGGGATTCGTGAGCAACTGCCCAAAATTTATAGCCAGGATTTACTCAACAACCTGTTTCATCACCCCTATACCAAAATCGACTTTATCATCGAAGAGCTAGGGGTAACGCGAATAACTGCCACTAAATATTTAGAGCAATTAGTAGAACACGGCTTTTTAACCAAACAAAAAATCGGCCGCGCCAACTACTACATTAACGAACCGCTGTGCAAAGTACTGATAGCACACGGCTAAGAACCAAATAATCCATTAAGAGACAAACATGACCAACAACGACATCGTTCAAAAACTCTGGAACCTTTGCGACGTACTGCGGGACGACGGCATTAATTATTCAGATTACGTAACCGAACTCGTACTTCTGTTATTTATTAAAATGGTGCATGAAAACACCGAAGCTGGCGTATTAAAACGTCATCCTTTACCACAAGGTTGTCGTTGGACGGATATTAACGAAAAGTCAGGTATCAACCTGCTAAATGATTACAAGCGCATTCTATTAAGCCTTTCAACAGGGAAAGATTCAGACGGTAACATTGTGCACGAAGATCCACTTATCAGTGCAATCTACGCTGATGCACAAACCCGACTACGCGAACCTCGTCACCTTGAACAAATGATCAAAACCCTCGACCAGATTGATTGGTTTAGCGCTCAAAAAGACGGGCTCGGTGATTTGTACGAAGGGTTGTTGGAAAAGAATGCGTCGGAAACGAAATCCGGGGCAGGGCAGTACTTCACCCCACGCGCTTTAATCAACAGCATGGTTCGCTGCATAAGACCGCAAATTGGTGAAGTAATACAAGATCCAGCGGTAGGTACAGCAGGATTCTTAGTCGCCGCAGACCAATATATGCGTGATCAAACAGACAACTATCTCGATCTTTCTGCCAAAGAAGCTGATTTCCAGAAAAACAAAGCTTTCGTTGGCGTGGAATTAGTACCAAACACCCGACGCTTAGCATTAATGAATTGTTTACTGCACGGAATGGAAGGTGATGAAGATGGCGTAGTGCATCTAGGTAACGCTTTGGGTGATGCTGGGAAGGATTTAAAGCAAGCAGACATTATTTTAGCAAATCCGCCTTTCGGCACCAGTAAAGGTGGTGAAGCATCCAATACTAGAGACGATCTCACCTACAAAACAACCAATAAGCAACTGGCATTTTTACAGCATATTTATCGCAACTTAAAGCCTGGTGGCCGGGCGGCTGTAGTACTGCCGGACAACGTATTGTTTGAAGCGGGTGTAGGTATCGATGTTCGCCGTGACTTAATGAATAAGTGCAACCTACATACTATTTTACGCCTGCCAACGGGTATTTTTTACGCTCAAGGCGTAAAAACTAATGTGCTGTTTTTTACTAAAGGCTCAGCAAAAAACAAACATCAGGAAGAAAATTGCACTGAAAATGTGTGGGTATACGACCTGCGTACCAATATGCCTAGCTTTGGTAAGCGCACACCCTTTGGTAAAGCTGATATTGGATTTGCACAAGAAGAGTTCGGAAAAGATCCGCATTTAGGTGCTTTTGAACAAGTTTTTGGCGAATCTTCGGATGGCACGAGTAAACGCACAGAAGGTGAGTACAGCTTTGATGCTCAGGAAATTGAAGTCGACAAAGAAGTCGTTGAGGAAAACCAGGGGATTGATGACCGCCTGGCGCACTCCCGATGGCGTAGCTTTAGTCGTAAGTGGATACGTGAAACAAAAGGCGATTCTTTAGATATTTCATGGCTAAAAGATAAAAACAGTGTGGATGCGGCAGATTTACCTGAGCCGGATACTCTGGCAATGGAAGCCCGAGCAGAGCTGAAGGCCGCATTAAGTGAGTTGGATGCTTTGTTGGCAGCGTTAGAAGGAAGTAATTGATGTTAACTTCTTTCCCAGAAGAGTGGCAAATAGTAACAGGGTCAGAGTTTGTTGTTGATCCTAAATCAGATATTGTTGATGGACCATTTGGTTCAAACCTTAAGGCTTCTGAATACACATATTCTGGTATTCCAATTGCCAGGATACAAAACGTAAAGAGATTCAATTTTGTCGATAAAAATATAAGATTTGTAACTACAGAAAAGGCGGAAGAACTTCACCGGCATACCTTTGTCCGAGGAGATATTTTAATAACTAAACTAGGTGACCCACTGGGTTTGGCGTGTGAGGTACCAGAATCATTTGACTATGGTATCATTGTTGCTGATTTAGTAAGACTAAGACCAAATCTTAAGGTATGCGCTAAGCCTTATCTAATTTACCTACTGAATTCTGATGTAGTAATCAAACAAATAGAAACTCATGTTAAGGGAACAACACGTCCAAGAATTAATTTAGGTGTGATCAGAAATTTAAGTCTACCTCTTGCTTCTTTAGCCGAACAAAAAGTCATCGCCGACAAGCTCGACACACTGCTGACTCAGGTGGAAACCACCAAAGCCCGACTCGAACGCATCCCCGAAATTCTAAAAAACTTCCGCCAATCCGTCCTCGCCGCCGCTGTCAGTGGCAAGTTGACGGTGGAGTGGCGTGAGAAGTTTAAACCAGAAATGGTTGATATTGCATCTATTTCCAAAGAACAGTTTTCAACAGGTCTTACAATGGGAAACTTTGGTAAGAAGATGGATAAGTCACCGGATATCTCAGGTGACGAAAATGGCAAATTTGTAAGTCACATAGCAGGTTGGCTCCCTATAAGGATAGGAGCGTTATGTGAATGCGTGGTACCAAACAGAGATAAACCAAAATCTTTTTCCGGGGGCTATCATTGGTTATTAACGCCGAACTTTGACGAACAATCTATCTGGATTGACTACAAGGAGATTGAAAGTGGTTTAAGTGAAGAAGAGGTTATTACATACAGAGCAAAAATCATAAAACCGGGAAACGTTATTATGACCTGCGTCGGGCGTGTTGGTCTTTCTGCCGTTCTAGAGGAAAGTTCCGTAATAAATCAACAACTTCATGCCTTCAAAGTAAACTCGCACATCAAAGCAGAATATTTAGCTTATTGTGTGAGAGCAAACGTTGAATATTACGAAAGTAAGGCGACGTCAACTACAGTTAAATATTTAAATAAGACGGCATGTAACTCGTTGCCGATTCCATTACCAACCATTGAAGAGCAAGATGAAATCATCCGTCGTGTCGAAGAACTATTCGCTTTCGCTGATAGCATAGAGCAAAAAACTAATGCTTCACTACAAAGAGTAAATAAACTCACCCAATCCATCCTTGCCAAAGCCTTTCGCGGTGAACTTACTGCCAATTGGCGTGCGGCTAACCCCGAGCTGATTAGTGGGGAGAATAGCGCCGAGGCGTTGCTGGTGATAATTAAAAACGAACGTGCTAAGTTAAGCCAAACAAAAAAAGGCCGGGGTAAGTCTGTTGAAAATTAAAACTCTGCATTTACAGCATTTTCGCCGCTTTACTGATTTTCGCTTGCCGTTACATGAACAGTTAACGGTTTTAGTTGCGCGCAATGGTGCCGGTAAAACGTCGGTACTTGATGGTATTGCTACATTACTTGGCGCGTTTTTGACCCGCTTGCCTAAAGTGAATGGTATTAACCCAAAAGACAATGATTTTCAGGTATTTGCCGATAGCAGCAAACCTGCGTTTATGCGTTTAACCGCCGAGAGTTTTGACGGGGTTAGCTGGGATAGAACAGAAAAGCGCGACAAGAGTAAAAAAACAGCGGCTCAGGTGCCAGCAGCGCTGGGCGTTAAGCAGTTAAATGATTACGTCGATGCCTTTATCGATGCCGAAAATGCCGGTTTGAACTACGAGTTACCCATATTTATTTACTATGGCACTGGCCGAGGGGTATTTGATGTACCACAGCGTAAGCGTGATTTTGCAAACGAGTTTCCGCGCTTTGATGCATTTAATGGCAGTTTAGAGAGTAAAACCAACTTCAAGAAATTTGTAGAGTATTTTTATTACCTTGAGGCGCAAGAAGGCAAACTGCAGAAAGAGCAACGCTCATTTGATGTTGAATTGCCTGAACTTAAAGCCATACGACGTGCAATCGACTTGATGATGCCAACTTTTAGCAACCCTGAAAGTGTTATGCCTGCAGGTATTCAGGTTGATTGGCTAGATGATGGCATAAAAAAGAAATTACGTATTGAGCAGCTAAGTGACGGTTTTCGTACAACCTTAGCGATGGTAATGGATATTGCCGCCAGAATGGCTGAAGCAAACCCTCAAAGTTTCGACCCCTTAGCAACTACAGGCATAGTGCTTATCGACGAAGTAGATTTGCACCTGCACCCCGGCTGGCAGCAGCATATTCTGCTCGATTTGCAGCGCACCTTCCCAAATATTCAGTTTATTGTTTCAACCCATAGTGCGCAGGTGATTTCGTCGGTCAAACCAGAGTGTTTACGGGTTATTGATTGGCAAGAAGATGCACCCAGCTTGTTGGAAATAGATTTTTCTGAAGGCGCAGAAGCACAGCAGGTGTTGTTAGATGTTTTAGGTGTACATAGTACCCGCGCTGAAAAATTACCGATTGTGCAGAGTTTGAAAAAATACCAACAGCTGGTTGAAGATGATCAGTGGGATAGCCCAGAAGCTGAAACATTAAGACAGCATCTGGATGAGTGGGGTGGAGAGTACGAGCCAGAATTAGCCCGCCTGGATATGGACATTAAAATAAAAGCCTGGGAACGCGAGCAAGTATGAAAAAAGTACTGAAAGGTGCTGAACCTGAGCTACTGGAAGCCTATCGTAATAGCAACAGCGCAAATACCTGGGTTCAATTTAAACGCGTTGCAGCCAGAAAAGAGGCGGTGTCTGCTCAGTTAAAGCATGACCAGGCTGGGTTGTGTGCTTATTGTGAAATTAAGCTGCTACCAAAAACGCATGAAGGTGAGGCGGACTTTAGGGTAGAGCACTTTCATCCAAAATCAGATACCACAATAGCGCATAACTGGCATTTGGACTGGCAGAATCTCCTTGGTTGTTGTCATGGCGGAAGTCAGAAAAACATAGTTGAAGAAGCTGATCGTTTTGGTAACGGTGACCACAGTTGTGATGTCCCAAAAGGCAACAAAGATCTGGGTGCTATTATTTTAAATCCTTTGCATTTGCCGGCATTTCCGGCGTTGTTCGCAGCGGAGCGTAGCACCGGTAAGCTCAAAGTTAATGTTCACAATTGCCAATCCGCGACAATTAGTGCAGCTAAAGCAGCAGCAACTATTTCTGAACTGCGGTTAGATTCAGCTCGGTTAAACCGTTTTAGAAAAACCTTACTTGATGAAATAAACCGGCAACTAACGCAATTAATCCAAACGGGTCTTTCAGTTGAAGCTGCGCGAACTAAGTTAGCGCGAATACTACTTAACAAAGATACTCAACAACATTGGCCTGCGTTTTTTACTTCGGTCAGAAGCTACCTTGGTTCTGAAGCTGAAGTGCATCTTCACAACATCGATTATGCAGGATAACGCTGCTTATTTAACTTTTAAGGATTGAAAGTGGCTAACAGCGTTACCCCTGGAAATGGACGAAATCGATGGTGACAAAGAGCTTGTTTGTTCCCTGGATAGGATCGATAGCAACGGTCACTACGAGAAAGATAACCTTTAAGTAGTTTGCAGGTTTGCCAACCGCTGGAAAAGTGATTCAATGAACGACGAGTTTATCAGGCTGATCAATATGTTGAGTAACAGGTAGTTGGATTCCTAGGACAGTTTTCCAGGCAAGTATAGAAGATAATTATTTGAAACTACGCTACTACGAAGCTTTCTCAGTACCTGATTGCTTTTTTAGCATGATGTCTGAAGAGATGTTCGAATCATATAAATCGTTTTTTGAGTCCCATCTGAAGTTTTTAAAAGACTTTGCCCCGAAAGAAAGTCTCAAAAGAGGAGGTGTCCACCATTTTGTCTTCGCATTGAACGATGGCGAAGATAAGATTCTTGGATTTAGATATTTTTTCTACAGCCTAGATATGTCCGAATGCGAACTCTTCTTTTTGTATGTGGATCCTAAAGAGCGCAAAAAAGGAGTAGCGTCGAGCTTGGTCGATCTCTCGATTAGCGTTGCAATAGGCCACGGTATAAGCAAATTTAAAGTTAAGATAGTTGCCCCGGAAGCTCAAGGTGAAGGGTTAATTCGATTATACAAAGCGCTATCTCTAGCTTATTGTCCACCATGTAGTTTTGAGATTTATTACGGGGGTAAAATAGTCAAGCTACCATCCCCAGATATGCGATGAATCACACGGCTTAATGGCACCAAAAATCCGTTTAGTTGCACCCATTTCTGCACCCAGCCCCCTTTTTTGCACCCCAAAAGTAATGCTATGTATTGCTATATAGTGTCGCTCTTACGGAAGTATCACTATATATTGTTATGTAGTGTAATCAGGTAAATTTCAAATCCTCTCACACCGACCAATCTCTCCCTCGCTTTGAGCGATATCCCATTGTTACATTATTAGTCTGATCTGGCCTGCTGAAGTTCGCTTTTCGCCTGTTTAAAATTTTTCATATCTGTGATTAGTGCTTGGTATTGTTCGAGTAACTCAGGGTTTTCAGTTAAAAGCTTTATTAAATGCTCGGTAGCCGCTCTTTTTTCATTGTTAACCAATACTTTTACGCCTGAGGACGTCGGCAGTGGCTCGATTATTCCACGTGTCTCCTGAGCTTTAGGGATCATGGCGATTTGCGTTTCATATGCAATTGCAGTGAGTTCGTATTGCGGATAGCAAACCTTGCGAGCAATATGGCTACCTGATGGCTTTTCTATCCTGCATCTTATTTTGAATTCTTTTTGGTCTGTTAAGGCATTGTACATGTCGTAAAATGCCAGCTCGGTTTCCACCAGTTGTTTTCGGTAGTAACTCAGGGGCCTTTGACCGACGACATCCACTACTTCGATATCATTTATTTTCTCGTGACTCTGCGAATATACAATACTGCTAAGTAAGCGATCAATTTAGACCGTCTTTTCCCGGCGGAGCTACCCCGTAAAATGGTCCCCGTAGATTTTACTCACGGAGACTTAA
>MDTF01001433.1_pt1 | contig 14624 bp, 15 predicted proteins | sample 811191 | NCBI WGS metagenome assembly MDTF01 (sample SAMN05326649, study PRJNA326480) | marine metagenome | isolation source: seawater | place: Southern Ocean | collected 2011
ACAACCACTGAAGCAATCACCAGCGTCTTCTCAACAACATTCACAAAATGAATTGCATCAATCAATGCAATCATCAAAATCTTATCAGCAACAGCCGCAACAAAATCAGCAATCGCATCAAAATCAGCAATCGCAAAAGTCGCAACAAAATCAGCAATCGCAAAAGTCGCAACAAAAATCATCACCAGAAGAGGAAGAAGCTGCCGATTCAATGGCTATTGAATTAATACAGGAAATGATGCCTGTAATTAACTTTAAATCATCAATTGATAAATTTTTTGAAAATGAATCTATTATTTTCACCCCTAAAGATGAATTGAATTTTTCAAGTTTACCGGTGTCAATATTAGTACAATTAAGATTTATGTACAATGTTTCAGAACTAATTGATGGGGCTCATGATATGACATTTTTAAATCCAAATGCTTATGATATATGGGCACTAAAACAATATTATATTGGTAATTATCATAATTTAAAAGATTTAGTTCACGAATGTAAAATATTAGATTTTGATCAGAGCGATGTGCGCAGGGAGTTACCCATCAAATTATCATTTTTATCAACCGATAAGCGATTTAATATTTTACGTGGTCATGAAATTATGTCTTCCATGACCTTAAAAGTAATGGAATTATATTCTACAATAGATAAAAGTTTAGGTATTGATTGGGTTAATATCACAATTGGCGATCGTGGGGGTGTTAATGATCTTATTCATTTTGGCACTGATACACTAAACAAATCAAAAGAAATTTTTACAAAAGCAATTATGTCATTAAAACAAAAAATACAAAATGGTAATTTATCAGATATTATGCCGGTAATAAAGTCTACTTCTGAAGCTGGGAGGAAAGCTGGCGGTGTTGGTGGTTTAACAGAAACCGTATTGGAAAATTTCATCCCCGATGATGAAACTAAATTTATTTTAGACAATGCCTTTAAAAAAGGTAAAAAAATGGAAAATTCTTATTCATTATTCTATACTTTAGATAGAGGTCCCGGACCACCAACTCTACGATTACCAGAATGGTGTAACATCACTTTGGATGTAAATAAAAATAAGCTTTTCAATACTGTAGCATGTGCCGAGTTTGATAATGTGAGAAACAGAGAGTTTACATTATTTATAACAGATACGATAATAATAAAAGCGCACGTCTATGTTTTTGGCAACGGTATTGATTGTAAATTAAGAATATATATTGCAATATATAGAAATGATGAAGGAGATGATATGAATACTAATATATCGTTGGGATCACGAGGCAAAACGGGTAAACTAAAACATTATATTAATGTAGAATTATTATCAAATAGGGGTATTTCAGTAGATGCTATTATTTGTGAAGTCCGAAAAAAATTTGGACACCTTATTACCGACGAACAAAACACTTATGGCTTTAGTACGTGGGGTCAATATCGTGGCGATGAGTTAGTGGATCAGGATGATTTTAAAGTGATAGGATATGGTAGCCGTGACAATATGGATGTAATGAGGAAATATACTGGGGGTACTTTTAATAATATGAACCGTGTTGTTATTGGAGACGTTTTTGGATCTGCCAATATCGCTGTAATGTTATTAAGATATTTAAAAACACTTGGAGATCACGTTTGGGGTGTTGGATTGGGTGAAGGTGACAAACTAAACGAATCTTCATATTGTAAAGGACAATTATTATGTACAACTTGTGATACATGGTTGAAACACGTTCAATTTCACAAATATTCTTTAGGTTATATTTATTCTGCAGAAATGTTTGTTGAAAGTATATCAAAAGGTGGTAATTGGCGTATCAGATCTTACCCCATAACAGATAATAATTTAATGTATAGTATTAAAAAGGCACTCGCGATAGCATATGGATTTTATTCATATGATATCGCGAAATACAATAAGTGTGAAGCACAAAATGTATGGGACGCGGGAGTATCAAATGTATTAGACATACTTTTTCCCGAGAATTTGGACGATACTGAACCAATAAACGAACATGGTGAGGGTGTCAACTATCATACATTTCTTTATGAAGCAGGGAAAGTTACAAAACATTTAAAAAAAATTCCGGAAACTATTGATAAATTGCAAAGAGACCCATTAATTATTACAGATATTGAAAATTTCAAAGATGTATTAGATTTAGATTCTCTAGAAGAAATATTAAAAAAAAAATTATTATATAAAAGTTTGAAATCCTGTGGTCCACATAAATTCAATTTAGTTTATCTTGCAATAAACACATTATTTAAAGAATTAAATAGATTAAATACTATAAATACTGGTGAGTCTCCGAATACCAGTGATAAAAACCTTATTAAAGGTAGAATTATAAAAGCAGCTTATGCGGTTATTAAATTATATAAAGAACATTTTTCTTTTTATATATGTGAAGTTTTATTAGAAGATGGTGGTAGTTTTAATGAAGCTAAATATAAAGGTAGTCTTTCTACAGAATTTTCAAGTGAATTTCGTTGTTGCGATGGTTCCGTATGTGATACAAAGTATTTGACAACAAATAATACACCCAGTGCTAGCGTTATCAAAGCGTGTCCAGATTCAATAGCTTTACAGAAATTAAAGAGATATCAGGAAGGTAGCCTTTCTTCGTTAGAGCAACATTGGGAGAGTATGTCCAATCATCATACTAATGAAACGAGAGATGCTATAGCTGAAGAGCGGGTTGCGTTAGCTGATGATGTGAATGAGGTAGAAAAAGAATTACAAGACACAGATGACCCGACAGAAATTGAAAAAGTCAAAAAAAAGTTGAATAAATTAAAGGAATTGCAATTGTTGCAATCAATGCATCCTGTGCAACCATATAATGATAAAGAATTAAAAGATGCTTTTAATACATTATGGTTAAGTTGTCTGAGAGATACGTCTAATGAAATGCAGGCATATAGTATTTTTAAAAGATTACTGTATATGAAACCTATTGATGGACAGAAAGAAGGTTTACTTGAAATGAAAGGTGATGAATATGGTTTTAATTGGGTAGCAAAAAGGAGAGGTAATATTTTTTTAAACTATAAAATGTATAAGGAAGAGGATGCTGGGAAAAGGCTTGTTGAACATGGGAATGATCAATCAATAATTAGTAGAGAAACAGTTAATGCTTGGTTAGCTGCATTAAATATTAGTCTTGATAATATTAAAGATGGTTGGATAACAAATTTTAATGAAATGTATAAAGCAAATACAGTATCTATGACAAACGTATCTAAAACAGACAAAACGAATATGAAAATAGATATGAATCAATGTAAGAAAAAAGTTAAAATAGCAGAAGCTGACTTGATAAACATTGTTACTAGACAATTGCATAGAAGAAATAAAAGGAGATTAGCCAGTGGTGTATCACTGGAACAGGCTCAGAGACGGGTTGTATATCTAAAGGCTGAATTGGAAGATTTAAACCAAAAATGGAGTGCTAGAGATGACACGTTGAATGATCAACTTCTATCTCGCTTGGACGAAATTAAAGATAAAATGATAAGGGAATATGAAGAATTAAAATCTTCAATGGAACTTCCTAGTGATGGTTCTGATAATACTGAAGATGGGTTGGAACTGAGGGGAGGAAAACGCAAAATGAAGAAGCGTAGCAAAACGAAGAAGCCTTGTAAAACGAAGAAGCCTTGTAAAACGAAGAAGCCTTGCAAAACGAAGAAGCCTTGCAAAACGAAGAAGCATAGTAAAAAAAAAAAGAAAACACGATATAAAAAGCTCAAATTGAAGAAGCGCAAAACAAAGCAGAAAAGAAAGCGCAGAAAATATACACTCTGCAAAACAAAGCGCTCTACATATCATAAAAAACGTCGCAGAAAGAAACGCCGCAACAAGTCCTTATAATGTTTTTTTTTATACTTTTCAAAAGTATAAAAAAAATATAAAAATATAAATATTTACCTAATTTTTTTTGATGTTTTTTTCAAAGAAAAAAATTAAAAAAAATTATTCGCGTTTACCCTCCGCGTTGAACTTTCTCTGACCAGTTTCCCTCTTAGGAATAACAATGTTATCACCTTCAAACAATTCTTTTTGGATATCCGCCGTCGTAATTTCACCCTTCAAACCCAATGTTTGTTCAATGGTACTATTAACGCCAACTAAATTACCATGTTCATCAATGTTTTGTGTTAATTTATTTCCGGATTCTTTAGCCAATTTAATATTGTCTTTAATCGCTTTCTCTTTAGCATCTCTAACACGTTTTTCAAATTCAATTTTCGCATACTCTTCGTTTTTAATTTTTTCACTCATTAATTGATTCAATTGCTCTTCCAAATATTCAACACGACCCGTTTTATAAGCTTCTGGCTCCCAAGGCATCCACATACCAACTGGTCCAACATAAACATCATGGTTTGGATCAACTTCTCTCAATAATTTACATCTCAATTCCGCTTCACCTTGTGTTGTAAATACACCTCTAATTTTAATACCACGAGTATTCGTTTGATAATGATGTGCATCACCAAATTCAGCATCTAACCGCTCTTCATTTGAATCAACGAAATTTTTGAATGCATTTGACACATAGGTTGAATCAATTTCATCGGCTTCCGTTTTCAAAAACTCGTTCAAATCATTTGTTAAATCTTCAAATTTTACTGAATACTTGTAACTGATAAAATTTAGAAATTGTGTAAATTTTTCAGTTGATTTAGTAAGATCAAAATCTTTTAAAAATTCTTCAAAGTAAAAATGTTTTTTTTGTTTCAAAATCTTTTCTGGTGATACAAAAGAAATGCAGGCGAATTTTTGACCTGAAAGTGGTTTGTCTTCTTCTAATAAATCAACATATGTTGGGTTGGATGTTCCATCCGATTGTTGTTGTTTAATATAATTGTTAGTCTGTTCCATTATATTTATTATTAATACGAAATCATTTAAGTTTTTTTTTTAATTAATAGTTTTTTTTTCTATTTTATTAATATACACGATGTTCCAACAATTAATGAATTCACTCGATTTAGGAGAATTTATGCGAAGAGCTGTTAAATATATCGTAGAAGGTATTATGGTTGCTATTGCTGCTTACGCGATTCCCAAGAAATCACTCCATTTAGACGAAGTCCTTCTTATTGCATTAACTGCTGCTGCTACATTTTCAATTCTTGATACATATGTCCCATCAATGGCTGTTTCGGCTAGATCTGGTGCAGGTTTCGGTATAGGTGCAAATCTTGTCGGATTCCCGCGAATGATGTAAGTTTTAAAAAAACTTAACTAAAGATTTAAAAAAAACAATAAAAAATTTATAAATTTAAATATAAATCTATAAATTTTATTAATGAAAAAACAAGAATTGGCTTTAAAAACCACAAATGATATTAGTTATAAATATATACCTGTCTCAGTATTTGATGTAAAACCGGTTGGTAAAAAGGGAATAAGAGGCAAACAACACCATGGGAAAAAATCAAGTCGTTCTTCATTTAGTCCTTTTCCGTCAGATGTAGCAGAGTGGTGTGCCGAATATCATTTAAGAGATTCATCCATTATATTTGATCCTTATGCTGGTTGGGGTGAAAGACATCAAGCAATAAAAAATGCAAATAAAACATATATTGGATATGACATTTCGGAGAAGGCTATACAAAATGCTAAAGAAAAATACGATGTCCAAAATATTTTAGCAAATAGTTTGATTGATGAAATACCAGAACATGATGGTTTGTTAACTTGTCCGCCTTATTGGAATCTGGAAAAATATGATTCTGAAAATGGTTTAGATAAAATAAAAAAATGGGAAGGGTTTTTAGAAGAATATGAAAATGTTTGGAAGCGCGTTACAGAAAAGGCTTTGTCGGGGGCAAAATATTGTATAATGGTTGGTGATTGGCGCAAAAATCATAAATTTTATGATTTTACTTATCAAACTGAAAAAATAATGGAAAAGTGTGGTATGGTTCCTTTTGATAAGATTATTCTCTCATACAAAAAAATATCACCAATTAAAATAATGTTACCCCAAACAAAACGATTGGGATATTCTGTAAAAGTACATCAATATTTATTGGTATATAAAAAATTATGAGAAATTATAATATTATTATAATATTTTTATAATATTATTATAGTATACAAATGACGAAACGCGTAAGAAAACGTTCACAAAAGAGAGTAAGAAAAAGAGCTGGAAAAAGAGCTGGAAAAAGAGCTGGAAAAAGATCTATGAAAAGATCTATGAAAAGAGTTAGAAAAAGAGTTGGGAAAAGAGTTAGAAAAAGTTTAAAACGAAATAGTAAACGTGCAAACCGTACTGTAAAACTTTTAAAAAAGTTTTTGAAACATTTAAGCCCAGCTTATGCAAAACGTGGTGGAAGCTGAAAACCGGCATAGATTTCACTATAATAAATTCATAAGTATTTCAAACTTTTTTGAGAAACGACGAATATTGCAAAAAAATAATAATTACAATGTTCCGATACTATACTTAATTTATAATATATTTATTTTATATTATGAATACTTCGCTAAGACAAGGTATGTTTTTTGGTGCAAATTCTGGAATTATTACGACGACAGGGTTAATAACGGGTTTAGTGCAAACATCAATAACAAGAAATTATTTAATAATAAGTATAATGTCATTGGCCATAGCTGATAGTATTTCTGAAGCATATGGGATATATATTTCAAAAAAATCAGAAAAGGTGGAGGACGATTCACAAAATCCAATATATGCTTTAATTGGTCTCTTAATTATGAAGTTTATTGTAGTAATTAGTTTTTTATTACCTTTGTTATTTACTCGTGATTTAAAATGTTATAAAAATCTTTATTGGGTTATTGGTTGGAGTTTATTTTTAATAATCATTGTTGATTATAATATTGCAAATTTAAGAGATGAATCGTTTATTGGCTATTTAATACCACATGTAATAATAATAATTTCTGTAGTTTATTTAACTAGATATTTCGCAAGAATGATACTTTAAATTATAATGTAAAAACCTTTGTGAAATATGCCCAGAAGAAAATACCAACAAATGCTTTTGAGAATAAATCTAAGTAATTAAATGCGACGGTTTTTAATTTGTCAGGTTGTAAATAAACTAGACCATAAATAATCCAGAAAGTAAAGAATGACCAGAAAAGTATGAGATTGTCAAATATTGGTTTCTTAGAAATAAATTGTTGATATATAAATCCATATAAAGCGAAGAAAAATACAAAACCAATCATCAACGCTACATATTTATCGATCATATTCACGCTTCCGGCATAACCCGAAAAAAGCATACTAAAATTCAACGCTAAAATAATAAGGTATGTTTTAAATTTTAAACGACCACCAGAATTATAAAGAAATGCTAAACATAATACAAGAAGCATAATAGGTGTTGTGATAGACCAATCAACATAACGCGTCATATTAATTTTCTTATAATCAATTGAAGGTTTTTCAATAATTCCAACAAATTTACCATAGAAATATGCTGCAACAACAGAAATACAAGTTTCTAAATTAAGTATATGTCTAACCTTCTCTACCTTTGTTCTCATCGCCTCAATGAAAGTAATTGTTGCTGTTGTTATAAGAAATACATATGTTAAATAAAAAGAATTTTTCACCATTGTATCTGTATTAAGAAAATTTACAATATTTGTCATTTATATATTTACAATGTATATTTTTTTTTTTTTGAAAAAAAATATACATTGTAAATATATAAATGACCAAAAGTATGTATATAAGAAAGGCTCCACAAGAATCTGCAACGCAATTTTCGGTCGGTACTACTAAAACAGGAAATGATGGTAATATGTGGGTTATAGTTAAAAATAGAAATGATGTAAATCGTTGGGTAAAAAAAAATAGTTTATTTGTTCTTTATTCATTTAATAATGTTGAAAGTTGGGAGTATAAAAACATTCCAAACGATTGGGAATGGGTTGGTTCAGGTAGTGCAATTGGATATCCTTATGAAAAAGAAGAGCAATTTTCAGGACCACCGAATTCAAAAACAAAAACAAAAACATATTTAAATATGTTTTTTGCAAATTTAAAAAAGAAACAAGTTATAAAAAAATATAAAATTATAGAAAATTATTCTCCAAAAAAATCCAAAAAAAAATCCGCAAAAAAAGCTAGAAAATCCACAAAAAAATCTAGAAAATCCACAAAAAAATCATCTAAATTATTAGCTGGTAAAAAATATTTAATTTTTGATAATGGTGGAAGACCATTTAAGGTTGTTATAAAAGGAAATGATTTAGATATTTTTACATATGCTGATGAAAATGGACAAAATGATTACTCAATATTAATAAAATCGTATAGAAAATTAAACAAAATATTTGTCCCAAAGGGTATTGACGATAGAGGAAATTCATGGTCAAAGGGTAAAGGGAATACAATATTAGCACATATTTCCGGAAATAGATATTTGTTTATAGGGCCGTGGATTTACGAGTTTGAAACAAAAGGCAAAATATTAGAATACCATTCACAAGTAGGTAATAGTGGTGTCCCATATCCATTAGCAGTTGGTGAAAATAATGTATATTTTTTGATAGAAAAAGGTGAGGGTTATTTATCAAAAGAATATTTTGAAGAATTTCCAAAAAAATATAATTGGGCAATAGATGGCTATTCTCGTTTGTGGGGTCAAAATATGTTTGATAAAAAACTTTCAACAAAAAAAATATCTAAAATCAAAGTTATTGCGAAACGAAAATGGTAAAAAGAACTTTTAGAAAAAGTTTGACAAAGGTTATTGTTTTGACAAACTTTTTCTAAAAGTTAAAAAGTTTTAATTCTTTCGGTCTATGACTACCATAACCTCGTATTTGTGTCAAATAATAAAACAGATGTCCATTTTTATAATCATCACCATGGAGTTCTATCAGCCATCCATTTTCATATAATACCCAATCAATCATTAAATTTTCAACAGATTCTAAATTTTTTTCATCAACTAAATTTTTAAGAAATTCAGTTTTATTTAATTTTTCACCCAAGTAAGATTTATTGATCCCACAAAACCATTCGTGATAAACTTTTTTTCCTTTGAATGTAATTTCAGAAGCACACCCGTTCCTTGCTGATCTAATCATTTTTTTATAATTTATAATTATAATTTATAAAATTAATTTAATATCAATTTAATAATCAATATAATAATCAATATATTATGTTTAATTTACCAGAGGATATACAACGTTATATATATGAATTTTGCAGTTTTAAATGGGACGCGTTGAAAAAAATAAATATTCAATTTTTAAAAGGTGGTTTTAATAATTCAAATTTATTATGCAAATTAAACAAATATTCAATATTGGATAATTTTACGAAAAATGAAAAACTATATGCAAAAATAATGGCATTATACTGTAATTCAAGAAATTCAAAAGTAACTAAATGGTTGCGAAACATTGAAACATTTGAACTTTTAACTTTTAAAAAAGTTTGACAAAACTAGAACTTTTTGACAAACTTTTTCTAAAAGTTAAAAGTTCAAATTGTGGGTATAAATTCCCAATTCAATTCGTTGCATATTTTTTTCCAAATATCATCCTGTTCAATTCTTTTTACAGGATCTTTTAACATTGGAAAGAATGGTAAAAACTTTTTTTCATCCAATAATTCGCACATTTTATATAGTACGTAATAATAATTCAAAAAATTCACCCTTGTATCTGGACAATGTCGCGAATAAGGCTGTTGAATATCCATAAATAAATTGCATAATTTTTCTTCCAATTCAGGTTTCATTACTGGTGGTTTAATGCCTAATTTATCTTTAATGAATGGAATATGTTCATAAAATTTATTATAACCGAGTTTTTTTAAAATATCTTTCGCTTTTTTATTTGACATTTGTTTCAAATTAATTCTTTCCTTTTTAATTTGTTCTTTTATATCATTCAAAACTTTTATAGGTATTTGTGTAGTTTCTTTTGCCTGAAATTGCGCCAATATTTCTCTAAAATGATTAATTCTCTTATAAGCATAAAAACATACTTCTTTGGGTGGCTCTTTGTAAGAAGGTTTTTCATGTTCAATGAGAAAATTACTTTGTCTACTACATGTTTTGCATACTAAAACTCCCAGATTTTCAATGGGTATTAATTCTCCAGCACAATGTAAACAAATATCGTATTTTATTTTATAATTATTAATGTCAATGAAGGTTTTGTCAATATTTATTAAATAAGAATTAACATTTGCATTAAATTCATAATTATTTTCAGTTTCCTTTGTTTCTTTTTTAAAAAAATCATTTAAGATGTTTTTTTTATTTATTGAATTTCCCAATGATAAATCTTTCTTTTTTTCAAAATAATTAAATATATATTTAGAATTATTTAATAAATACTTTTTTTCTTTACCCTTTTCTTTTTTTTTTTTTATTTTAATTTCTTTGATTTTATCTTTTATTATTAATTTTTCTTCAATATTGTTAGTAGAATTAAATTTATTTTTTAAATTTAACAATTCTTTATTATAATTAGGAATCACGTTTTTAGTAATATTTTTAAATTCCAACATTTTTTCTTTATGTTTTTTATCCAAAGTAACTTTTATTTTACAATTTTTTTTAAATTTTTTAATGTTCTTTGGTTTGAAATTAGGCATATATAAATCATTGATAACAATTGTTTATACTAAAAGTTTAAAATATTATATTTAAATATTATTAAAATTATAAATATGGATATTTCATTGGAAAATATCACAGATTATGATGATTTTGATATAATCAAAAAAACCAAAATGATTTTAATATTTAACGCATTGGAAAAAGGATGGAAAATTAAGAAAAATAACAATGCGTATATATTTTCAAAAAATCATGAAGGAAAAAAGGAAGTATTGTTAGACAATTATATCAAACGGTTTATCGAAACAAATTTAAAAACAAATAATTAATTTGTTACCATAAATATCAAATTAATTGTCAAATTAATTATCTCAAAAAATTATAATCTTTAGGGATATTATAATAATATGGGAGGAGGTTTAATGCAACTAGTCGCTTATGGTGCTCAAGATGTTTATCTTACGGGTAACCCACAAATCACATTCTGGAAGGTAACTTACAGACGTCACACCAACTTTGCCATGGAATCTATTGAACAAACTTTTAATGGTCAAGCCGATTTCGGTCGCCGTGTCCAATGCACAGTCTCTCGTAATGGAGATTTATGCTACCGTACCTACCTTCAGGTAACTCTTCCACAAATTGGTCCAGACACCACCGACCCTGTCTATGCCCGTTGGTTAGATAACCCAGGTCACCAACTTATCTCAATGGTAGAAGTTGAGATTGGGGGTCAACGTATTGACCGTCAATATGGTGACTGGATGCATATCTGGAATCAACTCACTCTTACTTCCGAACAAGAAGATGGTTTCCACAAAATGGTTGGTAACACTACCCAACTTACTTTTCTTACCGACCCAGCCTTCGCCGCTGTCGCCACCGCCTGTTCCGCATCCGGTGTCCCACAAGCAGTCTGTGCTCCAAGAAAAGCACTTCCAGAAACCACCCTTTATATTCCATTAGAGTTCTGGTTTTGCCGTAATCCAGGACTTGCACTTCCATTGATTGCTCTTCAATACCACGAAGTCAAAATCAACATTGAAATTCGCCCAATGGACGAATGTTTATGGGCTGTTAACGGTGTTGGTTCGGATTCAAGTACCAGTGGTAACGTTGGTAAACACTCCGCATCTTACCAAAAATCTTTAGTTGCCGCATCTTTATACGTTGATTACGTATTCCTTGATACCGATGAACGTAGACGTATGGCACAAAACCCACACGAATACCTTATTGAACAACTTCAGTTTACTGGTGATGAATCCATTGGATCTTCTAGTAATAAAGTTAAATTAAATTTCAATCATCCATGTAAAGAAATTATCTGGGTTGTCCAACCTGATATTAATGTTTCTTACTGCGAATCATTTGAAGTTAATCAAGCTCTTAACATGGCACTCGGTGCACAACCATTCAATTACACCGACGCTATTGATGCTTTACCAAATTCCATCCGCGCATTCGCTTCTACTACTCAACTTAATTCAGGTTCTGCTGGCAACTCTTCTGTTATTGATTCGTCTGGACTCTTCAATGATAGAACCGCCGGTGGTTTGGTTGGAGGAACCGCTGCCAACGGACTTAGTGGTGGTGAGGTCACAGATCTCAGTATGGCTTTTGACGGTGGCGTTAACAACGGTGTATCTGATGCAGGTGCCTTCGTTCTTTGCGAAACCTCCCGCAAACTCCACTGCTGGGGTGAAAATCCAGTTGTTACCGCCAAACTTCAACTTAATGGTCAAGATCGTTTCTCTGAGCGTGAAGGAACTTACTTTGATCTCGTACAACCATTCCAACATCACACCAGACACCCAGATACCGGTATCAATGTTTACTCATTTGCTCTTCGTCCAGAAGAGCATCAACCATCCGGTACTTGCAATTTCTCCCGTATTGATAACGCTACTCTTCAACTCGTTGTTTCTGCCGCAGCCATCGGCTCCAGTGCAACTGCCAAAGTTCGTGTCTACGCCACAAATTACAATGTCTTGCGCGTCATGAGTGGAATGGGGGGTCTTGCATATTCGAATTAAGTTTATACCTCAGTATACCTTAAATTACAATATAATTTTTTAATAATAAAATTATATTCTCAAATGCCTAAAAAATTTACAACTGAATATAAAATGAATAAATGTAAAAAAATAAAATAAAGTTAAAATAAAATTATTAAATGGTTTAACACCGGGTGGTTGCAATTTATCTTTATTCCAATCTAAAAAATTATTGTATCCCAATTTAATATGTTCTTTCATTTTTTTTTCATTCGGTGGAAAAAAAATATCATACATGGTTGGTTTTGCGGATATACACCAATCACCATGCACACCAACAGTTAGGTCGCACTTTTCTATTAAATCGCAATCACGTGTAAATCCACCATCCATATATATACCATCTTTCAAACCATAATCATTGGAACAATAAAAAGGTATATATGATCCACTATGAAACGATTCTTTCAACATAGTTAAATTATCCCACTTATTTAAATGAATATATTTACCGAAAAAAGCAGTTACTCCTAGTGAAAACCCACGTTTGTTTAATAAATATAAAGTATTATGATGATAATTCAATAGTTTATCCAATAATAAATTTATATCATCGTTAATATTCCCAAATATAAAACCCTTTTTTATTGATATATTTGCAGCATCTTTATATGTTTTTTCTATTATCCGCAATGGGATACCAAGAGCCAATGCACATGCTATAATGGCTCCAGCGGAATCTCCCGAAAATTTAACATAATCACACATTTCGCCTTTATCATCTTTTCTAATATTGTCCCAACTTTCAATTAACCCCTTCGCTACACCGCAATAAATACCACATGACCACGCACCTCCACCAAAATGTATTTTTTTAGGAAACATTTTTTTTTTATAATTTAAAATATTTAAGTTTGTTTAAATATATTTAAAACGTTTAAATATATTTACACAAATTTAAATAATCAAATGAATTATTGGGGAGAACCCGATACTTCCGTGTCATTTTGTGAAAAAAAATATGATAAAACGTTTTGGATAGCTGAATATTACAATACATTATCCGCATTATCATACATTGTTTTGGGGTCCTTTTTTTTAGCTACTCGGATTAAACATATAGGTATTTCAATGATTATTTTGGGTTTATCAACCATGGTGATGCATGGGACATTACGATATTATGGGCAATGGTTGGATGAATATAGCATGCTTGTTATATCTTATTCTGCTATCAAATTGATAAGTAACAATAGTGATAAAGGATATTTTTTCATATTTATATATTATTTTATTTTTAAAGATTATTTTATACCTTTTTTCATTATGTTCGCATGCATGCAAATATATATGATAATAATGACCCGTAATGTAAAATTATCAAAAATACAAAAAATTTTAATTAATATGTATATTTTTTATTTCTTTTTGGGATTAATTTGTTGGTTCATTGATCAGTTATTTTGTGATAAAATTGGAAATATACCATTCCACGCAGCATGGCATGTATTTACCGCTCTTGGTATGTTTTACGGCTTTTTAAGTTTTATAGTTTAAAATTTAATAAATGGTAATAAATAATGGAACCGCAAATTATTGGGTACGCCGCTTTATTTGTATGGTTCTTTAGTAGGATGCCTCAAATTAGACAAATGTATGTGACAAAAAGTGTGGATGATATTAATTTTATTACTTTATTTTTGGATTTCGTGGGATCTTTCTTGTATTTAACATATGCTATTTTAATGCAAGATAATATTATTTTAGCTGCTAGTATTCAACCAATTTTTTTTAATATAACGATGCTAATATTGTTGAAATTATATACAAAAAAAAATTTGCCTAATGTTGAGACCAATGTTGAGCCGAATATTGACCCTAATTTTGTGCCTAATATTGAACCGAATATTGTGCACAATGTTGAGCCGAATTTTGTGCCCAATGTTGAGCCGAATTTTGTATCCGATATTATTTAATCTTTATACTCCGAATAATAAATTCATATTTTTTACTTCAACTTTATCTTCTTCTTTCATTAATAATTTATCTATTAATGAATCA
>MDTF01003297.1_pt1 | contig 14621 bp, 12 predicted proteins | sample 811191 | NCBI WGS metagenome assembly MDTF01 (sample SAMN05326649, study PRJNA326480) | marine metagenome | isolation source: seawater | place: Southern Ocean | collected 2011
AAATTTTCGTCTGCAAGTATTATTGTAAAAATTATAATTAAATTGATTAATAGTTTTTTCATTGAAGTAAGATTAAATTTATCATCATAAACTCCTAGAAAAAAACACATGATTAACCCCACAAAAAAAGAAAAGTATTCCCTTGTATCAAAAGCATTTCCATAGAAATTTTGCTCAGGATTCATACTAAAATTAAGTATAGTAAATACTAAAATATTATATATTAATAAAATACCACCTGTTAAGGGAACTGGATTTTTTTGAAATTTTCTTGTACCGTCTTTATAATCATACAGGCTTAATTTTTTAGTTATTTCTTTGTAAAAAAATAGTACTGGTAGATTTACTAATATAAATATTAGAAGGGTAATTTCATGCATAAAATTTATTTTTATTAATAATATACAACAGAAAACCCATCGGATAATAAATAATTATTGAAAGCCAATTATTAAAGAAATTACCAGATGGTAATAGTGGGAATAAAGTTATGAAATAACTTGCCAATAAGCAAACGCCTAAATCACTTATTAGCTGTGTTTTAAACCTAGCTTGATAATAAAAATTTTTAAGAAATAAATACAAAATATAGACAAAAATAGAAATTAAACTAAAAAAACCTACAAAACCTACTTCTGCCAACATTTGTGCATAAAAATTATGAGGGTGTGTAGTGCAAGCATGCTCTTTAACAAAATTTTCTTCTTTAGCGCAATAAAACCTAAACATTTTTGCTCCATGACCAAAAAATGGTTTTTCTTTAAACATCTTTAAAGCAACTAGATAATGCCCCTCATAGGTTTCACTAAAAATAATTAATCTATCACTTTGATTAACTAACCCAAGTTGGTTTAGCGTTGTATCAATAAGTCTTTTTTTTATTTTATCACTTACAGTAATTATACTAACAAAAGTTATTAGTCCCACAATTATAGGAAGTATTAATATTTTTCTTAAATTTATTGATGAAAAAAAAATGAATAATATTGATAAAATGAATAGAGCTAACGCAGTTCTCTCACCACTTAAAATAACTATTACAAATGAAATAATTGATAAAATTGTAAGTATTATTTTTTTTTTCAAGGGATCATTATTAAAATAAAAAATAATTAAAAAAAATAAAAAAGGAAACAATCTTGCGGTATAACTTCCTAAAATTTCATCATCTCCAAAAAAACTTGTTATTCTAAAATTTTGATTAATATACTTGAGACCAATAATATTTTCTGAAAAATTATATTGATAAATACTATCAAAAAATAAAATTAGATAAATGATAATAATAGAATAAAAAAGGTATCTAAATATAAACTTTCGATTTTGTAATAAATTATAACTAGCTATAGAGAACAGTATAAATCTAAAATAAAACGCTCCACTTTGTATCGAACTGTTATTAAGAGAGAGAATTGATACCAAAGTAACCATTAGACAAAACAATAAAGATAATAAAAAAAATTTATTTTTAAAAATTTTAAATTTTTTATTTGTGTAAGTTAAAAAAATAAAATTTAAACTTATGATAACTAAAAATAAATCTGGAATTAACGGTCCTGTAATTAAAAATAATGGGATTGATAAAAATAATATTGCAGAAAAATTTATCATCCTATCTTGAGTTTTAATTGATATCATTTAATAATAAATTGAATTAATTTAATTGGAAAACGTAAGAGTATCAAAAACCAATTTGAATATAAATTATTACCTCTAAGAGACTTAATTATTTCTTTTGATGAGATAAAATTACTTTTAATTGAATTTGAACTTTTTCCTCCTGATTGCATTAATACATAACTTTCATTAACAAGCTTAAATGTTATTTTCGCTTTTAAAAAAAGCCTAATATAAAAATCAAAGTCTCCAGCAATCTTATAACTATTATTATAAAGTCCTAATTTATCATAAATATTTTTTTTTATAAATGTGGACGGGTGTGGTGGTGAAAAGCCTATATAAAGCATCCATTTTTTGAAAAAATTTCCACTGTATTTTCTTATTATCTTTCCAGAATTACTATTAGTAATTACTGTATTACCAATTAGACAGTCTAAATCTGATATCGATTTAAAATGATTAATCACACTTTCTGTGGTTTTAGTTCCATAAAAAATATCATCTGAATGTAAAATTGCTATTACATCGCCTGTTGACTTTATTATTCCCTTATTAATAGCATCGTATATACCCTCATCTTTCTCTGATGAAAAAAAACTTATATATTTAATATATTTATTAATTATAATTTTTGTACTATCGGTAGATCCTCCATCAATAATTATATATTCATAGTTTAAATTATTCTGTGCAATGACAGATTTAATTGTGTTTTCAATAGTTTTTTCACTATTAAAACATACTGTTATTATGGTAAGTTTCATTACTACCTGCTAATTACATAATTTTCTAAAACAAGCAAATCCATATCTGTTCTATCAAAACATTCTATGGCTTCTGTAGGATTGTTTACAATTGGCTCATTTTCGTTAAAAGATGTATTCAAAATTATAGGTACTCCAGTTAACTCATAAAAAGACTTGATTAAATTATAATATTTCAAATTATTTTGTTTTTTTACAGTTTGTAACCTTCCAGTACCATCCACATGTGTAATGCCTGGAAGTAGACTAATTTTTTCTTTTTTAATTGGATAAACTTCTGACATAAATGGAACTTCTTTATCAATATCAAACCATTCATTCATTTTTTCATAAAGAATTGAAGGAGCAAAAGGCCTAAAGCTTTCTCTACGTTTTATCTTTGAGTTGATAATATCTTTAATTTTTGGATTTCTTGCATCTGCTATTATAGATCTATTCCCTAGCGCTCTAGCACCCCACTCTGCTGAGCCTTGAAACCAACCAATAATTTTTGACTCAGACAATGCAAGTGCAATTTTTTTGTAAAGTTGATCATCATCTAAATAATTTACTTTATATTTCTTAATAAGATTATTTTTGTCTAATATTTTTTTAATATATTCCAAATCATATTTTGATCCAAGATATGCATAATTTTTTACACTTATCGGTTTATTAAGACTATTATAGATATAAACACTGGCAGATCCAACTGATCCACCTGCATCTCCTGGATTTGGTGATGTATATATTTTTTTAAAGGATGTTTTTTCAATAATTTTTCCATTTGCAACTGAGTTCATTGCACAACCACCTGATAAAGACAGGTTGTCACTCTTATATTTTTTATATAGATTTTCTAACATGTAAAAAAAGATATTTTCATAAACTGTTTGGATAGATTTTGCTAGATCCATGTGTTTTTTTGTTATTTTTTCGTCATTTTTTCTTTCATCCCCAAGAAGTTCAATTAATTTTTTAGAATATAGATTTTTATAAATTGCCTGATCATTGTTTGTAGATAAAATAGATTTTTTGTGATGTAAAAAATAATCTAAATTCAATTTAAAGCCTTCTTTATCCTTTTTGATCAATTTAGACACTTCATTTACATATTTAGGCTCCCCATAAGATGATAAGCCCATAACCTTATATTCATCTCCATAATTTTTAAAACCTAAGTATTGAGTCATTGCCTGATAAAATATCCCTAAAGAGTGGGGAAAATAAATCTTTTTATCTAACTTAATATTATTTTCAGTAGAGTGTCCCCATGCACAACTCACAAAATCTCCAAATCCATCAATAGATAAATTAACACATTCATTAAAATTATTAAAAAATAAAGATGAAGCTATGTGTGACTCATGATGATCTATGTATTTTATACTACCATTAAATTTTTTTTTACTGTCAATTTTAGAAATGTAATTTTTTAGATTTAATTTTTTTCTTGAATTGGATATACTGCTAAATGCAATAGCTATAGAAGTTGGGCTTTGTAAGATAAATAAAATTTTTCTTAACAATGATGAAATTGGGTTAGAGTTTATTGTGATCACATCAATCATAGAAATATCTAATTTTTCAGATTTTAAACAATAATTAATTGCCTCTATAGGAAAAGCCATTGTATGTTTAATCCTTGTAAACCGCTCTTCTTCAGTTGCACAAATTAAGTGGCCATCTTTAAATAAACACGCAGAAGAATCCGAATGAAGAAAATTTATTCCCAAGATATATGTCACCTATTTATTATCCCAATATATTGAATTGTTGGAATATGAGAGAAAATCATAGAATAATTCTGATAAATTGTTTTCTACTAATTTTGAAGAAAAATTCCTCTTAGCATATAAGTGTATATTCTTTGATAAGGACATTGTTTCTTCTTTATTTCTATAAAAATCCATTATTGCATTAAAAAATCCAATATTATCATTAAAATCAAGTTCTTTAATAAATTCTTTAGTTTCATTATTGGTATTAAATTTACAATTTTTGGAGATAATTAATGGTGTACCACAGGCTAGTGCTTCTTTGATTGAGATAGAGTCGGCCTCATCTTTTGACGGTAAGATAAAAACATTACTGTTGCTAAAAAGTTTATTCTTTTCAGAAATATCAGTTACCTCTTTTTTAAATTCGATTAAATGTTTAATATTTAAACGATCTATTATCTCTATACACTTTTTGTAAATTTTCTTTTCTTGAGGGCCGATAATTAAAAATTTTATATCCAAAATTTTATTATCTGCAAAAAGCTTAATAATATGCATCAATTCAAAAATTCCTTTTTTTTCAGTAAGACGCCCAAAAAATAAAACATTAAAAATGTCATTTTTTTTTTTTATAAATTGGTAGTTTTCAACATCAAGGTGATTTTGGAAAATAAAAGTTTTTATTTTTTTTAAATCAACTAATTTTGAAATTTCAACTTTCTCATCATTAGTTAAGATATGAATTGCAGTAGCATTTTTTAAAAAATACTTAAAAAATCTTAAAAAAATGTCTTTTTTAAATTTATTATGATTGATTGACCAGGTATTTAAATTTCCATGAGTACTTATAATATATGGAATTCCAGCTCTCAAGGATAATAGTAGAATAAAAATATTTGCTAATGAATAAATGTTATGAACATGCATTAAATCAAATTTATTTAAGATTGTTGATAATTTTTTTTTTTTTAAAAAAATAATAGTAGATAACTTTATTGGTAAAAATAAAATTTCTAGTAATAAATTTTTTTTTATCTAACATTTTTTTGAATGATTGCGCTACGAAGTATGGGCCACCAAATTTACTTGATTTATAACCTAGGCTTAAAATTTTTATCATTATTTATTTTAAATTTTTATAAAGTGCAATATACATTGGTAATATACTACTCCATAAATAGTTTTTACATAATTTAATTGAATTTTGTGATTTTATTTCGAATTCTTTTTTATCTAATGGAAGTATTTTCTCTAAAGCTTTTTCTAAACTTAATATGGTGTCATTAATAATCCATCCTGCGTTAGACTCAAGAATGTTGTTCCATGGTGTTTTGTTTGTTGTCAAAACAGGCAAGCCAGCTCTTAGACTCTCCAATATCACATAACCAAAGTTTTCACTTTTTGTAGGTAATATAAAGAGGTCGCTTTCATTAAAAATTTTCTGTTTTTCTTTTTCTGAAAAAATTGGTTCATGAAAAAAAATTTTACTATTTGAATCTAAATCTTTTTTAAGTTTTTTTCCAATTTGGTCATCATCAGGCCCATAAATATGAAGCTCCCAATCTTTTTTTTTAGCTCTTTTCCAAACATCAACTAAATCTTCAATCCCTTTTTTTTTATGAATTCTTGAAAAAAAAAGTGCTTTTTTAATACCATCTTAAAAAAAATGTTTTTCATAATCTTTATTGAGTGGGTCAATACCATGTGGAATTGTAATAATATTATTATTTATTGTTATTTTTTTTATATTATTTTTTTCATTTTCTGATGTGGCATGAATAATATGTGATTTATCTAAAATTTTTTTTTGATAAAAAAATAAAGCAATTTTTTTTTTATTTTTTTTTGATCTAATGACCAGGGTTCAAATATACCCATTGGTGTGCAAATAAATTTTTTCCTAAAAGCAAAAGATATGATTGCTATTTTAATGTAAAAAAAATCCCAACCTCCATAATAATGAACAATATCATATTTTTTTATGGAATTAATCCAATTCACCTTATCTTCTTTATAACTATCATTCTTTGCTAATAATCTAATATTTAAATCTGTATATTTAATTAGCTGATTAACAGTTGTAGTGATTACATTATAAGGTCCTCCAATTTGTGGATATAAATCTTTTGTTATTATTAAAATCTTCATAAAGATATTTGAAGCCTATTATTCATTATTTATCTCTCCAATATACATGTCAAAATACTTTATCACTATTAATTTAAGTTTATAATTTATTGATATTTTTTAATATAATAAGCTTACATAACTGTTAATTTATAAATATCCTATGACAAAAAATATACAAATGTTAGTGATCAGTCATTCTTTTCTAAAAAAAATTAATACATCTCTATATTCAGTACTTAAGTATAGATACAATATAAAACTTAAATTAATTGCTCCAAAGTCTCATTATGAAAATAATAAAGTTATTAAACCAGATTATAAAAATGACGAGTTAGATTTAAATATAACGTTTAAAGAAACTTTGTTTAATCACTTAAGATTTAAGATCTATAAGAACTTAATCACTTCAATACGGGGGCAGAAAATAACAAATATTATTCTTGATATGGACCTTTTATCCCTACAGTCAATTATATTACTTTTTTATTCTTTTTCTTTTAATTATAAGGTTTCTTATTTTTCAAATGAAAATAATATTTTGCTTGAAAAAAAATTTATAAAAAAATTTATTAAAAAATTTTCTTATAAGATAATTAATTTTATTTTTAAAAGTAAAATACAAAAAATTTTTTGTTACACTGATCAAATTAAGGACAATTTAAATTTTTGCGGCCTTGAAGACAAAACTTTAGTTCTTCCTTTGGGTTTTAATAATAAGGTATTTCACAGAACACTAAGAAATAAAAATTCAGAGTTTGTCATTTCCTATTTTGGAAAAATTGAAAGAAAAAAGGGGATACACACTTTGTTAAAGGCACTTAAATTACTTGATATTAAAGATTGGGTTTTGAATTTAGACATCTTTGACATTGAAGATTTAAATTACTACAAAACTATAAAAAATGACCTTAAATATCTAAAAAAGATGGGTAAACTCAGATTAATTAAATGCAACCATGGTGATATAAATACATTTATGCAAAAAACTGATTTAACTGTTGTACCATCTGAATGGAATGAGCAATACGGAAGGGTCATACAGGAGGCTGCAGCATGCGGATCGATAGTAATAGGTTCAAAAATTGGAGCAATCCCTGAAATTTTAATGCAAGATAGTTTTATTTTTGAACCAAAAAATGCCAATTCTTTAAAAAATAAAATTCAAGATATTTACTATAATTATTCTGCTTATAGAGAAAAATTTTTTTTTACTGAAAATTATATAAACAACAATAGATCTATTGATACACAGGCAATAATTATTAAAAAAGCATTTATTAATTAACTACCCTTTGTTTCATAAAATTTTTGCATTAAATTTTCATATAATAAAAATATAAACAAAATCATTCCAAAAAATAGAGTTTGATTTATTGCTGCGCCGGTTATTTGAGTCAGGTTTGACTCTTGATAGAAAAAATTAAATACAACCACATAAACAAATACAAACTCAACAGAATTTTTAGAATTAAAATTTACTAACATTATTATTAACTTCAATATTGTACCTAAAAGAAACATACCAATACACACGCCTTTTAATCCATAATTAGCATAAAACTCTGTTAAAACAGGAAAATTCCAAGAAGTGAAATTATCGTTCTTATGAAGAATGCCATATCTTTTTCCCCAATAACTACCCCAAAGTTCTTGTTTTTTATTAGGATTAAGAAATCTTGGTATAACCTGATACAATATAGCTTTATAGCTAATGCCATTAACAAAATCTATTTTATAAGGAGTTTTATCTAAAACCACTTGCAATGTATGGCTCGAATGAGAAAAGCGAATCGTTTGCCATCTAACATTTTGGCTTCCCATTATTGGATTTTTAACAGAATTCAATGTCAATTTTTTAGTCTTAACATTGGCAGTTAAAACATCTGAAATTTCTTCTTGTAACGCTGTGTTATAAATTGAATCTTTTTGTATTTTTTTTATTTTATCTATAAATACTACTGGATCTTCATAAATACTATCTGACGCCAAATTGTGATTCAAAAAAATATCTTTTGAAGCTTTTTCTTCTTGTATAGTCTTTAATTTTGCAAGTAAAATTGTTATTTGTGGATTTAATATCGACATAGGTTCATCATTTATAATAAAAATTATTTTTTCTAATAATTCAATTTCTGATTCAAGAGTAGCTTTAACATTGCTATTTTGTGTTTTATCAAATTCTCTTGATAATGTAGATGAAATAACATTAGCCGTAGTTCCAAGATTTTTATGGATATAGTTATTTTTCTTAATTTCAGTTTTTGTTAATTGAGACTGATCTAACCAAGTGAGGCTTCTAATTTCTAATTTAATACTATTAATATAAAATATACTCACACATGCCAAGATAACTGTTAATAAATTCACTTTTTTTAATTTATAATAATTTATTGAAAGCAACATTGCTACTATTAGAAAAGGAAAAACAATTGAACCAAAAGAAATTTCAAGAATAAAAAAAATAGAAACAAAAAGAAGGTTTAAATAAAGTAATAACTTTTTATTACTCTCTAAATATCTAATTTGCAAAAAAGCTGCTATGAATAAAATTAGAGGTTGTTTTAGCTGATTTAAAACACCAATAGTATAATATTTATTAGGAAAATTTATATAATAAACAATAATCACTATAAAAAATAAAAATGTCAAAAAATAATTGTATTTATTTATTTTTTGGAAAATACTTATTTCTTTTTTATAATTAAAAAAATTCATGAAAAAATATCCAATAGAGAAAAAAATTAGTCCACAAGAATAAGTTTTCACAAAGCGGTACATTAATTCATCTGGTGAGAAATTTTGCACCAGTTTCGTTGAATATCTTCCAATATTTATGTCTTGGAAAAAATAAAAAATTAAACAAAAAGTGGTCAAATAATAAAAAAGTATTAGTGGATATATTGGTATGTAATTTCCTTCTTTTTTGTTATTAAAATAAATATAGAACAGTGAATAATTTATAAAAAATAAAAAAAGTAGATAAAAAAATATATTTATATTTATTTTTTCTATTAAAAATAAATATAAGAAATATGTTGCCGTTACTAAAAAAATTAATTTAATTAAATTTTTTATTCGCGAATTGTCTAGTATGAATAAGTTTTTCATTAATTTTAACAAAGTTTATGAGAGACTTGAGTCTTTCTTTATAATTATGTTTTTGTGATAAAACATAACCTTTTTTTCTAACTTTCAAAGCAATTTTTGGGTTTTTCAAAATATAGGTAATTTTTTGATTAAGCTCATTAATACTACCAAACATAAATGAGGCTTTATTTTCTGGGAAAAAATTATTTTGTTCGCTTGTTCTTGTTGTTAACATTAAGCCTCCCATAGATGGAATCTCAAACGTTCTCATATTGTGAGAAAAAAAATTTTGTTTTTTTAAAATATTTAATGATATTTCTGATTCTGAAATATTTCTCGAAAATTTTTTACCTGTTATAAATTGGTGAGTTTTGTGTTTAATGAAAACAGGCCAAGCGTTTCCAATAATGTCTATTTTTTCTTTTAGCTTATTTAATAAGTCAAATCTTTCCTTATCATAAGAGCCAACGAAAGATATTTTACCTTTTATTATTTTACTATTATTGCTCTTCAAATGTTTTTGATCAGAATAAGCAAATGGTAAATAAAAAAAAATATTTTTTTTAAATTTTTTACTTAATTTTTTTTTTATTGTTTTAGAGAAGATGCAAAAAACATCATAATATTTCATATTTTTTATTATATTCTTAGAAGATGTTGCCTCAGAATCAAAATTGAAAGGATCATCTGTGTAAATATTGATTAACATAATTTTTTTTTTTTTTAAAAGCATGTAAATATCCTCACTTAACTCAATACCTTTGAAAATTATCATAACTTTTATATTATTATTTTTAAGGAACTTTTCAAATTTAATGTATTGAAAATATTCTAAAATTTTAAAGAGATGATGGCTCTTAAATTTCTTAAATACACAAAATATATAAAAATAAATATTGTTACCTAGAAATCTAATATTCTTATAATTTAAATCCCTCAATGCTTTAATATAAAAGCTCTCCAGGTTATTTGTGTAATTTAATCCAAAAATGCCAATTTGATCTTTTTGATTCATGTTAAAAGTAATTCAATATTTTATATTATATGTCAATAACAGTCTCAGTATATTTATATTCTAAGACAATACATTTTTCATAAAAAATGTTTTTTTAATCTTAACTATTTTAAAAATCCCCATTAATTATATTGAGTTTGATATTATTTTATATTCCATACACTCTTATTTTGCTTATAAATTTGCTCTAATTGTTTTTTTTCATTTAAATTATCCATACATTTCCAATATCCCTTGTGCTTATAAGCAATTAACTGTTTATTTTTTGATAATTTTGATAATGGTTCTGACTCAAAAACAGTGCTTGAGTTTTTTATATAATTAAATATTTTTTTATTTAATATAAAAAAACCACCATTAATCCATCCTTTTTGAACCTGTGGTTTTTCAATAAAAGATTTAACCATGGATTTTTTATCAATTTCCAGCTCCCCAAATTTGACTGGTGGCCTTACGGCTGTAACTGTTGCTATTTTATTATTTTTTTTGTGAAAATTAAATAATTTTTTTAAATTTATATTTGTTATTCCATCTCCATAAGTCATGAAAAAAGAATCCTCATTCTTTAAATATTTTTTTAATTTTAATACCCGGCCCCCTGTCATACTATTTTCACCAGTAAAAATTATTTTTAAACTCTTAAATTCTTTTGAATTCTTATAATATTTTTTTATAATATTAATTTTATACCCACCTGCAATTATAAATTCATTAAAGCCATAAAATTTAAAAAATCTCATTATATGAGTTAACATTGGTATATTACCGACTCTAATCATTGGTTTTGGAATTTTCTGAGTATACTGTGAAATTCTACTTCCCTTACCACCTGCTAAAATAACAACTTTCATTTAAAATTTTTTATTTAAGTTAATCATTATATTTTTTAATAATAAAATTAATTAATTTTTAGTTACTACATTCGTATTATATTATCATAACCATAATTTTTAATATCTCTATGAGTAATTTGAATTATTGTTATCATTTTTTTATTTATATTTTCTAAAATCTTTTCTTCTGTCTCCATATCTAGAGCATTGGTTGCCTCATCAAGAGTTAAGATTTCTCTTTCTTTAAATAAAGCTCTTGCTATACCAATTCTTTGTCGTTGCCCTCCAGACAAAAGAACTCCATTTTCTCCAACAATTGTTTCATATTTTTTTGGCAGTGTTTCAATAAATTCATGAATTTCAGCTAATTTTGCACTTTCAATTACTTTATTTTTATCAATATTTTCACTTATACCAAATACTATGTTTTGATATATTGTGTTATCAAATAAAAAAGTTTCCTGTGGAACGTGTGAAATTTTATTTTGCCAATTTTTCTTGTTGTTTTTTGTTATTTTGATTCCATCAACTTCAATATGTCCGTCAATGGGGTCTAATAAACCCATTATAATATCTAACAAGGTGCTCTTTCCAGATCCAGTTTTACCAATTATAATTACATTTGATCCTTTTTTTATCCTAAGATTAAAAGATTTAATAATATCAACATCTTGACTCTTGTAGTTAAAATTTATATTTTTTAAAATAATTTCTTCATTAAAATCTAACTTTATATTTTTATTTTGATTTTCTATTAGAGCAGAATCATTATTATTTCTTTGTTCCATAAGTAAAAGAGTTTCATTTATATAGCTAGAAGAACCTGCTAATGAAATATAGGATGAATAAATCGTATTGACCAGTGGCAATAATCTTTGTGCAGCAAATGCTAGTGCTCCTACTAGGGTTATTACATATACCGATTCATACTTAAGGACTTTGCTATAAAAATATACAAGAATTGAAATTGACACAATTCCAACTGCTTCTACAAAAAAACGTGGAAAAGTGCTTAAAAATTGTGTCTTAAATTGTGTAAGCCTAAAATCTTTATCATACCTATTAAAAGTTTTAGAAAAGAGCTCTTGAGAGTCATATAAAATTAATTGCTTTAAGGCTCCAAAGGTTTCTTTAACATGTTTAATTCTTGATATACTAGATTGTGATAAAATAACACTGTTCTTCTTAATTCTATTTCTTACTAGAGAACCCATAATTAAATATAAAAAAATAGTTGCAGATATAGAAATTAAAGTAATTTTAAAATCTATAAAAAAGAGTAGTGATAAAATTCCCAACATAATAATTAAAGCGGTACATCCATAAAAAAAACCAAAAAAAACTGCAGAAATTGCATCAATTTTTTCAGTAATAAGTGAAACTAATTCAGCAGAATTTCTTTTTTTAATATCTTGATAATTTGTTAATATTGTTTTTTTATACATTTCTGATGCTAATTTTATTGGCAGAGTTTTTGAAAGTTTTATAACCAAATAAAGAACATAAACTCTAAAAAGGTTTGAAAATATTATTGTTAGAACAAATATTACTGTAAAAACAAACTGCAAATCAAAGTTTTTAAGATCATTTATTTCTATAAAACTCTTAATTAGACTATAATTAAATAATTTTTCTGGTTCCAAGAAGGCAACTACAAAAGGTATTAAAGCACCTATACTTAAAACCTCTAAGAATGAAGCTATAACCATCATAAATACACAAAAAAGTATATCAAATTTTTGTTTTCGTTCAAAAAACTTAAATAATTTAAAAAAATTATATAAAAATATATTTCCGTTATTCATTTATTCTTTATTTCACACATATGATTAATTTTATATTTGCTACTCCAGCCAATAAAATTTTTAATTTTTTTAACATTGGCATAAACTGTTGAAACATCACCAGGTCTTCTTTTTTTTATTATAGTTTCTATTTTAATCTTATTAGTTTTTTCATAAGTTTTAATTATCTTGAGAACACTTAAGCCCCTTCCTGTTCCAACATTAAATACATTAAAACCTTTATTTTTTTGTAAATATTTAATACTTGCATTATGTGAGGCAACCAAGTCTAAAATATGAATGTAATCTCGTACAGCAGTTCCATCCTTAGTTTTATAATTTTTGCCATAAATAGGCAAAAATTTAGTTTTACCCAAAAAATAATGATTAATTTTTGGAAATAAGTTTGTTGGTTTTAAAGGATTATCTTTTAGCAGTCCAGAATTGTCAGTACCTACGGGGTTAAAGTATCTCAAACATATAGCCGACCAATCTTTTTTAAGTTTACATATCTGGTTTATTTTATTTTCTATTGTGAGTTTGTTATGACCATAAGGTGTTTCTGGATTCAATGGGTGTTTTTCATCAAGCGGTAAATATTTAGGTTTTCCATAAACCGTTGCACTTGAACTAAAAATAATCTTATTAATATTATATTTTTTCATTGCTGATAATATTACAAATGAACTAGTAACATTCTCTTTATAATAAAATTTTGGATACTTTAACGAATCAGTTACTGATTTTACACCCGCTAAATGAATTACCAAATCAGGTTTATACTTATTAAAAATATAATAAATTTTTTTTTGATTTTTACAATCAACCCGTATAAATATAAATTTTTTTTTACATAATTTATTTATATTATTAACAACTACTTCGGAACTATTGCTCAAATTATCTAATACTATAATTTCGTTTTTTTTTTTTAATAACTGTAAAACTATATTACTTCCAATATAGCCCAATCCACCTGTAATTAAAATTTTCATTAATTATACTTAATAGAAATTAGATTTTCACCTTTTAAAATTAAATCTCTTTTATTTTTTTTCATACTTTTTGTTAATGAATAAATAAAGTTTGTTGATATATCCTGAGATGGAAGCATCCAATCATGGATTTCAATTATAATTATTTTAAATTTATCCATCCATTGAATATTGCTTTCAAAGAGATCTTTTTCAGATCCTTCAATATCGATCTTAATAATAAATGGCCAATTTTTTTTTTTATAATTCAAAATATCATTTATTGTAATTGTCATATTTTTCTTTTTGGATTTATTACCAAGGCTTATTCTGTGTGCCCTCGTGTCTTTTTTATTAATCATCTTAAAATTAAAATTTTTAGAAGCAATAGCACTTTTAATACAATTGATGTTATTGCCATTTAAATTTTTATTTAAATAACGAAAGTTGTCATAATTAGGCTCTATAGAATATATGTCAGATTTATCGAAAATTTCTGATAAATATCTAGATGAAGTTCCAATATTAGCACCACAGTCAATAATTGTAGAATTTTTATGTTTCTTGTATTCTGTAAATATTTTATTCCAAATTTTTAATGTACTTAGATTATATTCTCCATATCCAAAAATTTGAAATACAGTATTGATGTCATAAAAATTTCTTACATACTGTACAAAGAATTTTTTTTTTTTTAGATTAAATATTATAACT
>MDTF01018439.1_pt1 | contig 14610 bp, 17 predicted proteins | sample 811191 | NCBI WGS metagenome assembly MDTF01 (sample SAMN05326649, study PRJNA326480) | marine metagenome | isolation source: seawater | place: Southern Ocean | collected 2011
AACACCCACAGTAAAGGGGTGTCTTCGTCGACTTCGAATTCATGAACCACGTTATTAATTGTTAGATTCATCGGGTTTTCTCCTGATTCACTTCTGACAGTTTGGCTAAGACGCTTGGTTGGATTGGCGGATATTCTGTATGTGGAGAGTATGCGTGTTAGAGTGCGCTCTAAGTCAAGTGTTAATTAAAAATCAGCCATTGCCTAAGAGTTAATGATGTCAGTTTATAAAGTTGCAAATATGGCAGACATTACAGGTCTGACTCCCCATACTTTACGATATTACGAAAAAGAGCTTTTACTGTTAGATGTACCTAGAGATAGTTCTGGGCACAGGTATTACAGTGAAGATCACCTCGCCGCTGTGAAGTTCATTTCAGCGCTGCGGGCCACAAATATGTCTATAGGAACCATTAAGGAATACATTTCTCTTTATCGTCAGGGGTCAAATACCAGCCCTGCGCGCATGTCTATCCTCAAAGACCATGAATACCTTGTCATGAAACATCTTGAAGATGTAAAAAGCAGCCTAAAAATGATCAGGAAAAAAATACAACGCTATGAGGCCAGCCTGCGCGTCATGCCTTAATGCTCACCTTTTAAACTAATCGACAACCCTCAAAAGAATCTCTATATATGAAAAAACTATGCGTTTTCTGTGGTGCCAGCATGGGCCGCAATCCAGCCTATGTCACAGCGGCTAGATCTCTCGCGCGCGCCTTAGCGACAAATGGAATTACCTTAGTCTATGGTGGCGCCAGCGTCGGCATTATGGGCCAGCTAGCAGATGCCGCGCTAGACGCCGGAGGCCAAGTGATCGGTGTTATGCCGCAGGAGTTAGTGGACAGGGAAGTCTCTCATTTAGGTTTAACTGAATTAAAAGTCGTAGGCTCAATGCACGAGCGAAAAGCCGTAATGGCCGAATTATCTGATGGCTTTATCGCGCTACCCGGTGGTCTTGGCACACTTGAGGAGTTATTTGAGGTGCTAACCTGGGCGCAGCTAAGATTTCATTCCAAACCCTGCGGCTTACTGAATACCGATAGCTACTATGATCAACTACTCTCATTTTTAGACCATAGCGTTAATGAGGAATTTATCAAACCGGCTCACAGAGAAATGCTCATAGTGAATGATGATCCTATGGCGTTATTGAGAGCATTTGAAGCTTACAGCCCAACTTCTAAAGACAAATTAAGGACAAATTAATCCTCTACTAAGCCAAGAGTGCGATCAAAAGCTTGCTTTTCAACGGTCACATCACAATCAACCCAGAGAGTGAGTTCAGATTAGTGATAAGAATTGCTACGTTATCGAATAGCTTGCTCTCACCAACCTGTCATTTACGTCAAGCCACTCTTCAGTTTGAGGGGGAATTTCAAACCAAATAGCATTAAAATTTTTGCTATCTAATTCGTGGAGGGTTTTATACAACACCCTTGCGAAATCCTGTTTATTTTTGGGCATCGATATTTTGTTCGCCAGCCGATTTACAAATCTTTCTGCCGGAAAATCTGCCAACACTACAAAAACCGATGACTCCGATGGGAGCTGCATCTTGACTAGCAATTCTTCTCTTGATATCAAGTAAAGCGGCGTCCTTGGCTGATAGTGGTCTGCCATATTTCCTGGCACTACTGCGGAGTGTTGAGCCGGGACCAGCACCTGCCGGTTTAAAACAGCGGACAGCTCAGACGGAGAGATTGGTCCAGCTCGGAGCACCATTACATCATCCTTTGTTAAATCAACAATGGTGGATTCAACTCCAATCGTGCACTCGCCTCCATCTACCACTGCGTTTATTCTCCCATCCAATGCATCGAGAACCTGCCTCGCGCTGGTTGGACTGAGGTGTTTATAGGGATTTGCCGAAGGAGCTGCCAGACCTAAGCCACTTGATTGGAGTAGCCTCTGAAGTACCGGATGGCTTGGAACACGCACACCAATAGTGTCAAGGCCACCGGTGACTATGGAGGGTACATGACTCGCTTTTTTCAACAGCATTGTAAGCGGTCCGGGCCAAAATGCTTGCGCTAGTGTTAGTGCATGCTCGGGCACATCCTCTGCCCATTTATCGAGATCGCTAAAACCAGCTATATGCACGATTAAGGGGTGTGTCGGAGGCCGCTGTTTCGCGGCAAACACCGCTGCCACCGCATCGACGCTGCTCGCATCAGCCGCCAAGCCATAAACAGTCTCTGTTGGGACCGCTACAATTCCTCCCTCCTTCAGGATGACTTCTGTCGCTTCGAGGTCTGCGGCACTAGTAGCATTAAGTTGACGAGTCTTCATAGTTAAGCTTTGGGCGAGAAAATGGGTGCTGCATTTTATTCGTAAAACAGCCGCGCGAGTATAAACCGTCAGCTGCTTAAGATCATCGACAATGTTAGGCAGCACCCGCAAATTCAGGTTAGCACCACTATTTTTTAAAGCCATCCTTAGGCAAAACCTTAATGCAATTCAGCTTAGACCTAAGCAATGAGATTTTCATAGACGACTACAACAAGCCCATTAAGCTTTAGAGGGGTATTGCGACTGGTCTAAAACTGGCAAACAGAAGAACACCCCGTTGCCAGAGGCGAGCGCAGTGTTATTAAATCTGCAAACGTGGCAAAATCTGAGAAATTACCCTAGAGACTAATAACAATGAAAAATCTCTTTTCTGCATTTACCTTGGTTTTTATCTTAAGTTTCAGCAGCGCTTTGGTAAGCCAACAAAGCAACGCCGCTGAACCGGAGGGTACAACCTACATTCTCCTAAACGTGACCAGCGATGGGCCTTTAGTCACTCGAAGACTAGAATTTTCTAGTCTGGGATCAAAAAAAGAATATATCGCTCAAGACCTGCAAAATATTGGCCGTGGGGTGACTAAGTACATCCTGGATACTATTGAGCCGGGCAATTACTATCTAAGCAGCATCTACCCAGCTCTTAACAACCGTGAAAATGGCAATAGAGTTGATGTTGACGATAAAGATGGCGTTATCGCAATAGTCAAAAACTCAATAAATTATATTGGGGATATCTATATAGAATCTGACGAAACCAGCATCAATGTGAATAAAATAATAGACTTCATTTACGAAGCAAATTCCGCGACGCTAATGGCTGCCGCAACGGCACAAAGAGAATTGTTCCAAAAATTAGATGTGGTTATCAGCATTGCTGGCAGTAAACCGATGAAAATAGACAAAAAACTGCTCGGCTTAGAGTGAGAGTTCCGTAGATTATGAATATCTGGGTAGACGCGGACGCCTGTCCGATCGTCATTAAAGACATTTTGTTTCGAGCCGCCGATCGCGCCAAGGTAAAGTTGACCTTAGTCGCTAATCAAGCGATGAAAACACCTCCCTCGCCCTATATCAAATCAGTTCAGGTTGCCTCAGGTTTTGACGTGGCCGATGACGAAATAGTGCGGCGTGTTATCGAGGGAGACCTTGTCATCACAAGTGATATACCCCTAGCCGATGAAGCGATCGAGAAAGGCGCTCTATGTCTTTCCCCGCGAGGCGAGCTTTTTGATAAAAGTAATATCAAGGCGCGTTTAAACATGCGCGACTTTTTAGATACCATGAGGGCGAGTGGCGCTGACACTGGCGGCCCCCCTGCTTTCAGTCAAAACGATAGAAAAGCCTTTGCCGACCACCTAGACCGCCTACTAACCCTAAATACCAACGGATAAACAATGAAGCTAATTAACACACAAATAAAATGGATAATGATCTTATCTGGCCTTTTTACTTGCAGCATGTTCTTAGCTTTAGTTGCGCCGACCGCGGGACTTGAAATGCTATTCGGGGATTCGCTTATCCAAACAAATGCTATCGGATCGAGCATATTGGATGAGGCGTTTACTCAAATCGTCATTCGAAATTGGGGAGCCTTAATCGGCATGGTAGGCTTGTTACTCATTCATGGCGGATTCAAAGCCCATTCTCGATATTTAATTCTTGTAATAGCCGCGGTTAGCAAAAGCGTTTTCATTGCTCTGAATCTGATCATTGGCAGTGAATACCTAAGCACCTCAATCACCGCTATCGTTTTGGACAGCGTGGTCGTATCGCTTTATGTGCTGTATCTCTTCGACAATCGCCCTAGCAGCTTATAGCTAGGCATCTTTTTTATAGTCGAGCGCCTTACTATATTTCAGCCATGCACTTTTACTTAAAATTGCATGGCCTAGACTAAAAATTATGTTTGACTACAGTTTGGCCCACTGGCTGACTTTTTTTACCGCGGCGGCTCTTTTAACCTTATCACCAGGGCCGGATATTGCGTTCATCCTCGCGCAAACAGCAAAACGTGGCAGACAAGCCGGGTTTTTAGCTATGTACGGAATTTGGACCGGTGCGTTTTTTCATGTGTTTCTGGCCGCTTTCGGTTTATCAGCAATTCTTGCGACATCAGCGGTAGCTTTCGGCCTAGTTAAATTAGCCGGTGCAGGTTATCTAATATGGCTCGGAGTACAATCTTTTCGTTCTCTCAAGGCATTAAACAAGGCTAAGCCAGCGGCTAGCTCAAGCACGAGCATCTATAGGCAAGGCATACTCGTTGCTGCCCTGAATCCTAAAACTGCACTATTTTTCCTATCTTTTTTGCCCCAATTCGTCGAAACAAAAGCCGGCCCAGTAAGCGCGCAATTATTTCTTCATGGCAGCCTCGTCATTGCCGTCGCACTATTTATTGAACCGCTTTTAGTTTTAGCTGGAGCAAAGCTCGCTACCAAAATGAATAGCAGTCCCCGACTAGGAATTTGGCTTGATCGTGGACTGGGAACACTTCTTGTGGGGCTGGGATTAAGTTTAATAGCGCAGCAACAAACTTAAAACCTCAGAGACAAGCTCTTTATTGGCAAGGCCAATTCAAAACAACCAGAGCGGGCGCCGGCAGCTAATACACAAATATGCTACCGTTCGGCGTTGGCGCTATCCGCTTCCTGACGACGAGCACCAGCGAGAATCGACGGCAGCGAGTAATTCCCCTCGTGGCAAGCATACTCATAAATGTGTTCACCAGCCGCCCGTCGGACTATATTCTTTTCAACTGTCACCGGTTCAGTATAGATAGCAGAGTCAGTAAGCGTGAAACGATAAAGGATTTCGTTTTCAGTAATTAGCTCAAAACTCTCTGTGACCTTTAACTCACCCGACATACGCAAATACCACCAAGAATGTTCTGGCCGAAAATGGCTAGTCTCAACGATCAACCTATCTCCTTCCCAGCGGGCTACCGATCGCCCCATCCATTGAGCACTCGCCAACTCTGCTGAGGAGGCATCAAGTGGGATGATTCTGGCATCATGAGTTAGTTCACCCATGATCATGACATGGTTGCCGGTCTGTACAATTTGCATATTGGCATTGTAAAACCAACCCGTCATGGGCGGCATAGGCCCTGCTGTTGGTCCCGCACAGCGCTCACTTACGGAGCGAATTTCTGGACCATCAAATGCACCATGCCCATCAAGGATTAGTCGCTGCACGTAGTCTTTGTAGTCTGCTCGGTATGGATAGCGTCCGTTTGCTGGGCTTATAATTTGGGAAGTTCTATAAAGACCGTCAATTTCTGTAAGATTACTGCGAAAGCTGGCAAAGTTATGATCGGCTTCTTGAGCAATCTTTGATCCTACTGGGGGAGCACTTCTATTCGCGTCTATCGCAGAACTGGTTAACTTAGCGGCGGCTCGCAAGCCTACAGCTAGCTGAAAACCTTGCTCTTGGCTATAAGATTTTTGATCCTCAAGCTCCTCAGGCCGCTCCATTGGAGTAGCACTTCCGTAATACCAAATCCCCTGCATGTCAGGCTGGCCGAATTCATTACGAGGAAGATCTGATTCCGCCCCATTGACTCCTGCTGCGAACATCGTTAATAAAAACAGACTAAACTGAGAGCGAGAAAAGAAAGAAAATAATGTCACGGGCAGTCCAAAGGGTTTAACGTATCTTATTATACTGGGTTTAATCTTTGTTGAGCAGATATCTAGGACACATCGTGGACCAATACTCCAAAAGCTGCTTTATCTCAATGACTTATAAGATAGCGGCAGGTGCTGCCTCTCGGCGCTTTCGGTAAAAACGATTAAGCTGCCAATTCCGTATGAAAGAATTGCCGCAGCTAATCCGTAACAATTGCTTCGGCGGCTTCTGGAACAAACATGCCCTCATTAAAAATGATAATCCACAAAAGCTGTAATCACCCCTAATATCAGTGAGATCGCCAGCCTATTTTGTGTCTTCGCGACCAGCAGAGCAACTGATGCTAAAACACCAGCGGCAAGCCCCGTTTGGGATACGATGATCCAGTGGCTTACCCCTAAGGCCAATAAGTTCCCCTGCACCATGATAATCAAACAAGCTGCCGTAGATTCACCGATGTTCTCGAATAACGAGCCGACGACCTTTTTTCACTTATTGCTGATTACCTCATTCCTTGTCAGACCCATAATACGTAAGCCCCTAGTACTGCAAGAGACCCAGACAAGTGAAAGACCTTTCAGTAGGCGCTGAATTCTATAGATCTCGAGGACCTCACTTGTCGCTGTTTTTCTGCAAAACCCAAGGTTCAACCAATCCCTCACTTACCTGCCATAGCTGTTCAGACACAGCGTCGGTGGCAAATTCCGCTATCCCGGGGGTCCCACGATCGAAGAAGTACTTTCCGTTCGCGTTTTTGACCGCCTCATCGTTGGAGCTTGCCAGCCAAATAAAAGTGTCCGTTCCTTTTTCGATACTCCACATAAAGGGATACATAACAAATCCAAGCACTTTCGCCAAGGCGCCGCCCTTTCCCCAAATCGCAGTCCTAACAACACCTGGATGAAAAGAGCTCACGATAACGTTATTCTCCCGGTACTTTTGATCCAGCGAGCGAGCCGTCAGCAAGTTCATCAATTTTGAGCGGCCATAGGCTTTGATACTGCCGTAAGCTTTCTCCAAGTTGAGGTCATCAAAGTCCAATGGACTGTTCTTATGCCCCAGTGAACTTGTAAACACCACCCTGGCAGCCCCCCCTTTGCCGGCGTTTAGAATCGCCGGCATGAGCAATTTAGTGAGTAAAAACCCACTTAGGTGATTGACTACTAAAGTCGTTTCAAAGCCCTCTTTGGTCACGATCCGCTGGCCGTTTGTCCCACCAGCATTGTTACAAAGCACATCTACAGCCGGATAGGCCATTACTAATTCTCTAGCAACTCTAGCCACGCTCTCAAGTGAGCTAAAATCAGCAATAAACAGCCTGATCGACGCTTTGCTAGTTAAGGCCTTGATATTCTCAAGCGCAGACTGCCCTTTTTCCTCGCTGCGACAAACCATAGCAAGGGTCGCCCCCCTGCTGGCGAAATTTTTGCAAGCCTCATAGCCAATTCCACTATTGGCACCGGTTACCACAATGACCTTGGCACTTAGATCCTGACTTAGGCCTTGACTTAGATCCTGACTCAATTCTTTACCCACCATCCTAAAAGACTCCCTTTTGACTGAGCATCAACAGCACTAGCAAATAAGCCCCTTTTTTCAAGCACCTTACACACACTAAAACCAACGAGCTCGAAGGCCGCTACTAAAATAGCGGCCTCTAATTTTAAAATAAGTACATTAAGTAGGAACTATAAGTAATTGTTAATAATAAATATAATTAAATATAAGAATGACGGAAAATAAAAATTCCCCCGCTCTTCATTCAGGCATAACGCCATCGCAAAAAATCGAAGCCACTAAGCCCATTACCTATCTGGCAACTATCTGGCATCAGCAAAAACTCACCACTACAGCCTCCAGCAAAGTGGGCAAGCTGAAGCGCTCATAGCTCGTTATCAATAAAAGTAACGAGCTCAGCGTGAAAGGCGTGATTGATCGATATTTTCTTGTACAATACCTCTAAAGTCGACTTCATAACATACTGCGCTTTAAAGCAGGCCATCAGATAAAGGATAGCTATGAATAAACAAGCCACCTTCACTCGTTTTGACGATTGCACCAAAGAAGACATCGATGCCGTAATCGAAAGCTACAATGCCTTCGCTAAAGGTCTGCCGAGCCGCGTATTAGATCATTTACGCCTGCTCGATGGCGATTTTGGAGGCTTCAATGTTGATCGCCTTCAGCACTGCCTGCAGACTGCAACGCGCGCTTATCACGATGGCAAGGGCGAAGAGTATGTAGTTTGCGCTCTGCTCCATGACATCGGAGACACACTGGGGACTTACAACCATGGCGCTGTAGCCGCTGCAATTCTCAAACCTTTCGTGAGCAATGCTAATCATTGGATGCTGGAGCAACATCCAATTTTTCAAGGCTATTATTACTTTGAGCACATCGGCGAGAACAAAAATGCTAGAGACAAGCTCAAAGACAGCCCACACTATGAACACGCTCTGGAATTCATAGAAAAGTACGACATGCCTTCGTTTGACCATAACTACCAAGCGATGACACTGGCAGATTTTGAACCTATGGTGAATAGGGTTTTAACCAAATAATACAATAATTTATGGCGAATAGTTAAACATGATTCTAGTTATAGGCAGCGTTACAGTTGGAGAAAATTCGCGGGCTGAAGCCCTTCGTCATAGCCAAGCCCATGTTGGCAGGTCGCGCTTGGAACCGGGCTGTTTAAGCCATGAAGTCACAATAGACGCCGAAAACCCCAATCGCTTGCTGTTTGTAGAGCGCTGGAACACCATGGAAGATTTAGAAAGGCATTTTCAAGTCTCAGGTTCTAGTGAGTTCGTCGCTGCTATGGCACTACTAGCAACGGTAGGCCCAGACATGCAGCTATACGAATCCGAAGAGATTAAAAGACATTAATAAATAAAGGCAAATTACTGAATTATATTAATATTTTAATTTAATTATTTGCTTTCGCAGCTTTTTAAGCCCAAGTTAGCGCATCCTGCTGCAGCGGAGATAATCCTCGCAGCTGAGTAATCCTAAAACTATCTGTGCAGGGTCTCAGCTAACGCGGACTGCATCTGGCGACTTAAGCCGCACATTAGTGAGGGCTTCTCGCGAAATAGATAACCGCCAAAAAGCCAAGACCCAATCGTATCGAGTTTATTTACGACCCCTGCAAACAATAGGTATGAAGAAGATGAACAAAGATCAATTAAGCCAGTTCCCAGTCCCAGAAATTAGCAACCTCCCAAAAGACATTCGAGAGCGCATTCTTGCAGTGCAGGAAAAAGCAGGCTTTGTTCCTAATGTTTTCTTGGCTTTAGCCCACCGAGAACATGAATTTCGGGCTTTCTTTGCTTATCACGACGCCTTGATGGAGAAAGATGAGGGTTTATCCAAGGCCGAGAGGGAAATGATTGTAGTAGCCACATCTGGGCTAAATCAATGCCTCTACTGCGTGGTTTCCCACGGGGCGATACTTCGCATTCGTGCGAAAAACCCATTGCTTGCAGACCAACTGGCGACAAATTACCGAAAGGCAGACATCAATCAGCGTCAGAGGCATATGCTGGATTATGCAATAAAAGTTTCAAGGAACGCAGAGCTAGTTAACGAAGAAGATCACGGACACCTCATTAATCAAGGATTCAGCGTTGATGAGATATGGGACATTGGTGCAATCGCTGCCCTATTTGCCCTCTCCAATCGGATAGCAAATATGGCTGCTATTCGCCCTAATGAAGAATTTTATGAAATGGGCAGGAATTAGCAAACACCCCCTCGTACTATAATTTAGTTAAGGTATCATCTATAAATTACTGTTTTTAAACAGTTTAAATTTCAATTAGAACAACGCAAGGGGCGTATCAAACGCCAAATATGCCCCTTTTCACTTTCTCAGAGTCTGGGCAAGCTGCAATCTAAACATATAAGCTTACCTAAGTTTGGTAACATCAAAAATATAAGAATAAATGGCTAAAAAACACCAGAGTTCTTCTGCCAGCGCTTTTGTTGGCAATACCAGCGTCATCTAACCGCGTCTTGTTAGGAGGTTATTTGAAGACGACAATGGCCTTATCCTAAAAGAACATCCGCCAAAAATACTTAAAGAATTTTTGCTGCAAGGTATTAGCAACTTTGGCACACCAGTTCTGCTCGACGTAAAAGAAAAAGGCGGCTCACTCGCAAACAGCCTTGAGCTCCCCCGCTACTTTCTTTATTTGTAGCCAAGGGATTAGAAAGGGTCGAAAACTCAACATCGTCAGCGATTGTGCCGACATCGGTCACGCTCTGAGGCTGTTAAGGATAACTCTATTCGGCCCGACTCGGCCAGAGCTTGTAATCTGGGCAGCCAAACTGAATTCAAAGAATAATGGCTGGCGGCATTTCAAGAACTTGCCCTAAAAAATAGCTATGGCGAAATTATCCCTGCCCAAGCCTTCTTCAGCCTCCACGGCTGTATAAACGTCAGCGCCAAGGTCGGCTATCAAACAATTAGCCACACTGATTCTGATGTTTTCCACATCGGCTCAGGCACCTCGGTTACTCGCATTGACCTTAATGAAGACCTCCATATCGAACCATCCTTGCGAGTAGCGCCGGATTACGTCCCTGGCGGCCTCGTGAAACTTAGTATTGCTGCGCTCGGCGGTGCTTCTGGCTTCACACCAACTGAGCCGTGCACCGGTTTAGCTTTGTGCTGCAACGGCGACTAAATACAATAGCTTTCCTAGATCAGCACCCCTTCGTACGAGGCATTTCTAAATATCGGGTTGCCTCTGTGCTTCTAATCCGTTCAGATGACGACCACTCATCGCTGTTTCCGCTAATGATCATGGTTTACAAAGTCAACCTGATTACAAGCCGTGAAATTTTTTACATGGTCATGTAAAAAAGTAGCTTGCGGCCTGGGCTGTTGGCGCGATCTCAGAACATTTCAAACTCGTCGAAGCCCGCCCTGACGACTGCCTCAATTATTTTGGCCTCATAATTGAGCTTCACGTTACCGTTTCGGGCGCCCCGTCCATAGGCACCGTTTTCTCCACCGTAAACTAAGGCATGGCGAGGGGAATGTGCATAGTTGTCGACAGTCATTCGATGACTGCGGTTAGAGACATGAGCGATTGCGGATTTGTCAGAAAAAGTACTATTCAAAATTTAAAACGCCTGTATCGTGACCGCCACGCCTTACAAAAACAAGGCCTGCAACGCTTCGACTGAATTATTATTTACGCAAACTTCAATTTATCGATCGGCACAAGAGTTTTGATTGAAAACTGGGCACCGTAGACATCCTAGGCTAGCCTTTTTAACGACAAACCTTGGTCGCGGTGCGCTCATTTTTCTAAACTCACCGCAACATTACTGGATTAACCCCCTTTCCTGATATCATACTACTCTCACACTAAGCGCCTCGAGAAGTCTAAAGATGACCACAATTTCTAATCAACAAATCTTAGCCATTAATGATGCTGAAGAATCTGAGAACCGCATTCACAGTGATGAAATCGCTGAAAAATACGGATTCACCGGCGCACTCGTCAGCGGCGTCAATGTGTTTGGTTATCTAACCCAGCCGTTGGTTAAGGCATTCGGTCCAGCATTTCTTAAACAGGGAATGTTGGACGTCATTTTCTTAAAGCCAGCTTACCAAGACGACTTACTCACCATCAAAACTGAAGAATCCAGATCTGAAACGAGCAAGCGTAATTGCGTAACTAGCCTGAGCAATGAGAAGGGCCTGCTTTTGGCAAAACTGGAATCCTGGCTGCCCCGTGAGCTGCCCCCGGTAAACGCACTTGCTGCGATGGTTTGCGAACACAAAGAAATTGTTAGGCCCGAGATCGAGTGGGATCTAATCGCTTTACAAGAACCTGCCCCCGCCTTTACATGGCAGCCAAGCCATGAAGAAAACCAAGAACGTGTCACTGTTCAGCGAGACCGGGCAGCCTGCTATGAAGGCAGCGCAGGGCACATCCATCCCTACTTTCTGCTTGATGCCTGCAACCAAGCGCTGATGCGACTATTTGTCCTGCCGGCATGGATACACACTGGCAGCAAAATCACATTACGTGCCCCGCTGTTAGTTGGTCAGTCAATTGAGATGAAAACAATACCTATCGATAAGTGGGAACGAAAAGGTCATCAATTCATAAGGCTCTACATTGCCATGTTGGTCGGAGGAGAAGTAGTCGCCGAAATCGAACATACCGCGATTTTCAGAATTGCCAGTTGAAGCTGGCTTTCACAACAGTCCACTGCATCTTGTGGCCCAAAACAGCGCACGCTATGCCGCGAATGATTTAAATAAGTGCCACTAAGTCATCAGCACGGGGAAATTGGTTATGACCTGGCGGCACAGCTTTCACTGCGCAGATCCCGGTCACCCTGTAACCTAGCCACTCTGGTAGCTCAACTTTTTTAATTGCTCGACTCTTCTTATAACCTAGCCCTTTATATCCTAGGCACCTAACAGGCCTCCGTGACAGTCTTCTCTCTCCGCCGATAGTTTTCTCTCTCCGTCTTTAAATGGTAACCTCGATTAACCCAAATAATACTAAGAAATATCACTTTCTGCTTTAGCCAAGTCTGGACCTCTAATTATGCTTCTACGAAAGATTGCGCGGTTAACTAAGATTATATCCCTCACCAGTATAGTAAGCGCTTTTGCTGCACAGTCTTTTGCAGATACATTGGCTGAAAAAGTGCTGCCACTGCGAGAGCGAGCAGAGGTCACTAACAGCATCATTAAGCAGCGGCTCGATGAACTTGTACCACTGGTTATGCGCCAAGCTGGAGTGGATGCATGGGTAATCATTGCCAGAGAATACAATGAAGATCCTGTCCTTAAGACTATGCTACCAGCAACTTGGCTAAACGCTCGCAGGCGGACGGTTTTACTTTTTATCGATCACGGAGATGCTCGGGGCGTAGAGCGCATGGCAGTTGCCAGATATGCCGTCGGTGATTTGTTTCCCGGCGTTTGGAACCCCGAGGAACAGCCAGATCAATACGCCCGCATCGCACAAATTCTTGGTGAGTTTAATCCTCAAAAAATAGCTTTAAATTACTCAGACACCTACGCTCTCGCCGACGGACTGACATTTTCAGAACAGCGTGATTTTAGCAATGCCCTACCTTCACAATTACGAGAACGTATCGTATCTGCCGAAGAAGTTGCGGTAGGCTGGCTTGAAACCCGACTTCCAGAAGAAATCGTCGTCTACAGAGATGTTATGGATATTGCCTTCGGCATAATCAAAGAAGGATTTTCCAGCGAAGTCGTCCGCGCTGGTGAAACAAGTCCTGCGGATTTGGAGTGGTGGTTTCGCCAGCGGGTATCCGACCTTGGCCTCGGCACATGGTTCCATACCAGCATTGAGGTAGAAAGGTCAGATAGCTCGGTTGCGAACATTAAGGCTAACAATCTCGACCCAGAAATTCTATACAAGGGAGACCATGTTCATATCGACTTTGGCATCTCTTATCTCAATTTGCAGACCGATACGCAACAAAATGCATACATACTAAACGATGGCGAGAATGATGCGCCCCGATCATTAAAAGTCGCGTTAAAAGCTGGCAATGACCTCCAAGACATTCTCACTAATAACTTTGCAGTCGGTCGAACTGGAAATGAAATCCTCAAAATGACCCGCAATGAGTCCCTAGCACGAGGCATCGGGCCAATTATTTATACCCACCCTATTGGGCTTCATGGCCATGCTGCTGGCACAACAATTGGCATGTGGGATAAGCAAGAAGGAGTGCCGGGTACTGGTGATTATCCTATGAAGGCGAATACAGCGTATTCAATCGAGTTGACTGCATTAGTCGACAGCCCCGAATGGAGTGCCGAACCGATGCGAATGAAATTAGAAGAGGATGGTTTCTTTGATGGCGAGGTTTTCGAGTATATTCAACCGCGCCAAACCGAGTATCACATCATCAAGTCACAGTAGAGTCTCTTATCTCGTTGCAAAAAATCACTATGCCACTTGAGATTACTTTCACTCTCAGTGACAGAGATTGAAGCCGACTCAAGACCCTTGCCCATAAAACAAGAAATACGAGCACTGGCGGCCAAAGTAATACCGATGCAGAACGAGCCGCCTATAAAAGTTTTCTTGTTGCAATGAACACAGAACTTCCCGATTTTATTGATGACCGCGTACTGCAACTCAAAGTGCTCTTGGATATGCTCAAGGACTCTGAATAGGACGTCAATGCGCACGAGCGCGAAATCATCATGAGCGCAATGACCTAACTTAGCGATCCTATAGATTTGATTCCCGCCCGTATCCCAAACATCGGAGGTCTTGACGACGCCATGTTTGTAGAAATTATTGTCAGAGAACGTAGGATCGAGCTCGAAGCCTACAAGGCATTTTGCAGATTTCGTCTCGCTGAAGAAGAGAGATTATCAGTCGCCGGGGTGGACCCTGAAAAAAATCACGACCAACGCCTGAAGGCTAAAAGGGGATCAATTGCTAATGGGCATGAAATCTGCCCGCGGCAAACTGGACGATAGCGGTGTTGTTTTACAGCTCTGATAAACCGACGCTAGTATGATGTCGAGTTATTCTCCTTTTCGCTTATCATCATCGCGTTAGCAAAAACGGTTGGAGCATACCCTGTGTTGTGTCTTCGTGTTGTGTCTTCGTGTTGTGTCTTCGTGTTGTGTCTTCGTGTTGTGTCTCAACTGCATCCTGAAGGACAT
>MDTF01003929.1_pt1 | contig 14603 bp, 12 predicted proteins | sample 811191 | NCBI WGS metagenome assembly MDTF01 (sample SAMN05326649, study PRJNA326480) | marine metagenome | isolation source: seawater | place: Southern Ocean | collected 2011
AACAGGCAAGCCTATACCTGAACCAAGAGTAGCTACACTTAGAAAAATTAACTATATCAACACTTCTGAGCTTATCGATGAAGGCTTAGTAATATGGTTTCCTGGCCCTCAAAGCTACACAGGTGAAGATATGGCAGAATTCCACATTCATGGAAGCAAAGCAGTAATCCAAGCTCTACATGCTTCAATTTCAAAAATTGATAATTGCCGTCTAGCACAACCTGGTGAGTTTACAAAGCTCGCTTTTCAAAATGGAAAAATAAACTTACTCAAAGCTGAAAGCATAGCTGATTTGATTTCATCCGAGACAGAGATTCAAAGACAACAAGCAATAAAAATTATGAATGGTAAATCAGCAGATAGATTTAACAGCTTAAGAAAAAAACTTTTAAAAATTTTATCACATATTGAAGCGAAAATAGATTTCCCAGATGAAGCATTGTCAGAAAATATTTTAAATAATATTAAAAAAAGTTCATCTGAAGTTTACAATGAAATTAAAAAAATTTTGGATGATCAAAAGGTTGGAGAAATAATTCGAGAAGGATTTAAAATCGCAATTATTGGTCCAACCAATGCAGGTAAATCAAGTTTGTTAAATCATCTAGCAAGCAGAGATGTTGCAATAGTCTCAGAGATTGCAGGAACAACTAGAGATGTAGTCGAAACACACTTGAATATTGATGGATATCCAGTTGTGGTCTCTGATACAGCCGGCATAAGAGATTCAAAGAATGAAATAGAAGCAAAAGGAATTAAATTAGCCCTAAGCAAAGCCGAAGATGCTGATTTGAAGTTAATAGTAATGGATGTTAAAAACATTGATTTTAAAGGTCTTTTGGAGGGTTTATTAGATGAAAATGCAATATTAGTTGTTAATAAATCAGATTTATTAAAAGGAAAATTAAATCCTAAAATAAAAAACTACGAGCACGTTATCATCTCGATAAAGAATAATTTAAATATTGATGAACTGATTTTAAAAATTAAAAATAAATTAAAAAATAAATTTATTACAAACGATGATATTATGATCACAAGAGAAAGACATCGAGAGCATCTAGAGCAATGTTTAAATAACCTAAAAAATTTTAATAAAAAAAATGAAATGAATGACATTGATAAAGCAGCAGAAGATTTACGATTAGCAACTCGAAATTTAGGCATGATAGTTGGAACTGTCGACGTAGAGGAGATATTAGGCAGTATTTTCAACGATTTTTGTATTGGTAAATAAAGTCTTTTTATTGGGCTTTTTGCGTCGAATTTGACTACTTTTGTTGGTAACTAAAGGTTATTAATGGATGTGTATGGCAATATCCGCTCTTTTCAGTTATCTTTGTTAAAGACTATTGGCTATACATTCAAACTCATAAATTTACACTCTCGCCTTGTAAAAATCTTTATCGGTTATAAATTTGTATTATGAAAAATGATTTAGAATTTGATGTTGTTATCATAGGCGGTGGCCACGCCGGGTGTGAAGCAGCAGCAGCTTCTGCTCGCCTTGGAGTTAACACCGCTTTGTTTACTCATAAGATTGAAACTATTGGAGAGATGTCATGCAACCCCGCTATAGGAGGTTTGGGTAAGGGTCACCTTGTAAGAGAGATAGATGCTCTAGATGGTGTTATGGGAGAAGTAACTGATAAGTCAGGTATCCAATTTAGGCTGCTAAACAGAAGTAGAGGTCCAGCTGTTAGAGGACCAAGAACTCAGTCTGATAGATCACTATATAAAAAATTTATGCAAGAAAAACTGCTAAACTACTGTAATTTAAGCGTTTTTGCTGATCCAGTAATTAAGTTTATTTTTAATAAAAACTGTATAAGTGGATTTGAAACAAAATCTGGAAAAAATATTTTATGTGGGAAGCTAATACTTACAACAGGGACCTTTTTGAATGGATTGATACACATTGGAGAACAAAAGACTCCTGCAGGTAGGTACGATGAAAAGCCCTCAACAGGTTTAAGTGAACAACTTGAAAAATATGACTTCAAAGTTGGAAGACTTAAGACTGGTACACCTCCCAGACTTGATGCAAGAACAATTAATTTTAAAAACTTAGAAGAGCAGTTTGCAGACGAAGATCCATATTTTTTTTCCTTTTTAACTAAAAGAAATTTAAACAAACAAGTTTCATGTCGAATGACTTATACAAATAAAAAAGTACATAAAATTATTGAAAAAAATTTAAAAAAAAGTGCAATGTATTCCGGTAGCATCAAAGGTGTTGGACCAAGATATTGCCCATCAATCGAAGATAAGATAGTAAAATTTTCTGATAAAGAGCGCCACCAAATCTTTTTAGAACCCGAAGGGCTAAATGATCATACAATTTACCCAAATGGGATATCAACATCACTCCCTGCTGAAATTCAACAAGAAATATGTAATAATATCAACGGTTTAGAAAATGTTTCTATAATTAGACCAGGATATGCAATCGAATATGACTATATTGATCCTAGAGAGCTTTTTTTAACACTTGAAACTAAGAAAATTAAAAACCTTTACCTAGCTGGACAGATAAATGGTACCACTGGATATGAAGAGGCTGCCGCACAAGGTTTGATAGCTGGAATTAATGCTGCACTATCTTTTAAGAATAATGAACCATTCATACTTGATAGATCAGACGCTTACATTGGCGTCATGATAGATGATCTTGTTACCAAAGGAGTTGCCGAACCTTATAGAATGTTTACTTCAAGGGCTGAGTATAGATTAAGTTTAAGAGCAGATAATGCCGATCAAAGACTAACACAAAAAGGTATCGAAATAGGGTTAATAGGCATTACAAGAAAAAATCTATTTACTGATAAATCAAATAAAATTAATCAAATTAAGTCGACGATGCACAAACTAACAGTTTCTCCTACAAAAATTATAGAATTCGGTATTAAAATAGCCAAAGATGGAGTTTTGAGGTCTTCTAATGAAATACTAACCCAAAAGGGTGTAGACATGAATAAAATAAGAGAAATATGGCCCCAAATACCTTTTTTCAACAAAGAAATTGATGAGCAAATAGAAATTAATGCTCATTATCGAGGTTATTTAAAAAAACAAAAAGCTGATATTCTTGCTTTTAAAAGAGATGAGAATTTGATAATTCCCGATAAGGTCAATTATGATGATTTAGGGGGGCTCTCCAACGAGGTAAAAGCTAAATTCAAACAAATTAAACCCAAAACGATGGGTCAGGCTCTAAGAATAGACGGAATAACCCCTGCTGCTGTATATATTTTGTTGTCACACGTCAAAAGAAAGACTATTAAGCATATAGCTTAATGGAAGAAAAAATTTTCAGAAAATATTCATTATTAAATGACTTTGATGTTTCACGTGAAACGTGTCTCGACTTTGAAAAGTTTATTTTAATGATATTAGAGAAAAATGAAGAAATTAACATAATAAGTAAAAAATCGAGTGAAAGTGAGACTATTAGAGAGAGACACATTATTGATTCAGCACAAGTCATTGATTTTATTGATTTAAATAGCAATACAACCTGTGATTTAGGTGCTGGTGCTGGTATGCCAGGCATAGTTATGGCAATTATTCTCAAAAACCAAAAAAAAGAAATGAAAATGAATTTATATGAAAAAAGTTACCACAAAAGTATATTTTTAAGAGAAGTTTCAAGGAAATTAAATCTAGACACAGAAGTAATTCAGGAAGATGTTTTTTCAAGTAGAAAAATAGAAACAGGAACAATAATGGCTAGAGCTTTTAAACCTTTGCCAATAGTTTTAGATTTAGTAAATAAAAATTTTAGCACATATAGAAACTTAATTTTATTTATGGGAAAAAATGGCAAAAAGATTTTAAGCGATACATTAAAGGATTGGGATTTTGATTATAAAGAAAAAAAAAGTCTAACAAGTAAAGATTCATTTATATTGAACATTAGAAATATAAAAAAAAAGCTAAATTAGTATGCAAATAATATCTATAATAAATCAAAAGGGTGGAGTTGGAAAAACAACAACAGTAATCAACCTTGCTGCCGGGTTATCACAACAAGGAAAAAAAATTTTAGTAATTGATTTAGACCCACAAGGAAATGCAACTACAGGACTTGGCTTGTCAAATATGGAAAATTCTCAAGAAACTATTTATGGTGTTTTGAATGGCGCTAAGCAATTTTCAGAAACGGTTAAAAAAACTAAATTTAAGGATTTAGATATAGTGACTTCTAATGTCGATTTATCAGGACTGGAAGTAGAAACGGCAGGGGACAATAACAGGGCTTTTATTTTAAAAGATCAATTAAGCCTATATTTAAAGGATTCCAATGCATTTTATGACTATATACTTATAGACTGTCCACCATCTCTAAGTCTCCTTACAATAATGGCTTTGGTATCCTCAGACTCCCTTTTAGTGCCACTTCAAACAGAATTTTTTGCCCTTGAGGGCTTAACGCAGCTAATGAAAACAATAGAGAGGATAAAAGCAAATTTAAATCCTGAATTAAAGATTAGAGGAATTCTCCTAACAATGTATGACAAGCGAAATAGACTTTCAGCTCAAGTAGAAAAGGAAGCCAGAGATTATTTTAACGATAAGGTTTATTTAACTGTAATCCCAAGAAACGTTAGGCTATCTGAGGCCCCGTCGCACGGAATGCCAGTATTAGTTTATGACAAATCTTGTTTAGGTAGTAAGTCGTATTTTAGCTTTACAGATGAATTTATTAATCAAGAAGAAAAAGTAGGTACAACAGCATAATGGATTCAACAAAAATTAAAAAAGGATTGGGAAGAGGTCTTTCATCACTAATTGGTGAAACAAAAGTAGAAGTAAATATAAATAAATTATTAATAGGAGACTTGGTGAGAAACAAGTTGCAGCCTAGAAGAGTATTTGATCAACAAAGTTTAGATGACCTTACAAATTCCATTAAAGAGCGTGGAATTATTCAGCCAATAATAGTTAGAAAATCTAATGAAACTAAATCTAAATATGAAATAATAGCAGGTGAGAGAAGGTGGATTTCAGCGCAAAAAGCAGGAATGCATGAGGTGCCTGTTGTAATTACAGAAGCAGATGATTTAAAATCATTGGAGTTTGCGATTGTTGAAAACGTTCAAAGGAATGATTTAAATGCAATCGAGGAAGCTCAAGGATATCAACGCTTAATTAAGGACTTTTCTTATGATCAGGAAAAAGTTGCAAAATTTATCGGGAAAAGCAGAAGCCATATATCTAATTGTCTTAGGTTATTAACTTTGCCCGATGCAGTTTTAAAATTTATTGAAGAAAATAAATTAACACCTGGTCATGCTAAAATTTTAATCGGATTGGAGAACATAACTTATGTTGCAAACAAAATTATAGAAAAGAAATTATCTGTGCGCCAGGCAGAAAACTTAGTTAAAATTTATAAATCAAAAAATAATGTAAAAAAAAATTTTGATAGTACTAATTTAAACCATTTACAATCCTCAATAATTGAAAAAATTGGAATCAACGTCCTTATCAAAAACAAAAAAAACAACACTGGATTGATTTCGTTCGAATACAAAGATCTAGACCAACTAAATAAAATTATTGAAATAATTAAGAATAATTATTAATTTGGCCAGACTGAGATATGATAAAGTCAGATAAAATATTTATTGAGTTAGACGAATTTTTTTTAATTAGAAGTTCAATTTCAGTAATCTCATAAATTAAATCCTCAACATTTTTTTTTGACCAATTTGTTATTTGTTGTTTAACAATATCTTTTTCTTTCCAAAATATTGGAGGTTTAAAGCTAGAAATTACCATATCTATGTTTTTATTTTCACGATATAAACTCAGGAGTTTTAAAAGCCTTTTAGCTTTTAACAAAAACACCCTAATAATCATTACACAATCTTCAACTGAATAATTATTTTCATTTAAAATTGTTGCTATTTTTTTCTGGTTTTTAGCAAGACAATTGTCAATTAATTCTGTTGCATTATAGTTTTCAGATAAATTAGTTAATTTTAATATTTCTTCTATATTTATATTTTTTTTATTTAAAATAAAACTTTCTATTTTTTCCATTTCATTTTTTAAGCTCTGTCTATTCCCTCTGCATCTTTCTAAAAGTAAATTTATAGCTTGCTGTGAAACAGTTATTTTTTTTATTTTTAAGAAATCTTTTATAATTACATTCAATGTTTGGTCGTTATCAGCATAGAATGGCACACATACTATTTTTTTATGTTTTTCAAAAAAACTACGCAATTTCGATTTCTTATCTAAGACCCCACTTATTACAACTATCTTTAAATCATCAATATTTTTTTCAACTATCTCTTCAATTATATTTTTAATTTTATCTGTTGCTCTTGATATTATCACTAATTTTTCTTTTTCAAAAAAAGAGTTTGATAAAATAGTATTATAAAAATTTTCTAAATTATCTAAAATTTGTTTTTCATCATATCTATAGATATTCTCATTGTATCTTTTATCAATTTTAGATTTTATTATTTCGTATTTAAAACCGTCATTTTCACCATATAAAAGATAAAAATCTCCTTTGTTAAAATCAAATTTAATCAGTTCATATGATTTTAAAATCATTTTAGTTTTCGTAAAGGTAAAGAATTATATTTTCGATTATTTTATTTGTTAAGTTTTCTTGAATATTTTTTTCATATTGTTTCAATTCAAATTTTTTATTACGATTATTATAAATGAAATCTTCCGAAAATTTTTTACTCTTTTCTACCTTATCATTTTTCACGACTATTATTTGAGAATTTATTGTTAATTTAAATGACGAAGCATTTCCCTTTGAATCTTTTGCTACTATTTTCTTTTCTTTAGTAGAGCTGACATTTATAAAAAATTTATTATCTTTATTTTTTTTATTCTTATAAGTTTTTAAACTACTTGTAATTTGATTATTAATTGATTTTTCTCCCGATACCTCAATCTTAGACAAATAAAAATTAACTTCATTATTTGAATATATCGGTTTAAAACCACAACTTGATAAAAATATTATAGCAATAAAATATATAGTAATTTTCTTAATCATTTTATAATTATATTTAACAGTTTATTTTTAATATATATTGTTTTTAGTATAATTTTATTTTGGATAAATTTGTTAAGTTTTTCATCCTTTTTAATCTCATTGAGTATATTTTTTTCATTTTCATCCATTATCGTTTCAATAAGGGATCTTTTTTTTCCATTAATCTGAATAACAATTTTTGCCTTTTCTTTTAAGAGGTATTTCTTATCTATTTGAGGCCACTTTAGTTCTTCTTTGCAATCAATATCTTGAAGACCCTCTGAAGACATGTGTGGCAAAATTGGCAACATTATCATCAATATCTTTGAGTAATTTTCCATTAAGTTTTTCGAATCATTAAAGTTAACTAAATTTTTACTTAGAAAATTATAGGTCTCATGCAGGTTTGCAATAATTACATTATAATGAAAATTTTCTAAATTTTTTTTTATTTTATGAATCATTATATTTGTAAATTCATTAAGTAGATTTTTATTTTTCTCATCAACTTTGTCAGCCAAAATTTTATCTTTAATTTTATTATGGATTGTCCAAAATTTTTGTATAAATTTATAAGCTGCTTGCATTCCTTGGTCAGACCACTGAACATCTTTTTCTGGTGGACTATCAGATAAAATAAAAAACCTTACGGCATCTGCTCCATAATTTTCTATAATCGATTCAGGATCAATTGTATTTTTTTTTGATTTTGACATTGATTCAATTGGTCCAACTTTAATTTTTTCTTTTGGTTTTTCCTTATTAAAAAAATTCTTTCCATCCTCAGAAAATACTTCTTCTGGAGATTTCCATTTATTATTTATGTCTTTATAAGTCTCATGACACACCATTCCTTGTGTGAATAATCCCTTAAAGGGTTCAGGTATTTTAAATGTATCGTTATTATAACCTAAAGCTTGCATAAAAAATCTTGAATATAGTAGATGAAGTATTGCGTGTTCAACTCCTCCTATGTATTGATCAACAGGCATCCAATAATTAACATCTTCAATATCAAACCCAGACACTTCATTTTTTGAAGAGCAAAATCTTAAGAAATACCATGATGAATCAACAAATGTGTCCAAAGTATCGGTCTCCCTTAAACATTTTTTCCCGTTAATAGTTGTTTGTTTCCAATTAATTTGATGATCAAGGGGATTTCCTTTTGTATTTAGATTTATGTTTTCGGGTAAAATAACAGGAAGCTCAGATTCAGGTACTTTAATTATTTCATTATTTTCATCATATGCAACTGGTATAGGACATCCCCAATATCGTTGCCGAGAAACACCCCAATCTTTTAACCTGAAGTTTATTTTTTTTTTTCCTATTTTTTTTTCTTCAATAATTTCTATTGCTTTAACTATTGATTCCTGTGGAACTTTTAAATCATTTAAAAATTTGGAATTAATTATTGTACCTGGTCCGGTGTAGGCTTCATTGTTAATATCATATTTTTCAGCAGAATCTTTAGGCTTAACAACGGGAGTAATTTCAAGCTTATATTTTTTAGCAAAATCAAAATCTCTTTGATCATGAGCTGGGCAACCAAAAACTGCCCCAAATCCATAATCCATTAGCACAAAATTTGCAAAATATATTGGAACTTTAAGGCTTTTATCGAAAGGGTTAATAGCTGTTAGTTCGGTTTTAAAACCTATTTTTTCAGCTTGTGCTATTGATTCTTCGGTAGTTCCAGTTTTTGAACATTCTTTTTTAAAATTTAGAAAATCTTTCTTTTCTTCATAAATTTTTGATAATGGATGATCTATAGATAACGCCAAAAAAGATAGACCAAAAAGTGTATCAGGCCTAGTAGTAAAACATTTTATAAATTCAATATTTTTATTTCCCTCAACTTGAAAGTTTATTTCACAACCAAAAGATTTACCTATCCAATTTTTTTGCATAATCTTTACTTTATTTGGCCATTCATCGAGTTTATTTAAACCATTCAGCAATTCCTCAGAAAATTTTGAGATATTGAAAAACCATTGGTTAAGCTTTTTTCTTTCAACTGGAGAACCTGATCTCCAGCCCTTTCCATCTATGACCTGTTCATTTGCTAAAACAGTTTCATCAATTGGATCCCAATTTACATAGTTTTCCTTACGGTAGACCAATCCTTTATCTAGAAGTTCGAGAAAAAATTTTTGTTGATGTTTGTAGTAATTCTGATCGCATGTTGAGATTTCTCTATCCCAATCGATTGATAAACCCAATTTCTTTAATTGGTTCTTCATTATTTCAATATTTTTTTGAGTCCAGTCTTTTGGATCTAAATTATTTAGCTTTGCTGCATTTTCAGCTGGCATACCAAAAGAGTCCCATCCCATTGGGTGTAGAACATTATACCCATCCATTTTTTTATAGCGAGCCAATACATCACCAATCGTGTAATTTCTTACATGACCCATATGAATTTTGCCAGATGGATAAGGAAACATTTCTAAGCAATAAAATTTTTTTTTATTTTTTTCTACAACAGCTTTAAAAGTTTTATTTTTATCCCAATAAGTTTGCCACTTCTGCTCTATAATTTTAAAATTATATCTATCTATTTCCATTTTTATAAAAGAGAGCTTAAGTTAAAAAGTTTTAGTTTAAAACTGTAAAAATCTTATTTTGTTTTCTTTTTTGCTCTACCCTCATTTGAGCCAGGCACTTTATAAGTACCTCTTTTTACCTTTTCTTTTTTCATGTCATCTTTTTCAAGTAGTGCAGCTTTCTTTAAAATTGCAAATTTAATTTCACTATTCAAATTATTTTCAATTTTATTAATTTTACAATTATTTGATTGATCACAAATTTTTTTATGTAATATAATTTCAATTGCATCAGATCTAATTTCATTGGTTAAAAATCTAGTAGTAATTTTAATCTGGTCGTTGCTGTTAGCGTCACCAAACCAATCCGTTACAATTATTCCTCCAGCATAATCAACATTACTAAGCGGTGCAAAGCTAAGTTTGTCAATAGCTGCCCTCCACATGGGGTTTGCAGATGCAAACTGAAAATTTCCATTCCCTTTATTTTTCCCCACATCCATTAGTCTAAAACCCTTACCTTCTTCCATATTTTTTGCTATTCTATCGTCTGCATTAGTGGGATTATCTTTTGCAGATGAATATTTGTAAATTCCACAAGAATTTAATGCAAAAATACAAATGAATGATATAGTTAATGTAGTTTTTAAGTAATTGAATAAATTTAGCATTTATATTTTTATGAATAATTATTTGTATTTCTATTATAAGTTTTATTAAAAAATACATTAAAAATACATAAAAAGTAATATTATTGTGATATTTTTATCACAAAAACAATAAATAAAGCTAAATTCATCAATATTTCTACCATTTTTCTCAGAAATTTATATTTTGTGACCATTCATATATGAAACATTTAATAAAAGGAGAAATTATGAATAATTTAAAAAAAGTAGGTTTAACAGCTTTAGCTGGTTCTCTTGCTGCTATCTCAGCTAACGCTGCGGAAATGTCAGTAAGTGGTGCTTCTGTTTTAACTTACACAAGTGAAGATCCTACTGAAGTTACTGGTAACCCTTGGGGAATGAAAACGAACCTGGGTTTCACTGCTTCTGGAGAAGTAAATGGTTACACAGTATCTTACATGCAAACAACAGCTGATCAATTCGCAGGAATGTCATCAGCGAGATTGTCAATTGACATGGGAGATATAGGTATACTTGCATTTGACCAAGGGTCAGGTTCAGGTTTATCAACTATCGATGATAAAACACCAACTGCTGCTGAAGAAATCTGGGATGGTCTAGATACTGGTGGTGGTTCTGCTGGTGCTTTAGGTCTAGTTGGTGCTGGAAGTTCAGGCGCATGGAACTACATTAAATCAATGGGTGATTATACATTCAATGGTTCTTTTGTAGCTGGTTCAGCAACATCACAAGCTGATGGTGCTTCATCTGCAAACGGTAATGGTGGAAACTCTTGGGATTTCGCTATAACTGGTGCTGCTGGTGATAACTTATCATGGGGTTTCGGATTAGGTGATATCGCTGCTGGTGATAACGCTGTTACTTCTGATGACCACACTGCACTTTTTGCTAACTACACTGCAGGAAGCTTTACATTTGGGTATTCTATATCTGAAATTGATAAAGGTGCTGCAAATGCAACAAACGTAAATACTAAAGCTTGGGGAATAGCAATGAATGTTAATGACTCTCTTTCAGTATCTTACGGTCAAAGAGATGTTGAGTTTGATAAAATTTCAGCTGCTGATGTAACTGAAGAAGGTTCTGGTTATGCTGTTGCATACACTATGGGATCAATCAAAATCGCTGGTAACAGAAACGAAGTTGGTGACAACGACGGGACTGCTGGATCTACAGATGAAATGACAGAAATTGCTGTTTCATTTGCGTTCTAATTACTAAGTTAATAATTTATAAAAAAAGCCCCAATCTTTGGGGCTTTTTTTTTGTCTATATTATTTAATTAAATAATTGTATTTAAAGTTTTTAAGAAGCTCTCAAATTTTTCATAGGATTTTACAGAACTTTTATATATTGGTTGCCTAGCTTGAGCTGTACTCATAGTTTTAATTGGAGATTTATTTTTGTAAAAACTGAGACACTTAGGGTCCCAAACAAGCCCACAAAATTCGATAATTTTCTTACTTTCTTCCTCTTGGTTATTTACAATATTTTCATAAGCTGCTTCAAAAAATAAATTTGTAGATAAATTTTTCCAAAAATTCATTAAATCAGAGTAAAGATTATAATAAGTTCCCAGTTCTTTTTGATCGTAGCTAAAATTTAAACCACCTTCAAATAAGTTTTTATAAAGAGACAAGCAGTTATCTTTTGAATTTCTAGAACAATGAATTATTTTAGCATTGGGAAAAAGTATTTTAATTAAACCAATCCATCTAAAGTTTAATGGTGCCTTATCAGTAAGATAGTCCTCATTTGCATTAAATTTTTCTAAATAAGTATAATATTGCTCTCTTAGATTGTTAACCAAAAGTTTATCTTTCATTAAATTTTCAATTTTTTTGGTTGATAACTCATTATTTTCCATCAATTCATCTTTAATAATTTTAGATAAATACGGCAATTCTCCGCTACCAAAGACATTTGGGTGTGAGCTAATTATTTGTTCTACAAGAGTTGTACCTGATCTTGGCATACCCAGTATAAAAATAATATTTTTTTTTAAATTATGTTTTTCTTTAAATTCTGAAAAATCAATTTTTTTAAAATTTTCTTTAATACTTGTAAATAACTTAATTTCTTGGTCAATATTAAATTGTAAATTTTTACGTTTTATTTTATTTCCTTTTTCTAGATAATTGAAAGATTCTTCTATTCTGTTCATATCTTCGTATGCTTTGGCTAAAGCAAAACTTAAGTTTACACTTTGATTTTCATTTAATGCAAGTTTATTTTCCTTTATTTTCATTTGATCAAAGTGTTTATTTTTTTCTGTATACTTTGTAATTTGACTGATCATCATGTCCGCCTGGGTAAATTTTGGCTCGATAGCTAATGTTTTGTTTGCAAAATCAATAGCTAAATTAAAATCTCCTATTCCCTGATAAGCTAAAGATAATGAATAGTATATGACGGGTAGTTTATCATTTAATTTTAATGCTTTATTGTATAATTCAATTGCAGCTTTGAAATTATTAGAGTCTCTTTTTAAGTTTCCATAATTAATGTAAGCATTTATGTAATTAGGGTTTTTATCAATAATTTTTTGATAAAGATTTTCCGCATTATCAGACTCTCCCATTTGCTTCAGAGTATTTGCCAGATTATTCATAATAGAAATATTGTTAGGATCCATTTTAATTCCTTTTTTAAATATTTCTTTTGCATATCCTGCCTTGCCAATATTTTGATATGCCGAACCTAATATGTTGTATAAAACAACATATTCAGGAAATTCTTTTATAATCTTTTTACATTTTGAAATTAATAAATCATATTGAGAAGTATTAAATAAGTTTGATAGACTTTTTAAATGTTTCTCAATTTTTTTATCTGGAAGGTTCATTTATCTAATTTTATTTTTTACAATATTATCATTATTTTTAAAATAAGATATTGCAGCAAAACCATTTGAATTGAGCATATTTAATTTATTAATATTTTTGGAGTTTATACCGCCTAATGCGATAGTTTTAATAGGCGTCTTTAACGTTAACAGATTAAATCTTGGTATATCTAAATAATTCAGATTTTTTTTTGTTTTAAATAGAGGAGATAAAAAAATTAGTTGAGATCCTTGATTTTCTTTTACCTTTATTTCTTTAATAGAATGTGCAGAACCAATAATTAAAAACTTTTTTTTCTTATGTAGGTTTTTTAAATTCAATTTTTTAAAAAATGAAGGTAAATATACTCCATCCAAATTTAGTTTTAATGCTAAACTAATACTGTTTGCTAAAAAAAATTTTCTCTTCTCTTTTCTACAAAAGTTTTTGATATTTTGTATCAATTTTTCATCATATTTGATTGAATAATTTCTGTATATAATTGCCACTTTTTTATTTAATTTTCTGATATGTTCTTTATCTAGGGTATTTATAAAATAAAAAAAATTTGGTAAATTATTATGCATGATGTGGTAAATAATCTAATAGCAATAAATGAAAAATTACAATCAAATAATTCTGAAAAAATTCCCAATATAATTGCAGTTAGTAAAACTTTTTCTATCTCTGAAATATCTCCATTAATAAATTTTGGTCATATTCATTTTGGTGAAAACAAGGTCCAGGAAGCCCTAGAAAAATGGACTGATATCAAAAATGATTTTAAAGATATTAAACTTCATATGGTTGGAAAGTTACAATCAAATAAAGCCAAACAAGCTGTTTTGCTTTTTGATTATATTCATTCGCTAGATAATTTAAAATTAGCTAAAAAAATTTCAGTTGAACAAAAAAAGATTAAAAGAAACGTTAAGATTTTTATTCAAGTGAATATAGGAAATGAGATGCAAAAAAATGGTATTGAAATAGAAAATTTGAAAAGTTTTTATAATGAATGTGTAAATACATTTGAGTTGGATATTGTTGGCTTAATGTGCATTCCACCAAATAATGATGATTTAAAGAATTATTTTTTGAAAATGAAAAATTTATTAAACGAAATAAAGCTTGAAGAATTAAGTATGGGGATGTCAAAAGATTTTATGGAAGCATCAAAAAGCGGTGCAACATTTATAAGAATAGGATCTAAAATTTTCGGCACCAGAAACTAATTTATTTTTATTTTTGTTTTCTTATCAATTAGTCTCAATAATAAATTAAAGTCTTTTAAACTTATAGCTATACAGCCTGCTGTAGGTTTATAGTTTTTAGTTAAGTGTATAAATATTGCGCTACCCTTAAATGGAATTTTTTTTTTATTATGATCCAGAGTTAAAATATAATCATATTTATTATCTTTTCTAAACAACCTTTCATGTCTTGCCGAACTAGGTATTTTAATTTCTGTATTGTATTTTTTATCTTTTGAATCATCACACCAACCCATTGAAGGTTCTATTTTTTTTATCTTAATATTGATTAAAGGTTTTTTGACACGCTTTTCTCT
>MDTF01013690.1_pt1 | contig 14601 bp, 16 predicted proteins | sample 811191 | NCBI WGS metagenome assembly MDTF01 (sample SAMN05326649, study PRJNA326480) | marine metagenome | isolation source: seawater | place: Southern Ocean | collected 2011
CACGCCTCGCCCATCGCAGTGGTTTGTTACACCGTAACATTAGTGTGCTATGTCGGGGCACTGGCATATTTGTCATATCGCAAACATAATGGTTCAAACGCACGGGAACATGCGATGGTGCAGGCAGCTTTTAAATTAAGCTCAGGGTTGGGTGTATACCTGATGACCGTTTCTATCTGGGCAGGCTCGAGCGGGGCTGCGACGTTTATATCACCATGGATTGCATTTTGCGTTGTAGGGTTTGTGTTTTGTTGTTATTGTATGTTCGTTGCAGCACGAATGCCAACAACTGCTGGCGCCCTCAACGCACAGTTGATTACCCAAGACACAATTGCACCAACATCAGTTGCACGGCTGAATGATGCTGAAAGCAGTTCGGACGAGGAACCATATAGAGCGGCCCATCTTTAACGCAGTTCGTTCGCTAGAGATGCCATGTGGCCCACTGGCAACAACGCTGTGAAAGGGATTACTGCTAACGGCAGCAGAATGTTCGATACTGCCACTAACGGAACTAAATTATCGTACTCGCACAAAGTATGTTCAAACGAAACACCGGCAACTGTTGTCGCAACTGAACCAAGTGACGTTGCAATAGCAACCCCGTAGTTCTGGAATGATGCAAGCAGCGCATACACTGACCCTTCATTGCCACGGGGGCACAATTTCGACGTTAGTGCTATCAACGGCATTGCCTCAATAGCAGATATTGCCGACCTGACCATTGCATTGCCCAACAGAAATGCGACTTTATCCGGAATACCGTACCGAATATTATACCGATTAATAATAATAATATCAACGACCGCACCAATGCAGCGAATAACTGCTGTTAATACAAACAGTTCTTTAAACTCCCAAGTAAACAGATATCTTCGAAAAACGAATATGCCGACAGCAGCAAACGCAGCGGACACCACCCCAACAATTGTTACGTAGTATGTCCTTTGCGGTCAAGCGCCCCCCATATAAGCAAAGCAGTTTTGTCAGTTTATAAAGAACCCCAATGCCGAAAAAAACAAAAACAACACGGGTTTATTCTAAGTACGACAAATCATCAATCGGTAAGCATCGTCGAGCAATGCAAAACGCTGCACGACGAATGGTAAACGCAGATCGGGCTAACCGTGGCTTGGCAAAACTGCCAACGCACATGCATGTTGATCACAAAGTAGCACTGGCGAACGGCGGTGGGTGCGGTATGAAAAACCTCCAGGTATTGACAGCAACGCAGAACATGAAAAAAGGCACAAACCTGTAACTACATACTTACAAATCAAAATTGGGGCCGCCAGGTATACATTCCTGGTTATGTGTGCAAAAAAATATAACGGTTAATGCTTGCACGTAAAATACTCGAAACATACGGTCATTTCCCGGCCTTACTTACACGGTCAGCGGTATACCAGTAATCCAAGGCCCCAGGTAATTGCAAGTACAATACACTTGTTAAAAACATGTATATATTGCATCGCGCCATCATACGCGGCAGCCAACTCCAGGAACAAAGGATGAGAAGGCACGATGAACCAAGTGCATAAACTAGGAGCAACCATGTGTTCTTTTGCAGGCACACGGGTACCAGCATGAATGCAAACAACGTCACGGCTATGCCAGTTCTCGTTATCGCAGCCGATGGACAGCATGGAACATACTCAGCGTCTATGCAGCCCCACAACGCAGGCACGCATGTTTGCAAACAAAGGCCGCCAACGGTATAGAACGCAACATGCAATGAGCTGGTATCTGCAAGTATACCCACAAGAACAGCCCCAGCAACGCTGCCCGCACTTATCAATAACCACACCAATGATACAACACTGGTCGAGGTTTCAGGTTTCGCAACGAGTTTGCTTGCATATGCACTTTCTGACATAAGGTCGGTCAATGCAAATGCAGCAGATATCGTGAATGCGAGGGCGGTAGCACTGACAGCTGAAACCGACGTCAATGATAGCCCCAAGCACAATGCGCTGCCAGAACCTATAACAGATGCTGCCACAATGTAAGGCCGTTTGCTGTATCCAAATAAAGGGCAGAAATCACACAGATAACCATATGCACACTTCATTGCCCATGGCAGCAAAATGACAGTTTGGTACAGTTGATACTCCGTTGCACTCACTGCCAACGTTGACCGGAATAACGGCAACAAGGACATATTCAATATTGTGCCAGCTCCACCCTTCATACACATAAATATACTAATAATAAAAACATTGAACTTATAATCCATGACGTTTCTGTACTGCTTTATAGACAACTGTTATATGACAATTTCATTTATTGGTTAATCATTTGTAGCATACGAGTCGTTGAGTAGCTAACAATCTTGCAATGATTCGATACAACACGTTTCAATCTCACCACCTCTGCGGACAACATGCGCACCTGTGCGCACTTCTGATCATAGTCGTCAAAGTATTCGGTAGCTGTGTCTAATTCCTCCTGCTGTTTTGAAACCTTATATCTCAAGTTCCGGATGGTCGCCCTGTTCTTCCGTGATGACGCTGGCAACAACGCATTCGAGAGCTTCGACGATCGCGTGGTCGCCCCGGCTTTAGTATACTTTGTTTTCGCCATTTCGCCGCGGTTCTTAGTTTGTGTTGTGCTGAGAAAAAATATTAATCGACCACAAATATGCATTTTTTATCTGCAGACGTCGGCAAAAAAATAAAAGTCGTGCATTTAAAAAGTAAAATCCCGCAGTCGGCATAATCTGGTACGTGCTGCGAGATGCTGCGACATTCTTGTATCTTGATTCTCAGGAAGTTCTGTTCTAATTACGTCCCAGTCCGCACCTTGCGTTTGGCTGAGCAACCACACAGCGCGTGCGCGGTATTTTCAGTGTATGTATGTAATGTACGCTTATTGTTCCCCGACTTTCTTTCTATCAATGAGTTCAGAAGTTGGGTCGTCATGGTAGCCGGTGCCCGCCTTTTAACCGAAGAACTTGAGGCCCTTTACGAAAAATCGCTGGCGGAATCCCGCACTGGCCCAAGTGCGATGAGTGCAGCCGAGCATGGCGACGTGTGGCAGCGCATGTCTACAGGCAACCGCGTGTATAGCCCTGATGGGGGTTTTTTTGGGGGGGTGCCGTTCAACACAATTGCTGACATGTTTGCGGAAAGATTGCGAGCCTGTCGTGCGCAAGAATTGCAGCATTTGCAGAATCACCGGGCTTGTTTGGTTTTTCTCCGCCTCCGTAAGATGTACACATTGCGAGAAGGTTCACTGCACACGCATGAGTACAGTGTTCTCCTTTCGATTGTGGCCTATCTTACGTCAGTCGTGCACACCAACAGGGGTGAAGATGCTGCCACCTGCACATTTTGCTATATTATGGCCTTGTGCGCGTCGCCGGTAGCGCCAGCGTCTTCCGCCCGTGAATTGTGTCGATATGTCGCAAGCGTATTGCCATTGCTGCAGAGTCCATTGCGCGATATCGAGCCTCTCGTACGTGCACTGGTGGAAGTCGCCGGGCCGGATATAACACTCTCGCCAATCGAACCACTATAAACATACTTATTCAATAAACACCCACCTTGTCTAGTCCTTATAGCATTCAATTGTCATGTTTTTTTATGGGGTCGCGCAACCACCATTTCAGGGCTGGTGAGGTTAACACCAGCGCAAACATGCACACACTGTACAGCACCGGCACGCCCACTGTGTAGTCGTCGAGCGAAGCGTGCACTCCCGACGCAATTCGGACAAACCAAATTACTGTTAGTATTAACGATACGATCGCAATAATTGTGAGGTACGGGTAACTGAATCTGGTTCTGACATACATAACGGACGAATAAAGAAGTGTAAACACGCATAGTGTAAGAATGCGCGCATGGCGTGGCATGGGTGGCTCGTGGGTTGTTTCAGCCCAACCACGTTGAGTATACTGGCTCAGATATTGTACACCCTCCAGATTCCTATTTTCTACGAATGCCGGCCCGCAAAGTACACAAAGAGAAAGAATTAAAACAGCACTTATCGCTATTAAATTGTTCTTTTCTACCAGTGTACCGTAGTTACTCATTGTTTTATTTATTGTAAGACGTGCGACCATAGCTATATATACAAATATCACACTCAGTCTACTACAGAGTGCGCTAATTGTCGCAACGAAACGAAACTGAGTATGATTTCCCACACTTCGGGGGGCAGTGCAGTGTCTTCGTGCAAACCCCGTGAATAAATAACAGTTCCAACCAGCATTACACTGTATACAATGGCTTGCACGGCTCGTGGCAATGTCACGTGGCTGGCAATAGACCAGTACCCCCATAAACACCCGCTGTCGACCAACACGGCACGCACCGTGCTCGCGAGGGGGATGCAAAACTCACGACGCCATGAACACCGGTATGCATAACTGAATTCAATCGGGACTGCTTCCAACAACGAGTCGTAGATAGGCTCGACAAACTGTGGCCCGTGCATGGCCACGTAAAACAATAATTCAATGAAGTTGCCCAAGTGGTGTCGTCTTGATGAATGCAACACTACGCTCACCACGCCACCCTTCACGATATCTTTGGGGTCGGCACAGTTTAAAATCGCCCGCATCAATCCAACAGATCGATATATATTGTTGCTCACGTACCATAACGCGGACGGGTTCGCCTCGCAGCAACTCCGGATGCTGCCGGCGGACATGATGATATTAGCCGCGAAATTATCACTCAGACCGGGTGTTGACAAGAGCCCACGAAGTGCTGCCTTGGCATGAACCCCGGTCACCGCAGTTGCGGGGAAGCCCATGTGTATAAACTCAGCCGCAACCTCATGGCCATAACCGAGCGATAACCGAAGTGCATTGCTGGCCGTTTCGGCGGTGATGATTGGAACAAGACCCATGACAATCTCCGACGGCGCAGATTTGCACGCCAACCCAAAAATCGAATCAGTTGCAATCGCCGATTTCCGGACAATCCTCTTCCCCAACCCACCACGACTCCCCCCCAATCCAACAACGACCCTGGGTATCCGTAACGATATCGCATGGGTTTGCACTGGCTTGACACTTGCGGCTGCTGCAAGCGTGTTGTACAAGACCGTGTGGGTGGGGCCCCACTTGCGCACACCGTAATTAAGTGGAACTAACATTGTGTGAAACCAGTCAACGCCAAACACCGTGCACCCACGAAGCTCCCGCTGAGTCGACAGCCCCACTACTCGCATGGCATTTACTGCCGACCATTCAGTAGTAAAACAATTAAACATCGCAATGTCCATGGCCGTGAACCCAGTGTCCATGTACTGTGTATCGATCAACGCACGGTGCGGGCCCCAGGTCGCCTTTGAGCCCGCAGCCAACCTACAACACCCGGCAGACGTAACAGCGCTGGGATTTAATGCACACAGCAGCTCAACAATCTCTGCCTGCGCACACGTCACCAACGCGATGTGGAGAACGAACATTTCGCGTTTGCCCCACGGGACAGGGGAAAATGCCACACTTGGCCACATGCTAATCAGGTACACTGTGGCTGCACGCGAAAAATTTGCCCCAAAAGTGCAGACCACAGCGCGCTGTTGCATCGCAATGGTGCATGACCCCCCGAGTGCCGCCACCACCGCCGCCCCGCAATCACAACCAACATTGGCAGCCCAAGCCGTCAAATGCGCCACATCTTTCATTACGTTTTCGATATCGTGTGCCCGTGCTGCTAGCACGAGAAGGCGTTCAATATTGGTTTTGCTGATATTGAGCTTGGCGATGTCGTACCGCATCGCAGTAGCCAGCGCCATTACTATCCCAATTGTCGCAGCTCGTGTCGGCGGGTGTCGCCGCTGGAGAAGCACGTCGATACGGCTGTAGAAGCCAGGCATATTCGCTAGCCGCGGTGCGTTGACCGCGATAGCGCTGCGAAGAACCTCAAATTGTGATTGCCAGTCGGGGTGCTGCCCGCGTGCGAGAACAACATCAACTGCCGATACCCCGTCGTTGTACGCGTGGAACGGACTTAGGCCACTTTTCCACAATTGTATGACATAGTTAGCGTGGCTAGATGCAAACCCAGGTAACGCTGCCATTGTGTGTTCTGAATAATGATCTAAATATTGTTTGCGTACTTGATAGTTATCGTCAGCCAATATATAATGCTGACACAGTTGATTGTTATATTCTGACGCTAACATAGAAATGGCTTTAAGCGTGCAAACGTTGTTCGCCCTGATGGTTGTGCCCGCGGTGGGGGGTGCGCTTTCTAGCGGCCCGCAGTGCAATGCAGGGTGCATCCCAGAGCACACAAAGTTGAAAGACGGCAGAGTGCACTGTTGTACAGGGGGGCATGAATCATTGGCATGCCCGAAGCCTGCTCACTACCGGTGCGGGCCAACGTTGCCAGGCAGCCAGCTGTGGGTGTTCGAAGCTGATACCGCCCTGGTTCGCGACCCGCTTCTGAGTGCTGACAGCAGCACAGTGTACGTTGACAGTGGCGACAGCTTGTATGCACTCAACGGGTCGACAGGTATAACATTGTGGTCTGTTGATTTCATAAAGACCAACCCCACAGACATTGTCGAGTGTCGTCTCGGGCTTACCACCTCAAGACCGAACTTGTCGCCCCTGTATTATGCTATGAATGTCAACGACGAGATGTACATTATTGATCTGCTGACTGGTTCTACTATATCGAGCTTTCTAACCAATCATGTTATAGCATCAGTACCTGTATTGAGCACCGACAGCAAAGTATTGTATGCTACTGGTATTGACGACAATATATTGGCATTCGATACATTTAGCGGTGATATACTTTGGACGTTTACGGTTGGATCGTGGATACCAGCGGCACCTTTGCTGGGGGGTGGGGTTGTTTATGTTGGTAGCGCCGACTCTACCATCTACGCAGTCGACGCACACACCGGCATTAAATTATGGGCGTTTGCAGCTGCTGGACCCCCCCTTTCAGTCCCCGTATTGAGCCACAACGGGGGGGTGCTGTATACTGTGACCGGTGGAAGCTGTGCAAGCGACTCAAATGCCAAGTCCACTGTATACGCTGTCGACGCACACACAGGCAGTCAGATTTGGAGCGTATACTTCAATTGTTCTTGTGAGCTTGGTGCCCCCGTCGTCAATAAAGACAATACGATTGTATACGCTGGGGGGGGCGACGGGGTTCTTTATGCCGTCAACGCGTCAACTGGCAGTACGATCTGGATATTTGGTGCGGACAGTGCGATCATTGCAACGCCCGCACTGGGCCCCAGCGATCGGGTTTTGTATATTACCAGTAGCAATGCTGTGCTCTACGCGGTGAACGCCTTAACCGGCGCCCCGCGTTGGAGCGTGCAAACTGTTTTTAACCCCAAGGCGGTTACATCAGGCACTGACAACGCGGCTGTGTACGTCATTGGCGGAAACAGTTTGCAAGCGATAAAGGCATAGTGCACCGCTCACCCTTTGTGCAACAAAGTAAAGACAGTCGTTTCAAACAACGACCTCATATTGGGCCCCATGCAGCAATTAGCGTTCGAGCATACGCAACAAACGTAGTCGCAGATGCAACAATATCTACCCCAAACAATATCAAGAGTAGACATACAAGAATCGAAATATAATCGAGACCATAATAGGGCGTTCTGGTGGACCCCGACGATTCCGCCCGGCCACAATCGTCTAAAATTCCACCAAGGACGATAACCATGGAAGCACCGCTTTCACTGTGTGAGTACCGCAACTCGGCGGTAGCGCCAAACTTGTTCCAAACATCGCCAACAAGTTCTGTAAGCGGCAAATCTTCCGGCAATTTCAAAGTTAGCGATCTTTTCCCAATCGCACCAACTTCAACGCCGTAGTGGCTGTAGTCATCCCGAATGAATTCGGCAATCACCTTTATCATGGTACCCTTGCTCTAAAAGGTATATCATTTCTTTATACACGTACCTGATTATAGTCAAGCCACCAAGGTTATCAGCTTTTAATAAATGAGAGAAAAATATAAAGAACCTCTTTTTTTTGAGTTACATCCACCAATTTCTGGCGCGAAAATTCAAAGCCTTGTTGGCACACGCATGGCACGGTCGGCAAACGAAGCCATCACCACGTGTTCCCCTGCATGCAATCGTTGGTCCTCTTTGAAGCAAAACAACAAAGGAGATAGCCTGTCCAGTATACGATCCAATCCACAGTGAACATTCTCCGCTGTAATTGTCCGGACGAAACCGTCCGAGCCATTTCCCGACAAAAGTTCCAAGACGTCCCGTTTATCTCGTTCATGTTTTTGATGTTGTGAATTCAACGTTACCAAGGCGGAGCGGATACTGGGCCGCCCATCAGCTGTGGGAAATGTGATGGCTTTATCGTACATGTTAAACATATCAACCGCGTGCTCGTGTGCAGACTCGAACTGACCATTCAAAACAAAATTATAAATTTTATTTCGGTACACGGCCAACCCAATAACAATCCTCGCAAATTCTTTGCCCCGTTCTGACAGTGTATTAAGGTTTAGAAGAAATGATTTTTGTAGAGATTCGATGTCTGTCGGCAGCATGCCGGCGCCGCGATGCCTGGGGGGGCTCACGCCAGCATTTTCCATTATACGGTCGTGCGTTTTAAGTGCATTACGTTCACTATTCGTTAAATGCCCAGCCATATTGTTTATACCAACCCGTGGCCACTGTGTTTATACCAACATGTCCCCAGAGTTACCTGGCTGTTTGATTGGATTGAAGGCATTTCTATTCAAAACACGGCGCATGTCCGTATAAGCGGGGGGGTGCTACAATGCTCGGCAGTCTACAATGCCCCGCAGTCATGCTGAAAAGACATGGCAGCAATTTTGGAATGAAAAGGGTATGAAGCTCTCCTTTCTCGATGACAATCATGCTGGCGGCACTATCAAGCACATGGCAATGTATGAAGCCAACGGGGGCGGTGCAGATGCCACCATCGTTGGGTACAATGGTATGGATGAGCTTGTAAAGCTCAGCACGCTAAAAGGTAATTCCGATTTAAACTTGCATACATTTCTTGAAAAGTACTCAATGCCATTCACAGCCACGGCCGTGTTGCCAAAAGGAGTTTGGACGCAAGAATTGGCCGTCCCGATCTGCTGTTACATAACGTTTAACAAAGACTTGCACAAATTACCCGCGGGTGTGCACCCACCCCGCATGGCCACGGTATGGACTTACGAGCCGGTGCATGGCGTCATAAACATTACGTTTGATGACCCAATCGACCGTGCCGGCAGTAACAAACCCATGTATAACACGTGGCAAAGTACTGATTTTATACGCTACGAACTTGCGAAGACCCTTAACAAAGCTGCCTTTAGCGATCGGTGTTGCCCACGCCAGGCCCTGGTGCACATGCCGTCACTTCACTTCTACAGGCCGCCCCTTGTTTGGGGACAGAGCATTAATGTAATTTTAGCTAATTTAAAGAGTGTGAATTAATGCAAAGAAACCATCTAAGGGCGCACGTTTGTCTGTAGATGGCATTACAAATATTTTTCGTGCGTTTCCTTTTGTTCCGACGATGCAATAATCACCGTCTATGCATTGTAGTTTGTAGCCACCGTGTTCCCCCAGATTAATAATGTTTGTTCCATGCATTGATCCTTGTCCAGTATGTCCGGCCATATTTGGCATTAATGCGCGAATAGCGGCAACTTGTGTGGGCAGGGCTTCTTTCCACAATTTGCCCCAAGCAACAAATATTGTTCCGCCTTCGACTTCTGCACGGTGCAGAAGTGCCCTGTCATTCATCGCCTGTCGTCGGTGAAGGTCACAGCCTCTCTGCCTCTCTCTCTCTCTTCCTTTATACGAAGTTTCTCCAAGGAAAGAAAACTTCACAAGTTAGACCACTCGTCGAAAAGAACGTATGGGCGCGGAGTGCCGACAGCGGTTCGCTTGTACGCAATAATTGCAATGGGAATGGCACCATTGCTCCCGCTTTTAGCGGGCAGCATGTACTCGTTGAAGCGAATGGTGTTCCCCGTTTGTGCGGACAACTGTGCTGCATTTAGAATTACAGAGTCGTACGTTTCTGAAGGGTCGTCTGGCAAAGGTATCAGTGTTCGTTGCGCAGTCGCTTTTGGGAAACACTTGGATTTGTCGCCGCGGCAATCATTCGCCCACGAAAGACTGCACCCAAGGTCCACTTTGCAGAGAAGCATGGTGCACACCCCCTTAAATGGCCCAGACGTGTGCGGGCTAGCATACTGATCGCATTTCCCCATGTTGTCGGCAAAGTACACGCCCTTGCCGTACGCTGCTCGAACTGTGTACGCTGGCGAGAACCCGTTTCGAAGGACGCTTTCAAGGGCGTCGTTTCGTGAGCAGTGGAAAAGCAGCCTTTCGTTGCTGCACTTTTTCGAGACTAGTCGTGCGTGGTGCGCGTTGTAAATGGCATCCAGCGTGTTGTTTTGAATTGATTGCACTGTGATTATTTTTAACGTATCGTACGGATCTGGCAGCGTCTGGTCATGGCCGCCGGCGCCAACGTGTTTCGCCCGTTCAAGCAATTTTTGAATAGTGTGTGCGACTGTGCTGGTCGCGCTGGTCAATGTGTAGGCCACGCTGCTTTGGCGGCGCGCTTTGTCTAACGCGGTCTGCTGCCAACCCCCGAACGAAGAAGCGGTTACGTCCACCCCTTGTGCAGGTTCAAACCTGAATTGCCGTCCATATTGCCCGCCGGGGCGGGGTGCTCTGCTTAACAAGGACTGCTCGTCACCTGCTAGCGCGACGTTTTGAAGTTGACCTTCGCTTACATGCTGGGGCCCGTAACGATGCAGTTCTGGGTTGCTAAGACACTGAGCGATAAGACGCGGGAAATACGTGCGCATTTCTTCATCAGTGCACCAGCTTATGCATTCATGTTTTAGCTGTTCGTAGACTGCTGCAAGCAAGCCCGTCGTGGACACGGTGAAGGACGTGAAATCTGTTTGTTTGCCACTGATCGACACTTTTTTTCTTCCATCAGTATCAAAACTGTACGCCTCGCCGACACCAGAAGTCCCTGCAATGCTCTCGGGCGTCTCAGGCGTGTACAACGTTTGCACACTATCCTGATCTTTGTGACTAAATATACTAATTGTAAGCTCTTGCAGTTTGAGTTTTAGCAAAGTGACGTCTGGCATGCCATCAAAAACCGTATCGACGTGCTGCACTTGTGCTCCCTGCAATCGATCCAACGGTGTAAGTGCTGCTTGAATGCAAACGTTGAATCGTATGTTCCCGCACACTACATTAAATGTTGTCTTACTGACAACATCTTTTGTGAACGTGGTGTCCATCGCAGACAAGTTCACATCGCCCCCACCCGGGGAAGAATCAGCCTCAGATATTGCTAGTTGGCAGTTGCCTACAATGCGCATGAATACATTGATGTATCGTTGATCAGGGGCGTCCATTCCACTGCGGGTTGCGCCGCCACCAGCTGGTGGGTGGCCAAACATATTTGTACTGGGTTCTGTTGGTGGGGGCGATCGCGCCCCGCCGGCATTACCCGCGGGTTCTGTACCAAATATATTGCGGTTTGGAGCGGATGCTTCACCCGCAGGTTTGGGTGCTGCTTGATCCATCGCTGTACACACCGAGCGCCCTGCCGTATATACTGTTAACCACCCCCCCCCCGTTGGGTGCTTCTATTGTTTGTTATGCGCCGACCACGGTGGCGCGCCCTTTGACATAAATCATCAACCCGGCTGACGAGGCGCAGGTGCTGAAGACAAGCAAGATCAGTGTCGGCGAGATGTGCAGCGTGCCAGCATATACTTCGTACACACATATGAGCACTATATTACAATTTATAACAGTCTGCACTGCCGCACCGCCTGTTGCCACTGCAGTAAACGTGCAATATTGGTATGCACACAAGAGAGTGCCGAGGGATAATACCAATTTCCACGACGCCAACGGTTCGTGCTGGAATGGCACGACGACAACAGACACGGCGCACACAACACCCGCGACAATTATGGGCGCGCGGATATCTACGGAAAACACGTTCAGCAGTGTTGCCCACGCGGCAGTGCCGATCATTGCACCGGTCGCTGCAAGCGCCATCCGCAGTTTTTTTTTAATTTACGTATATGACAAATCCATGCGTGGCACCATACACTATGGAATCCAACGCTTCTTTCAATTGTACCGTGCACTGTGCAAATGCGCAGGCATATTTAGCGATTGACGTTATCGGCGCCCTGCTGGCGGGGTTCGTAATTGGTCTTGTTTTGGGCATGAGGTTCGCCTTTAGAACATCATAAACAGGCGTCGACTAGACCCCCGCATTCGGCTACAGTCGAAAATCCGTAAACCGTGAACTTTGTAAGCCCCACCCCGCGACTGCCGAGTATGACTGGGTCCCCCGTAATATCCCAATCGGGTTGGTCCTGCCCCCCGCGCAGTGTAGACACTGGTTTCAACCCCAGCTTCTCGCTCCACTTAAACTTGGCTATCGCATCATCGATGTCTTCGTAACAAGGCCTGTGGCACAAATCATTAACCGCAGCATTGTATCTGCCATGTTCCGGGCACGGGATTCTTACAGCACCCGCCGCACCTGAAAGCAGGGCGGCAATTGGCACACCAATTGCCTTGTCTTGGGTAAGAAGGTACGAGTCCGTGCTCGTGTATGCCGCAATGCACTGCGGGTATTGTCGGGTGATGAGTGGTTTCAAACAACGGATACCTTGTTCGCTTGGGTTATACGTGTGTTGTCGTCGAAATACTTTCTTACCGTTTAGCATGATGGTCTCAACAGCCGATTCAAAGGGCGACGACTGCCGTGTTGATTCAATAACAACCCCCTCTTTGAGGAGATTAGAACAGTCGCCATTTGCCGTTGGTGGGCATTTCGAAATTGTTGCAAACACGTGCCCGCACATAACAGAATCCTCATCAGTTGGCACATTCGGGTCGGCAACATGGGCAACCGCCCTACAAATGATACACGCGGCAGTATTGAACGTGCGCAGATACGCGTGGAGGCGCTCGGCAAGCATAGCTAGTGCCTTCCCGTGTTCCTTCACAACCCCAGCGTTTTCGCTGAACTTAATTAACGCCAGACTCTTCATATAATTAAATACTGCACAGGCTGAAATAGCCATATCATCGCAATCGCGATTAAGCCCCAGTTTAATTCCACCGAGCGAACGATCGTCCACCGTTTCCGGAATCGACGGGTAGTTTCCCGAATACGCTGTTAACGTGCTGCTAAGTAGCACACGCCCCACAGCATGGTCGATTGTGCCGGGTTGTGTATTAATGATTGCATCCACGTCCGCCCCTGTCAGCATGCATGCATACATCACAGCACGTGGCCAGTATATAAGCGGGTCGAACGATAGCCGCCCGAGCTGCGGCCACCCAGACAGGGCAGGTGCTTTTGCAAACGACCCGCCGAATGCCCACTCCACCTCGACCATTTGTGGCGGGCAATATGCCTTGGATGTATCGACAAACTTGAGCTCGACATGCCGAAGCCAGTTCTTGTACGAAACAGCAGCCTTCCGCGCACATTCATCTTGCTCGTTGTGTCGGGTCGACGTTACGTCTCGTACCCGGTGCGTGCATACAACTTTCACCTTGGTTGTCGGCGAAACTGCGACTTCGAGCGTTGTCGCCGGCCCACTGGACACAGCAACTACACATGAACCGATACACTGAAGTTGTGGGGTTGCGTGGGAACGCTCTTCGCCCGCAGGCACAGAGCCCCACCCAAGTACTGTAATCAGCACTTCCCCCGCAGCCATGTTAAACTTCCCAGCCGCATCCGTAACACGAGAAGGCATGCCATTGTTTGCTGTAGCCCACACAACAACACCACTATCATGGCTGGAGACGACAGTGTATCCGACTCCAATCACAGGACCGCCACCAGCAGGCGCCACACACTCCGCGCCAGCTTCGTTAACTGGCCTGGTTGGCTCGTCCATTTGAAAGTGGCCTCAGAAGCCTCGTAAACAAGTGTACCTGGATACTCGATCTCGTGTTCGGCACGGTGCCCAAAACGTCTCAATACTACAGCCATCTTTAAACGCTTATAGTGAAGATGCGCATTCGGCGAAGCTCCCGGTGTCATGCCTGTAGTTTGTATCATGCAAGAGGAGTTGTTCGTCGCCGGCATCGACGTAACGCTAACATATGTGGTATTGTGGGTGTGCACGTACAGCGCAGCCACAAAGGCGGTCATACGCCCCACCGACCAACTATTGTTGACAAACCATGCCCCACCACTCATACATACAAAGTCTGGATCTGTCGGCGTAGTAAGCACAGTTGCCCGCCGGTATACAATGCCTAGCACGGATGCAATGGCTATAGTATCGTTCGGATGGCCCGAAGTTATACTAAGGTCGGTCGCTTCAAAATGCTTGTACCCATTCGACAGAACGGTAATTGCCAACGTCGATGTTAGGCCGTCGATCTTAACAATTTGCAGTTTGCACGTAATTATAACCGTTTCGAAGGTGTAACAAACAATAAGAAACTTTGCACTTACGACTGGCGTTGTGCATGGTGCTAGTATTGACACAGCCGTCGCAACCGACGACAAGTCTAACGGTGGCCGCATAGAAGACGGCGGTTGTTATTACTTAATAATGTCTTAAATAGTTTAATGTCATGTTAAGCGCATCACAC
>MDTF01015756.1_pt1 | contig 14599 bp, 10 predicted proteins | sample 811191 | NCBI WGS metagenome assembly MDTF01 (sample SAMN05326649, study PRJNA326480) | marine metagenome | isolation source: seawater | place: Southern Ocean | collected 2011
CTTTGATTATGGAAACTCAAATTTTAATAAAACTAATCCTTCTCGCTATCGTAATAGCAGTCTCTTTTCAGCTAGTTTACTGGGCCGCTCTGTATATTTCACAGTTCAAAATGGTTAAAAAGTATCGAGTAAAGAAACTCGAATACAAGCTGTGGAATAAGGTTCTAAGAGCTGAAAAGCAAGGCTAGCGACTCCATTAGTGGTGCTTAGGCACAGGTTAACAGATTATTTTGAAGTTATTAAATAGTCATACACCACGTCCGATAGCCTCGATAACCACTGGAAAAGGTTGCCCTTTTGATCTGAAAGCACGAACGTAAGAGGCTATAGGCCTCTCTCTTTATGCCGGTCCTTTACGCCTGCTTGTTATTCTTTCCCCTACTATATACCGCTCGCATATTCTGTTTTAATCCGTGTTTCAATCTCGAAACCCGAATATGCAGGTATTTAAGCTGCAAAACTTATAAATCCCACTTATTTACAAGCGTTGTTTTAGGAAGGGTGTTGTTACTTTTCTCGTGAACGTCAATTCTAGTAAATACATCGCACGGTTAAATCTTCTAATTATGTGGTGCTTTGCTTAGTCACTTCAAAACAAGCAGAAGCCGACCCAAAGATAGCGTTTATGTGCGGACAGTAAAAAATCCTTATACCGCCTAGGTCATGGTTGAAGCGTCGTAGCACAGATTAGCGTTTTCTCGTCCACACAGGCGCGGATTGAAGAGACCTTTCTACTCAAAAACCGATTAAATTGTTCGTCCCCCCCTCGATCTGTGACCATAAGATCCGATCTATACCTTCGCATTACAGAAATAACGGCGACCGCCAGAGAATTATTGACGTCGGGCAGAAGCAGTTCCTAAAACCGTTTCACTTCAATCCGGCGATAGATCCCACTCTATTTGCACGACTTGCTTGAGACCGTAGCTGAGTATTCACAGCTAAGCGGAGCCAACGCTGATGCAGTTATGGCTACGCTGACTTACGCCAAGTCATCACGCACACTTGATCTGGTAAGTTTCCTGTTATGAATTAACGTCGATTCAGAGAGAGTTACTGCGGTTGGGGCAAGAGGAGTCTTTAGATTTCTTATAAATACCAAGCACTTACCTTATTTCCGGTAATCTTTATTACCGGAAATAGCATAATAGAAGAGGATTCGGTGGCTTTAAGCTATTACTTTGCAACTAAGCCCACCGTTGAGCTGGCTTTAGATCAGTCCCTGATTTCTCTCATTGTGACCAATTCTTCAGCTAGGGTCGGATGAATTCCGATGGTGTTATCAAAGTCAGCTTTGGTCGCACCACAGTTCATAGCAACTGCAAATCCTTGCACAAGCTCACCGGCATCGGCGGCAACTAAATGCATTCCAATTACACGATCGTCGCTACGATTAACAATGAGCTTTGCGAATGAGTACTCATTGCGGCCGCTAAGCGTATGCTTTAGCGGCTTCATCTTTGATGTGTAGACATCGATGTCCAAGCCTTTAGCAATGGCTTCTTGCTCGCTAAGGCCAACGGTTGCGATATTTGGATGGCAGAAAACCGCTGTGGCAATATTCTCATAGCTTAAATCTTTCTTTGGGCCGCCAAATAATTGCCTTGATACGATTTGACCCTCAGCAAGTGCTACTGGAGTTAACGCCATACGCTCGATAACATCACCAACTGCATAAATGCTGGGCTCAGTCGATTGAAACTCTTCATTTACTTTGATTCCGCCGGATGAAGATAATTCTACGTTGACGGTATCCAAACCAAGATCGGTCGTCATTGGCTTACGGCCAGTAGCCGCCAACATTTCATCAGCAGCTAACTCAATTCCTGACGTAAGTAACACCTTTAAACCATCGTGTTCTTTAGATATAGAAACGATGTCATCATTGAGCTTTAAGGTGACATGACGGCCTATTTCTTCAGTTATAAAATCTCTAATTTCCTCATCAAACCCACGTAGTAGCTTGTCGCCGCGGTAGACAAGGGTAGTCTCAACTCCAAATCTAGCAAAAATACTGGCGAATTCCAGTGCTATATATCCGCCACCCTGCACAACAATAGATTTTGGAAGTTTGTCTAAGTAAAAAACCTCGTTAGAGGTAATGGCATGCTCAGAACCGGGGTAGCCGGGTACACTAGGCCACCCGCCAACTGCTAACAAGATGTGTTTAGCCGTGACTGTTTTATCATCTACTGAAACGGAGTTAGGGCCTGTAATTCTAGCCCTGGACTCAAAGATTGTGACATTATTAGATTTAAGTATTTTCTCGTAAATACCGTTTAATCTATTGATTTCATTATCTTTGTTAGCGACTAAAGTGGACCAGTTAAAGTCGGGCGCCCCGCTTTCCCAGCCGTAGCCCGCGCTGTCCTGAAAGTCATCATGAAAATGAGCCGCGTAGCTAAAAAGCTTCTTCGGCACGCAGCCAACATTGACGCAGGTTCCGCCAAAATAGCGTTCCTCAGCAACGGCAACTCTAGCCCCGAGTCCTGCCGCGATACGGCTGGCTCTTACCCCGCCAGACCCGGCTCCTATAACAAAAAGATCGTAATCAAATTCAGACAATTTCCTGTATCCTTATACACGCTAACAAATGGATAATCCCGCATGAGGCGGCATTATGCCCTAGCTAAGAAGTACAGGACAGTCAACAGCCATGCAATCTTCCTTGTTTGACAACCTAGTTCCAAATAACGACTTTGAGAGCCATGATTTGGGCAATGCTCGAATCGATGAATACCCTACTGCATTTGAGGCAAGGCAAGCCCTAAAGCTCGCCGGTACCTTGATCAACGAAATTCCATGGCATCAAGCCTCTATTATCATCGCTGGGGTGCCAAGGCAGGTTCCGCGGCTACAGTGTTGGATGGGGGACGCTGAAAGCATTTACGGCTACTCAGGTATGCGGTTGTCCCCGGAGCCATGGTCAGAAGCCGTAATAAGCATCAAACAGCGGTTATGTGATCTCACCTGCTTGAACTTCAACTCAGTCTTACTTAACTACTATCGGGATGGTAAGGATAGCGTTGCTTGGCACGCCGACGACGAACCTGAATTAGGCGTTGACCCTATAATCGCGTCGGTAAGTTTAGGGGCAGAAAGAGACTTTCAGCTGTGCCCGAAGAACTCCTCAAGCCGAGCTGTTAAAGCACGTTTGAAATTAAGAAATGGCAGCCTTTTGGTTATGGGTAAAGGGATGCAAAACAACTGGTTACATCAAGTACCTAAAGCTAATAATATCTTTGATCCTCGTATCAACCTTACCTTTCGAAACATTAACCCGACAGCATAGTTAGCTCTGTTGCCAATATCAAAAGGCCAAAATGGAAAAGTTTGAAGCTTGCGTTATTGGAGCAGGAGTCATAGGCATCGCGGTCGCCCACGCACTTTCTCTTAGCAAAGACATCAATCCTGAGAAGATCTTGCTGCTGGAATCGAGAGCAGATTTTGGGCAAGGCATCAGTAGCCGCAATAGCGAGGTCATTCATGGAGGTCTTTATTATCGTCCGGGCAGCTTAAAAGCAGAACTTTGTATTCGAGGAAAAGCGCTCCTTTACGAATACTTGTCAGCCAATGGTATCTCTCATGCTCGCTGCGGAAAGCTGGTTGTGGCCCAACGCCATCAGCAAGATGCATTGCTAGCCCTGCGTGATAACGCGGTTAAATCAGGCCTCCATGACCTGCAAATACTGAATAAGCATCGCCTTTCACTTAAAGAGTCATCGTTGAGCGCTTATTTGGCAGTACTTTCTCCATCCACGGGCATTGTTGATAGCCATCACTATATGCACAGCCTTTTGGACAAGGCCCAGCGCCGAGGCATTATCTTCGCGGCAAACAGTCCAGTAAGTGCTATCAAGCCCTGCAGAGACGGTTTCGAAGTCTCTATAGAGACGAATCAAGCCGATTCACGGAACTATACCTTTACCAGCAAACTGCTTATTAATAGCGCGGGCTTATCCGCAGATAAAATAGCCGATAAGATTATTGGCTTAAAAAAAGACCTGATACCAAAAATTTTGATGTGCAAGGGAGATTATTTTAGCTATGCCGGAGCCAATCCGTTTTCCCATTTGATCTATCCTATACCGGAGGCGGACACAGTTGGATTAGGAATTCATTGCACAATGGACTTAAACAATCAGCTTCGTATAGGGCCTGATGCCGCCTATATAGCGGAAGAGAGTTATCACGTAGAGCGCTATAAGACAGAGCGGTTTGCAGAAGCAGTGCAGCGTTACTTTCCAGGTTTGAAGCCAGATCTCCTGCAGCCTTCGTACTCTGGTATTAGACCCAAACTCTCTGGGCCGGGCGAGCCGGCTGGCGATTTTGTATTTCAAACTGAGGATGAGCATAGGCTGAAAGGCTTGGTTCAACTGTTTGGAATGGAATCCCCTGGGCTCACAGCCAGCCCCGCTATTGCTCAACACATCATTCATCTTTTCGGGTTGTCGCCTTAAAAACCAACGCATTGACGTATGCGCAGGCTATTCCTCTGAGATCTACTTATAGCACAGAGTTGCCTGCGGAGATTCGGTATCCCGATACAATGTCCTTACCAACGCTGTTTCTGCGTACTAATTATTCGCTAGCTAAGAAATCGAGCACTGCTGGGCGTTCCCCCACTTAGCTTACGCTAGAGGACGTCTCGGGAATGCCACGAGGTGCTCGAGGTCAAGGCGGATAGCCAAAGGCTCACCTATTTCATGATTATGGTGGCTTGGTGCGAGTGATAGAACACGCTTGCCACTGGCTAGCTGCAAGGTGTAGAGAAAGACTGCGCCACGGAAAGCCTTGTCGACTATCAGGGCCTTGATCGGACTCGCGTCATCGTGAAACACATCGTCCGGGCGCAGCAGCAAAGAGATATCCTCTGTGTGAGGAAGTTTAAAATTTTCGATCTGGCCCGTGTCGATAACGCCCAACTCGGTTTCGACCATACGTCCGCCGAGCACTCGTCCGTCGATGAATGTTCCTTCCCCAATGAAGTCAGCTACTGAGGGGGAAGTCGGCCTGTGATAAAGATTGAATGCATCATCCCACTGCAGAAGTTTACCGGCCTTAATCACGCCTATTTCATCGGCCATTGCGAATGCCTCAAACTGATTGTGGCTGACTAAGATTGCGGTAACGCCCTCGTGCTTTAGAACGCCTCTAATCTCGCGCGCGAGTTGCTCTCGCAGCTCGACATCAAGACTCGAAAACGGCTCGTCTAGTAGTAAGATTTCAGGACGCGTAGCCATCGCGCGCGCGATGGCTACGCGTTGCTGCTGCCCGCCCGAGAGTCGATGTGGGTAGGCCTCGAGCAGTTCATCTATCTCTAGCAGCTTCGCAAGTTCGCTTACGCGAGCCCTGCGCGACGTAGGTTTGAGAGAGTGAATGCCAAAGGCGATGTTCTCAGAAACACATAAATGCGGAAACAGCGAATGATCCTGAAACACCATACCCACATGCCGCTTTTCTATATCGAGCGTCTTATTAGCCGAACTCACCTCGACTCCATCAAGCAGTATGTGCCCCGCGCTGAGTTGTTCGAAGCCCGCGATCGCACGTAGCAATGTTGTCTTGCCACAGCCGCTCGCGCCGAGTAAGCACCCTATTCCACCGGCAGGCACGCTCAGTGAAACCGAGTCGATAATTAATTGTTCGTTAAGAACTACGTTTACGTTATCTAACTGCAATGCCTTAGAGGTCATCGTAATCAATCTGCCTTTGCGCTACTTGCGCTCTGTGAAGCCTTCTTTGACAGTGTATTGCTTGGCTGTCGTAGAGAGCGACTGAGAAGGATAACAGGAATTAGACTCGCCAACACAATGGCAAGTGCGGGCCCGGCAGCGTCCGCGAGCCGTTCTTCATTGGCCAATTCGAAAGTGCGAATTGCTAAAGTGTTAAAGTTAAATGGTCTCAGTAATAACGTTGCTGGCAATTCTTTTAGGACATCAACAAAAACCAACAGCAAAGCTGTCGCGAGAGACCCGCGCATAATCGGTACGTGTACGCGCCGCATCATCTGCAGTGGGCTTAGCCCCATGCTGCGGCCAGCTTCGTCCATAGATGGTCGAACTTTTGCTAGACCCGCATCGACGGTATTAAGGGCGATCGGCAAGAACCGAACCAAATAAGCAAACACAAGAATGAACACTGTGCCGCTAAGGAGCAGTCCGGTGTTGTAATCAAAGCGCGCAACCATAAACGCACTGACTTTATTATCTAAAAAGGCGAATGGTACGAGAACGCCTATAGCGACCACGGTCCCAGGCAGCGCATAACCTAGGCCCAGAACACGTGACGAAACCTGCGCCAACCGGCTCGGGAACAAACGTCGGCCGTAAGCTATAAAAAGCGCCAAAGCCAGAGCAATAAAAGCGGTAGTGGCCGCAAGGGCAACGCTGTTAAATAAATACCCTAAAAAGTCAGACGACATAATCGAATCAAAGGTTAACGATGCCCAATACAGCAGCTGCAGGAAAGGGACGATGAAGCCAAGTAAAACCGGCAGCCCGCAGGCTAGGTAGGCGAGAAATAGTGACCTGCCATGAAGAGGTTGCGATGAATTGGGTCGCGCCCGCGCTCCGGTATTGTAGAAGCGCGACTGCTTGCGCGACCATGCCTCGATTAACACAAGTACAAACACAAAGCTGAGCAGTAGGCTAGCTAATTGTGCCGCCGCCACGCTGCTGCCAAGGCCGTTCCATGTGCGATAAATGCCAGTGGTAAAAGTTGAGATACCAAAATATTGCACCGTGCCATAGTCGGCTAGCGTCTCCATTAATGTGATACTCAGCCCAACGACGATCGCTGGCCGTGCGAGGGGCAATGCAACCTGCAGGAAGGCCGAGCGCTGTGAGCAACCGAGGCTGCGGGCTACCTCAACAACGCTTCCCGACTGTTCTGCAAAAGCGGCGCGTGCGAGTAAATAAACATATGGATAAAAGACGAGCGAGAACATGGCTATCGCTCCGCCTAGAGAACGAATTTCTGGGAACCAATAGTCTCCGTAGCGCCAGCCAAAGATGTCGCGGAGCCAGTACTGTAAGGGGCCCGCGACATCAAGCATGCCCGTGTAAGTATATGCAATGATATAAGCAGGAATCGCCAAGGGCAAAAGCAGCGCCCACTCGAATAGTTTGCTGCCTGGAAAACGATAGGCAGTGACGAGCCATGCCGGCAGGATACCCAATGCGAGCACACCAACGCTGACACCGACCATCAACGCAAAGGAATTACGCACATAGCGCAACAGCACTGTGTCGAGCAGGTGCGTCCAAATGTCGCCCGCGGGGAAGAACACGGAAGACAACACGACGAAAATAGGCGTCGCTAATACGACAGTCAAAGCCAACAACGACAAAGGCCAAAGCCTTAATCGAAACAGCCTTGGCCTAAGCGACAGATTATTACCGAGCTTTACTAAGCTCATTCTCTCGGTTCATTCATAGAAAACTTTCGTGCGCTCCTGCCAGTGTCGAGTTCGTTATTATTGCCAGCCGGCACGATCAGCTAGTTTCACGGACGCCTCATTATTGCGCCCCAAGACTTCGAGATTGATCGAGTCTGGTTTAAACTCACCGAAGCGTTGCAATGTTACACTAGCAGGAATGGTAGCGCGTATAGAATATTCGTTATTTACCTCCGAATACCACCCTTGCGCGTAGTCATCGCTTAAGAATTCGATAAGTTGACGTGCCTCGTCCGGATTCTGGGAAGTTTTGATCATTCCCGCACCGCTGACGTTCATGTGTGCCCCACGCCCATCCTGATTTGGCCAAATCACTCCGATCTGCTCGGCTACTTCGACATCGACGGCAACATCCGAATTTAGCATGCCTGCTAGGTAATAAGTATTAGCGACCGCTAATTTGCACTGTCCCGCAACCACGGCCCGAATTTGATCACGATCACCACCTTGCGGTCGGCGCGCCATATTCTCAACCAACCCTTTGGCCCACAATTCCGTAGCCACCTCACCTGAGTGCTCGATCATTGATGCTATTAACGATTGATTATAGATATTGCCCGATGAGCGAATGCAAATCTCACCCTTCCATTTTGGATCTGCCAAGTCTTCATAGCGCGCTATTTCGCTAGAGGAAACCCGAGACTTATCGAACATAATGACCCGCGAGCGAAGCGACAATCCAAACCATTGCTCCTCTGGATCGCGGTATGCTGCAGGTATCCGAGCCCGCAAAATAGGTGAGTCTACAGAGGCAAGAATGCCCGCTTCTTTCGCGCGATAAAGCCTTCCAGCGTCCACTGTTAGCAATACATCCGCCGGGGAATTAGAACCCTCGAGCTGAATCCGACGAATAAGTGCATCCGCGCTCTCGGTGATTAAATTGACTTCAATTCCTGTCTCTTCGCTAAAACGATCTAAGGCAGGTTTGATCAAATCTTCGCTTCGCGCCGAATAAACATTAACCTCAGCTGCTTTTACAACTCCGGCCAAAAAAACCGTTATGCTAAGCGCACAGGTAAAAAATCTTTTATTTCCTAACACTACTAACCTCCATGATGACCTAGATCATTCAATTGAATAGATATTCTAGTTGTATATCGTGTTGAGATTTTTTTATCTAAAAAAAAACAGAACCGAAATCATTATAATTTCGGCTCTGCTGAGACACATCATCTTATATTCCAGCGTAAATTAAAATAAGCTGGACTAGACTGTTCTGAATAATAATAGCTATTTAACAGTGAGGCTGCTACTTCTTGGAAACTATAGCCCACCTCACCCGGCCTTACTTTATAACTTAACCCTCACCCCTATCGTTGCGAGCCTAGGTGCCTGCGCTCTTGCGCCATTTTTAGGAGCTCTGGCGACTATATCTTCGTTGTCACCTACGTTACTCATAATGAGATAAACATCAGCTTTCTCATTGATCTTCCGAGTTAAGCTTAAATCAAGCGTGGTGTAACTATCGACTTTAGTGTCTGCAGCGCAGCTTGCAACAGAACATGTGCCGCCGAAAGCGTAAATTGTTGCAGCACCTGACCAGCCATTTCCTGTATCAAAACCTGCGCTCAGGGCGAGTTGCGTATCTGGTAAGTCGGGTATAGCCATTCCCGCGTTTACGTCACCCCAAAATGAACTAGAGAAGGTGTTTTTAAACTCTGCATCTGTTGTTGTGTAACTTAAACGAAGTGGGAAAACCATCTGCCCAGATTCCACTACAGTCTGAGCAACAATTTCTAGTCCAGAAATTTTTGCTTCTCCTGCGTTGAACGAATCACCAATTTCACATTCGCCTTGGGCGCCGCCAGAAGCGGTACAACTGCCAAACATATTTTGATAATCAGTATTAAAGTATCCAACATCTACGAACGTTGAGTCCATCGCATATCTAACACCAACTTCTATGTTGTCTGCTTTCTCTGGATCTGCCCCGCCGGATGTGGGCGTAAAACCTTCGTGAAAGCCAGCATAGACACTCACATTGTCAGTAATGTCATAGGTAGCGCCCCCGCCAAATAGACTGTTGTCCGAATCTGATAACGTCTTCGGATATCCCTTATCCGTGTTGACAGCAGAACGAGCTGTGTCGACATAACGCTCCTGAGTAATTCTCCAATCTTCTGAACGATAACCGAGGTTTAGAGTCAAATCACCAAGACTAATCACGTCATTAATATAAAATGCAGTCGCTTCAGCGCTTGTAACTCGATTATTAGATGAGTATCCAGGCATGGGACCTTCGACAAGAGAGCCCATCTTTCCATCCATCCAATCTGCCGTGGCATACCACTGCATTCTGTCTTCACTGTCTTCAGTATCGCGGTAACCGACGGTGACGTTGTGCGTCTCGTTGCTCCAATTCGCTTTTAAATTGACGCCACTCGACTCGTAAACCCTGTTGTTGTTTTTGAGCTTAATCTGAACAGCTTCCGTGTTGTCTCCGTTAAGTATCGCTGCTGCATCAAGGTTACCCTCGTTCGCAGCACCAATTATATTGTTGATACCATTGCCAATCCCGAACACCTTCTTATTGTCGATCTTGTCAACTTTAAACCAATTACGGGCAAAGTCGTTTTCATATACTGTTGCACTAAATTCAAAATCGCCAACATCCAATACATAGTTTAGAGACAATGTTTCATGGTCATTATCCATGTTGTCATATTTTGTTAGACCATAGCGTTCGTGAGCATCCTTTTTAAAAGAAGCATTTGACAAGCCAACATAAGTTTGATCTGAAGACTCTTCAGACCATTGATATTTAAAATTTAGTTCCTGATAAACCTTTGAGCCCCGATCAGTGTTAAGCCTAAACTTTGCTATAAGATCGTCTTTACGAAATCCTGTGCCGCCACTTTCATCCTGGATAGTGTCAAATCCATCACTTTTCCAAGCATGCCCTTCTATGAGAAATCCATAATTCTCTTTGGAGGTGCCAAAGGTTGCGTGAGTTCTGAGTGCGCCGTGGTCACCAGTTTCTTGATTGAAAAAAACTTCAGTATCCTCTGGAATAGGCGTGCTCAACATGTTGATTGCTCCACCCACGGTATAAGGACCATTAGCAATTGCAGCAGGGCCTTTCAAAACTTCGATGCCTGCGAGGCGTCCAACAGTTGGGAAATAATATGCCGATGAAGCCGAATATGGTGCGGGGGCTATAAGTACACCATCCTCCATGAGGGTTATTTTACCGGATCGATCAGCATAGGTACCGCGAATGCTTATGTTAGGTCGCAGGCCAAATCCCTCTTCGGGGCGAAAATTTACGCCTGGAACATTTGAGAGGATTTTTTGTATATCCGTATACTCAAATACTTCTAATTCTTCTGTTGTAATAATAGTGACCGATCCTGCCATTGCCCGAGCATCTGCTTGTGAGCCGACAATTCTAACTGTTTCGATCGTTGTACTTTGCTCTGGTTCTAGATTTTCTCCAAACACTGGAGTCGCACACAAAGCTAGGGCTATACCTAGTGATAAACGGTTTCTTTTCAGGGGCAGTTCTTGGATCAGGTCGATACAATGCATCATAATTCTCACACTAAAAGATTAAAAATTTAGACTAATAAAATCTAATTCTGGGGATCTGTGGACAAAACCGTTACGGTTCTCCCCACACCTTACTAATAATAATCTAAACGAGAACCATTATCAATAGCATTTGGGGGAATATTCCTACTTTGCTGGCCCTTTTTTTACAACCCCATAATAGTCTTTTAGACACGAATCGAGTGTCTCGCACCGCTCAGTCGCCTGCCTTGCGCAGACCATTTCAGGCAATGTATTTTGAAAAGAGAAAAATATAGCCAACAGTCAAAACGTTTTTAAGCAATGTAGGTTTTATAATTGCATCAAAAGCCCTACTGAACCGCGGAAATCGATAGAGCTTTTCGCTTTTATAGAGAAGAGCCGCAACTTCCGGAGCAAACCGAAATCTATATTCGTGCAGAATTTTGGAAAATCGTAACCAATCACTTTATTACAGAGCTCAGCGAGGTAATCGATGTAACCGCGCTAGCGTGGGCCCGGCGCAACTCGTACCAAACAGATATGATAAACACGAATATGGGCTCTTGCGCGAGTGCCTACTAAATCTGAATTTGAAACCCTACAGGCTAACTACAAGGCTTCTGTTTAAGGGGGGAGATAGCAAAGTAGCGTGATTATTAAGTCAGCGTAGCTTCAAAAGCCCAATCAATGTCGTCGAATCCTCAGGTATAAATCAACGCTCCAATAACAGACTTAACATTTGCGTAAGCGAGCAAAGGAATGGCCGAGTTGAACCCGGCGATCGGTTCTTTAAATTGATTTTTCAGCCTTTAGAGAGATAAATTCCTGTACGCGACTTCGATCTTTTGGCTCTGATGTTGCGGCTAGCCAAGGTTGAGGCTGCTTAAATGGGGCTGGCAATTATGTTTTTGTCCTTTGTTAACGTGTCGCTCCTGTATTTTGTCGGGGGCCTGTGTTCAGTCTTCAGGCTACAGCATTTTCTGCCGCCTCACGTCTGTCCTGTGGACTCCAAACGGCTCGCTTAGCAAGCAATCTGCAAACTAAGCCGACGGAACCCAGCGTCAAACTGCTGGGCAAAACGTGAGGTGTTTGAGTTTATCTTTTATCAAAGTAGTGAGGGTCAGAGTGTGTTTGTAATCAGGTTTGAAGTGAGTTGATCAGCCAGTATGTTTTCAATTCGGGTTTTTACCGCTGCGTCTGGATCACTAAATTGAACACCGATGCCTCTTGCCCTTGCACCCTGCGCTCTCGGGGGGGTCACCCAGACAATCTTGCCTGCTACCGGAAGCTTTTCAGTATCATCCATTAGTTTTAATAACATGAATACCTCACTGCCAATCTGGTAGTGCTTATTTGTTGGTATGAATAAGCCGCCATATTGGATGAATGGCATGTAGGCAGCATACAGAACGGCTTTGTCTTTTATTGTTAAAGATAGAATTCCATGACCAGCCAATTTAATTATCTCTTCCGTGAAATCGAGGTGTTATGCCTTGCCAATCTAGTGGGGTTGCTTGCCTGGATGCTTTTTCATCGCTCCTTGGCAACCTAGCAACAACTGTCGACAAACTAGGGTCTTATAAAAAGCTTAGTCCATTGCCACAGCAACGATTCCATAATTAGCTGTGGGTTAGGATTAGATCCGCTCATTAACTGATGTCGCCCCTTAACCAGCTCTTGCTGGTAATTGAGCAGCTTCAGGTTCAGGCTTCGACTTTCTATGCCGGATTTACGCAGCCGCGAACTTAGGGCATTAATTTCAGTTGAAACACTTCGTGGTTCAGATTCTGTGAGAAGGTCTTTAATTAATATAGTCGAAACTTCAATTAAATACCCAATTGAGAGCAGTTCGCCAATTTTCGACGTCTGGCTCACCGCCGGCCTTAATTCTGTCGTTGAGGTAAGCAGGGTCGATAAGATATGAATCACAGTTGAGAAACCCTCGACTCCACCTTTGCTATCATCAGTAAAAGCCAGAAGTGGTTTGCTAGCGAAAGTCACAGCGAGGGCTGAATTGTCGCTTCCCAAGGGCAGCTGTTCTAGAAGCCATTGAGAGGACTTTTCTGTTGAGGGAATCGAAAACTGCAGACGCTGGCAGCGGCTTCTTATCGTTGCTGGCAACGCTCCAGGAAGATCTGTCACCAAAAAAATGAACGTGGCGCTGGTGGGCTCTTCCAGAGTCTTTAACAGGGCATTGGCAGCGCTGTTATTGAGATTATGAGCCCTGTCAAGAATAAGAACTTTGCCACTGCCGGCATGGCTACTTTTGTTAACAAAATTTGAAAGTAAGCGAATCTGGTCAATTTTGATGTCGCGGCTACCCTCTTCAGGCTCGATAATAAGTAGATCTGGTAATGATCCGCCTATAGCCATTTTGCAAACTGTGCACTCACCACAGGCATCTGTCGATTCTTTATTAAGACAAAGCAGTGTTATCGCAAATTTTTCAACAAATAATCTTTTGCCTAGCCCCTGATCTCCCTGCACTATGTAGGCATGAGCTAGCTGGTCAGCTATTTTTTGTTGCATGAGCTGCGACCACTGAGGAACTTGCCAAGGCAGCGGGATTAGGCTGAGGAGTTTTTCGCGATTGCTTAAGGAAAGTTTGTTCAAGTGCTTTCTCGGATAAAGGTCATTAAGTATTCAGTAACATCGTTGCTGACAGCGTCGATGGATCTGGATGCATCCACCACCTTACAGCGCTCCGGCTCACGCTTAGAAATGTCTAGATAGCTGGCCCGAACCTTTTTAAAAAAATCGGTTTTTTCAAGCTCAATACGGTCTAGTTCACCTCGGTTTTTTGCACGGGAGAGCCCTATCTCAGGATCCAGATCCAAAATTAGAGTAAAGTCAGGCCGCAGCGTTCCCTGAGTTAAGTTTTCGAGCTCAGAAATAGTGTTGAAATTTAATCCTCTCCCTCCCCCTTGATATGCATAAGTTGCATCGGTAAAGCGATCGCAGAGCACCCACGTCCCGGCTTCTAATGCGGGCTTAATAACAACTTCAAGGTGCTGCGCTCTAGCAGCAAAAACCAAAAGTAACTCACTTAGCTCGCAGAGTTTTTCTTGGTGGTGTTCTAGCAGCAGTGCGCGAATTTTCTCTGCTATTAAAGTTCCACCTGGCTCTCTAGTAGCAACAAAATTAATGCCTTCACTTTCTAAAATTTGCTTAATAGATTCAAGGTTAGTGCTTTTCCCGACACCTTCAACGCCTTCGATGGTTAAAAACTTTCCTTTCACAATAAGTCCTGTTCGGATTGGTTTACGCTAATACTGACGATTTAACTGCTTATATACTTTATCTATTTAATAGACGACTTACAGCTTGATTATGCTCCTCAAGGCTGTTTGAAAAATAATGGCTTCCGTCACTCTGAGCCACAAAATAAAGATACTCAGATGATTCTGGGTTTAAACTGGCATGTATCGAATCGAATCCGGCCAAGGCGATAGGGGTTGGTGGCAATCCGTTCACGCGATAGGTGTTGTACGGTGTAACTTCCTGCAGGTCTGCCCTTCTGATGTCGCCGTTATACGCATCCCCCATCCCATAAATAACTGTAGGGTCTGACTGAAGCCGCATTCCAAGTTCAAGCCTGCGAATAAACACCCCCGAGATGTGGCCGCGCTC
>MDTF01010864.1_pt1 | contig 14595 bp, 9 predicted proteins | sample 811191 | NCBI WGS metagenome assembly MDTF01 (sample SAMN05326649, study PRJNA326480) | marine metagenome | isolation source: seawater | place: Southern Ocean | collected 2011
TAAAGACTATCAAGAAATCAAAGGCGAAATTGGTGACTTGATGCTGCACATGGTATTCTACTCTAAAATTGCCGATGAACAAAAGCAGTTTGATATTGCCGATGTACTCAACGCCATTTGTGATAAGTTGATACACAGACATCCTCATATCTATGGTGATACCAAAGTTGAAAACGAAGAGGATGTAAAAAAGAACTGGGAACAGCTTAAGTTAAAAGAAGGAAAGAAAAGTGTACTTCAAGGTGTTCCTAATTCATTACCAGCAATGGTGAAAGCCAACCGTATTCAAGAAAAAGTAAAGGGTGTTGGTTTTGATTGGGATAACCAAGATCAGGTATGGGATAAAGTACAAGAAGAATTGGGTGAGCTTCAAGATGAAGTGAAAAAAGGAACTTCTCAAGAAGATTTAGAAGCTGAGTTTGGAGATGTATTATTTAGCATGATCAATTACGCACGTTTTATTGGGGTTAATCCTGAAGATGCGTTGGAAAAAACCAACCGAAAATTCATTAAGCGATTTCAATATTTAGAATCGAAAGCCAAAGAGAACAATCAACAACTTTCAGAAATGACTTTAGCTGAAATGGATGTCTACTGGGAGGAAGCCAAAAAACTCTAGAATTGATAGCTTAAACCAACTCCTTTATAGGTTTGAAAAATAGGGAAGAAGACAAAGTGATCATTCTCGTGAATTCGGTTTACCAGAGTACCTATTCCAAATCCTAAGGCTGAACCAATTACAACATCACTTGTCCAATGTTTGTCAATTAAAACTCTACTTACAGATACACCTGTTGCTAAGGTGTAACAGGTTATTCCAATCCATTTTTTTTCAGGGTAAGAACGGGCAATTGATGTGGCCATAGCCCAAGATCCAGCTGCATGAAATGATGGAAATGAAAAATGCTCTAATGATGGACCATGGAATAGAAATGGATTGTCCGTTTCACTTGGTCTTTCTCTCCCGGTAAGACCTTTAAAAACTACAGTTACAATAGCTGTATTAATTAGACTCAAACTGGCCAATTCACTGGTTTTGGTAAGCCGTTCATTCTTTGATATTTTTCCTACAGTAAATCCAACTACATCTAGAGCTACTAATGTAAATGGAGATCCTAGCTCAGTAAAATAGTCAACCCCAGTTTTAAAATTTGAATTCAAACTGGGAGTTTGTTGATGAATATCCCAATCAAAAGAAAATGCAACTGCCGTTGAAACACCAATTAAACTAATTGGCAAAATGTCTTTTTTCTTGATCCTAGCTGGAGAAGACCATATAGCACCTTGCTCTTTTAATAGCGCCATTGGGTAGCTAATTGAATCTTGAGCTTGAGTAACAGATATAAAACTGTTTAATATTAGTATAAAGCTTATTTGAAGTAGAAAACCCTTCACCGTATTTTTACGCTTTACTTTTGTGATCAAAATAGAAGATTATGGCAGTTCAAGTAGCAACAGATAACGATTTCAAATCAATATTAGAAGAAAATAACAAAGTAGTAGTAAAGTACTTTGCAGATTGGTGTGGTTCATGTAAACTTCTTTCTCCTAAATACAAGAGATTGTCTAACAATGAAGAGTATGCAGGAATTACCTTTTTAGATGTAAATGCTGAAGAAAACGAAGAAGCAAGAAAAGCAGCTGAAGTAAACAACTTACCATTTATCGCGGTTTTCGAAAACGGTAAATTTGTAGCTGGTCAGCCTACATCTAAAGAAGAGAAAGTTGTTGAATTGATCAATAAATTGGTATAACCATGCAAGTTCCAGTAATTAAGAAATTGGTTGCTGAATATTCAGTAGAGCAACTTTCAAAAGCCGAAGAGGCTTTATTAGAAGAACAAACTCCTGAAATCGAAGTAGAAGGCAATGATGAAGGAGAACAACTTACCCATGTAATGGCAGCCATTTGGGTTATCAATCACATGGAGAAAGAAAATATTCCTGTAGGTAAAGCAGTTAGAGATTACACCGTTAAGGTAAGAAACTCAATATCATAGAATAGTAGGGAGGAATCTCCTTCCTACTACTTTTTACTTTTCTAGTTTTCGTAGAAGAATTGATTAGCTTTGTTAGCAAGAAATCCATGGCTAACCTAACATCGATATTTTTACAATCATTCTAATGAAAGCAACAAGACTACCCAATCTTGTTAAAATATTCTCACTAATTGGTGTGTTAGTAACTATCTCAATAGATGGTTTCTCTGACAACAAAAAAGATAGCTTACTACATGTCGTTTCGTCCAGCACAAGTGATCTTACAATATTGAATGCATACGTTGAACTAGATAGTATTTATTTCAATGAAAATCTAGATTCAGCATTATTCTATAATAAATCTCGTGTTGAGTTAGCAACTGAATTAGGTGATACGCTTCAGTTGGTATCAGCCTATTCTGATATTGGAACAAAGCTTTACAGAACAAACCAACTAGAGGAGGCATTTTCATATCTCACAAAAGCAAAAGAAATTCTAGAATCTAGTAATAATCAAGAGTCCCTGGCCAAGATTTACAACCAGTTGGGTGTTGTTTCAAAAAACATGGGGCTTATTGATCAAGCTGTTGGTTTTTATAACAATGCTCTTGAAGTTAAATCGGCTCAAAATGATTCTGATTTATTAGCTAAGCTGTACAACAATTTAGGGTTGTCTTATCAAATTAAAGGTGAGAATACCAAGGCTCTTGAGTACTTCTACAAATCAATTGAGATTCGAGAGAAAAAGTCATTATCTAGCTTAGATCTCATTCCAGCTTACAACAATATTGGCTTGTCTTACATGAATATGGGGCAGCAAGAAAGTGCAAGGGAGTTTTTGCTTAGAGGTTTGGCTTTGGCTGATTCATTGAATGTTATTGAGAAAAAAGGAATTATTTGCACCAACTTAGGGCAAGTGTATGCCAACTTAGATAATACCAATGAAGCTATACGGTATTTCAATCAAGCGATAAACTTCAAGAAGCAGTTGGGCAATGATTTCAGTTTGTCTGTAACTTATATTCAACTGGCTGATTTTTGGTTTAAAATTGGCGAGTATAAGAAGGCCGAAAAGCTATATCTAGAGTCAATTGATATAATCAATAAGTACAAATCACTCCACCATTTAAACGAAGCTACTTTTGGTTTAGGTTCTGTAAAATACCATAATCAAGATTACAAAGCAGCCAAAAAGTGGTTTAACAAAACCGTTGAAATTGAGAATAAATCTAAAACGTTCAATTTCACACTTCAAGCATACGAGTATCTATCCAAGATCTATTATCTAGATGGAGATTATGAGTTTGCTTATCACTACTTAAAAATGGCTCAGGTGATTGATGATTCACTATCTCAGTATACTGCCTCTAACCAAATGGCTGAGATGCGTCTCAAGTACGAGACGGAGTTCAACAAGCGTACAATCTCTAATTTACGTAAGATCACTGAAATTCAAGAAAGCGAGAAGCGTAAGAATTACTTACTATTCATTGCTTCATTCGTGGCTTTGGTTGCCAGTGTGTTTATTGGTGTTTTATTGTACAGACAGTATCATATCATCAAGGTAAATAGAGATGAGTTTGGGGAATTAAATACGGCTCTCGAAGAGAAAAACACCCAGCTGAATGAGGCCATAAACGAGGCTAAAGAAGCACTTCAGGTAAAATCAGAGTTTATTGCAACTGTTAGTCATGAGATTAGAACGCCAATGAATGCCATTATTGGTATGACATTCTTGATGCGTGACACTCCTTTAACTGAAGAGCAAGAGAAATACCTCAATGCTATTTCAACCAGTAGTCAAAACTTGATGGTATTATTGAATGATATCCTCGACTTTTCTAAAATGGAGGCAAACAAAATGGAACTGGATTTCCAAGAAGTTAGCCTGAGAGAGTTAGTAAGTCATATCATTCCACTTTTTGATGATGATGCCAAACGCAAAAACATTGATTACAGTGTTAATCTTCCCAATGATCTTCCCGATTTAGTATACATAGATGGTAACAGACTCCGCCAGGTACTGATTAACTTATTGAGCAACTCATTTAAGTTTACTAGTAATGGAAGCATCACATTAGACCTAGCTGTTTATGAAAAAGTAAAATCACTTGGTGGACAACAGGTTTCTATCCGTTTCTCGGTTGAGGATTCTGGAATTGGGATTTCTAAGCAGAAATTGAGTAAGATTTTCAACTCGTTCCAACAAGGAGATTCTTCGATGTCTAGAAAATATGGAGGTGTTGGTTTGGGGTTGAGTATCTCACAGCGATTGGTCAAAATGATGGGTTCTCAACTGCAGGTTGAAAGTATTGAAGGAGAAGGGGCAACCTTCTATTTCACTTTAAAACTGAATACCGTTACCAAGAAAGTTGAGGAAAGCAGAGAAGTAGAGAAGAAGTTAGATGAATCATTTGGAAAAGAATTCCCAATGAAAATTCTCATTGCTGAGGATAATGAACTCAATTCTGAACTATTCAAACTAACCATGCGTAAAATAGGCTATGAATGTGAGCTTGTATCTAATGGTCAAGAAGTATTGAATAAACTTGAAAATAACGATTACGACATTATTTTCATGGATATCCAAATGCCAGTAATGGATGGAGTAGAGGCTACAAAAAATATCATTGATAAGTATGGAGATGATAGGCCATACATTATTGCTTCAACTGCTGATGCCATGGGAAATAGCCAAGAACATTACATTCATTTAGGAATGGATGATTACATTTCTAAACCGTTCCAAATGAGTCAAATTACTACAGTGATTACCAAGTTTTACAACAAGATTCACAGCGCTTAGTAAAGCTTGTTGCGTTTAACTCTGATGTATTTTAATGGTGTTTCGAAAAATCCAGAGTCACTCTGGTGTTTGTAAATGGCTTTAAACAGTTTTTTAGAGTTCTTAAACTGTTCGTTAAATACCTTTTTATTGATAGGGTAATGCCAAAGTGTGTCGGCTTCAACGTGAGTTTTGTATAGATAATACTCAGTAGAGTTGAAATTCAATATCTGAACGTTAGCATATTTGGTATGATTGATCGTGCTTAAAAAACCTCGGGCAAAAATTTGATCATCATCTTGGTTATACATCCGAATAACATATTCATGATCATTAAACGGAAAGACCTCAAGCAAGTGATTTTCGAATTTCTCTTTATTTAAACCCAATTCAGTTGTAGGCATAAATCGCCACAAACCAATATAAACGCTGTCTATTTTAGAATGAGATTCGTTGCTGATAGGAACAGTAGAGCTATAATCATTACATGAACTAAGCATTAGAGCAAAGCCTAATAAATAGCTGAGTCTTATGGCGTATTTTTTCATGGATTGATTTTTAATATTTTCTTCACTTGTTGTTGACCATCAGAGTTGAGCTTAACAACGTATGTACCTGTTTCAAGTTTCGATAAATCAAGCACAATGTTACTGGTGTTATTTCGAACCTGTTCAACAATTAATTGTCCGTTCAAAGTATAAATCTGAATATCAACTTTTTTAGCCATTTCTTTTAAACCGATATGGATTTCTGTTGCAAAAGGATTCGGATAAATTTGAAATAGATCAGCACCATAATTTGGATCAATACCAGTTGTATCTCCAATTGCACTGGTATCAATGAGTTGAAAATCCCATATTCCACGTCCATATGTGCCAAATCTGGCTTTTTGCTGTTCTTCTAAAAATTCTACACTCCAACAAATTTGATCTGGAGATTCACCCTGTATTGCATACCATTCGTCATCAGAAACAACATAAGCATAAGGACCTAATTCTGTAGCAGCAAAAAGGATACTATCGGTTGGATCACCAACTAAATCATAGAATAACGTAGAAGGGATGTTATTTACAATTGGGGTGAAAGTGTTACCCGTGTCGTGTGATACCCAAACGCCAGGGTTGCTGTATCCACTTCCGCCAACATATATCGTTCTTAGGTCTGTAGCAGAAGCATAAATGGCATTTCCGTAGAAATAGTGAGGATCTGGCGTAGTGCTAAAAGTGCTTCTTGTAAATGTGTTTCCACCATCGGTAGTTTTTAAAACTTCGCCATTGTTGGTGAGCACAAAGCAATATAATGGATTGATCGGTGAAAACTGAATCGCACTCAATTGACCAGAAGTCAATGTTGTAAAATCAAAGCTTAACGTGTTTGATGAAATATTTCCGTTGTTGTAGGTATACTCAAAAATGTGAGGTGCGTTTGTAGTTGTGTTTACACCACATAACCACGTTTTATTTGGTTGGTTTGGAACGGCTTGCATGGGTGGCATCCAGAAATAATTAATGCCGTTAAAATTTTGGCTTGCATCGTAAATTCCTGTTGAAGCATTAGCATTATAGGCTACAAAACCTGGATATAGGAACCATAAACTTGCTCCGTTATCAGAAGATGTTAGGTGTGCATAATCACCACTAATGGTTTGTTCAAAATCCATGATTCCACCATTGTCATTGATAGATCTTTGAAATCCTTGATCTTGAGCTCCAGCGTATACGTTATTGGTGTCGTTTCTATCTGTATAAATGCTGTAGTATTGACTACAGTTTAAGCCTGCTAATGAGATGTTTTGAACGCTTGATAAGTGATTGTCAGAATAGAATAATCCACCATCAGTACTAACCAAAGTGAATTCACTACCACCAGTATTTAGGTGAGGAGTAATAGCTGGAATGTCTGCATGAAGTTTATTTTCTTCATCTCCGTAATATTCATACCATTCGTTTACAAGGTTCCAATCAGTTCCACTATTGTATGAAACATAAGTGTTTACAGCCCCAAAGTAGAGAATGCCCGGAGACTGAAGAGACGCATTAAAACTAAATCGCATAAATGGATTGTAACCAACATTCCCCGTGTTTTGCCACGTTTGTGCTGTATCAACAGAGTGGTAGATTTCTTGATCAGCGTAAACATAAAAGTTCAACGAGTTATTGTTGTATTGTCCAGTTAGAAGAGCATTGCTTGTTCCGTTGTGTACAGAGTTGCTAAGTGTATCGAATTGATTTGAGTTGTTATTGAACTGAATTAAGTCATTTCCTCGCAAGTAAAAGCAAAGCGAGTCCGCTTGATGGTGCGTCCAAATATCGTGAGTGTTTGATGCTCCCGTGTTTGCCGTTGCTGATTCAGTAATTAAGTTAAAGGTTTCACCAGCATCATTAGAACGGTATATGCTCATTACCTCATTCCAGCTGTTGTAGTTCCACTCTCTAACAAGGGCGTATAATACATTTGAGTAGTCATTAAAACCAAGTACTTTATTAATAGATCCCCAACTGATTACGTTAGAAAGTCCAGTGGCTTCAGACCAGCTTGCACCGATATCATCAGAGAATAAAATACCCTTTGCGGTGGCTACTATAATTCTTAAATCATTCCCGCTCCTGATGAGGTGTAATCCTGAAGGATCACTAAATCGCATTTGGTCGTTCAAAGGAGTCCAAGATGAACCGTCTAATTTACCTTGGTACAAAGATCCACCATCGGTTAAGCAGTATAGATTCTGGTTAATCGTATCGAACGCAGTTAATCTAATTCGACCACTTTGGTTGTTGCTTCCTTTTTCAATCCATCTCCCCATGAGCTTTCCATTCGCAAAAGACTCTAAACCTGAGTTTCGAGATTTATTGGTGCGATGAGCTTGTTTTTTTGCAACCCGAGCTTGAAAATCCATTCCTTTCCAATCTACATCTGGCGCAGCCTTGTGCATTTCTTTAAACCAAGCTTCTTTTTTAGAATGATCTGGATCCTCTTCTCCTTCAATCATCAATTCAGGAATTTTGACAGAAGAGCTAGAGTCTGTTGGTTGTGGGAATTTATGTTCGTTATCTGAACAGCCAATAATTAAAGATACAACTGATAAAAAGGCTAATGGAGAAATAGAATTGGGGAACTTCATATAACCTCAAAGAAACAAAAAAAGCAGATGTGAAATTCACATCTGCTTTTCAATATTCAGTACTTAGATTGTTCTATCTAGTTAATCCAAATGTTTGACCAACCTCTTGATACATCTGATTCATTTCTTCAGAAATACCACAATCAGGATATTGCTGAGTAGTATACATCATTAACTGTTGGAAAATACCAAAGCTTTGATCAATTTGACTACGGTAAGTACCATAAGTTGATGGCTCTTGTGAAGCGTAGAACTCAATGTATTCTTTTTCTCTTTCAGCCAATTGTTTGGTGATCGCATTTCCTTTTTCAAACTCACCTATTTTGTAGTAACCTTCAATGATAGGCAATACAGCACCGTTTAAAGGAGTATTTGAGTTACAAGCAACTTCAGTTACACGATCTAATGCTTGCAATGCTTTTTCTTTCTCACCGCGGTTGATTAATTCTTCAGCTAAACGAGAGAATGTGAAACGGATGTTAGTTACAAATCTCAGGTTATTTTCATCCATCCAAAGATCTGTGTTTTCGTATCCACCCCACTCAAAACTCATTAAGCGATCATACATTTTATCGACATCAGCACCACCGATATTTCGTGGGCTCATTCCAGCTGTTTTGGCTGGTGTAAATCGATATGCAAATCCTTCTTGAATGAAGTAATCTTCTAATCCGAAGAATGCATCAGATCCCATTGTGATTGCAAAGTAGATAGGTCTTTCCCAGTTGAAATGAGCAAGGATATCCCATACAGCTAATTCGCTTTTCAAAATGTATCGACCATCTGCTTTCCATGTAACTTCATCAACAATTCTATCTTCAAACTCAGGAGCTACAATTCCGTTAGCGATAACCTTTTGTTTGTCTACTGGAATTTTGAATTTGTTGGTTGGGATAACATTCTCACGTTCGCCATTTTGCAACGTTTGTTTTGTTTTTTCAGAAGTTATGTATTCAACAATTTTAGAGATATCGTAGTAGCTGTTTTTATCAATGCCAGGCATATCAACAAAACGAAGGAAATCTCTGGTTCCTGCACGGTATTGATCTGGCTTCATAGAGATTGGAATACCTTCACTATCGTAAGCCTTACGAGCCATAGATTCGATGTACCAATCGGTATTCAATAGCATAAGGTTTACCACGCGAACATCGGTACGATAACCTTCAACTTCTTGAACATACCACAGCGGGAATGTATCATTATCACCGTTGGTAAATAGAATAGCATTAGGAGCACAAGAATCGAGATAGTTTTTCGCGATTTCTCTTGCAGTATAGCGATCGCTTCTATCATGATCATCCCAACCTTCTTTTGCCATTAAAACAGGAGCAACTAACATTCCTAATGCAGTAGCACCAGCAGCAAGACTAGTAGGGTTAACTTTATCTCTGAAGTGTTTGTAAGCCCCCATTACGGCTAAACCAATCCAAATGGTGAATGTAAAGAACGATCCAACAAATGCATAATCACGCTCACGTGGCTGGTATGGATACATATTTAGGTAAACGGCAATGGCTAAACCTGTCATAACAAACAGTAAACCAACTACAAGTAGATTTCTGTTATCGTATTTGTATTGGAAGAAAATACCAACTAACCCTAAAATCAGAGGAAGTAAGAAAAACTTGTTGTAAGCTTTATGGTTTTCCAATTCGGTTGGATACTTATCCAGGTTTCCGATACGAGAGTCAATAAATGGAATACCACTCATCCAGTTACCATCGGTTAAACTTCCTTGATCAATTCCATGACCTTGCATATCATTTTGTCTTCCAGCAAAGTTCCACATGAAGTATCTACCCCACATCCACCAAACTTGGTAATTCATGAAATATCTCATGTTTTCAGCAAATGTCGGCTTGTAGATTGTTTCAACTTGACCAGACGTCAAGGTGCGGTATTGCATAGGCTTACCTTTAAAACTACTCCAAGCTTTATATGCTCTTACATGGTTTCCTTTGTTACTCCACATACGAGGGAAGAACATTTTAAATTCTGGAGCATAATTAGGAATGGAATTCTTCTTTTCGTCAGCCACTTCATATCTACCCGTTTCTTCATTGGGGAAGTAAACAGGAGTTCCATCTAAATAGGGTTCCTGATTATCTAGTGGACTTGCCCAGAATTGACCAGTTGCAAGTGGAATGTCTCCATATTGCTCACGATTAAGGTAAGCCAATAGGTTTACCATGTTTTCAGGGTTATTCTCATCAATTGGTGGATTGGCATTTGAACGAACTAAGATCATTCCAAATGAAGTGTATCCAATCATCAATACCACAAAGCTGATTAATGATGTGTTCAGTAAAACCATCTTATTTTTATGCGAATACCAAATTCCAAATGTGATAATCGCAATCATCAAAAATGCAAAGATGAAAGAACCAGTATGGAAAGGCATTCCCATTCCGTTTACAAACAACATCTCAAACTTAGCCGCAATGTTAACTACTTGCGGAATCAATACCATTTGAACAAATCCCAACAAGAAAATACTCAACGTAAATGCTATAGCAATTCCCTTTTTAGTTGGTTCGTATTTTTTGAAGTAGTATACAAATACAATGGCAGGAATAGCCAATAAGTTCAATAAGTGAACCCCAATTGATAAACCAACTACGTATGCGATAAAAATCAACCATCTGTTGCTATGTGGTTCATCGGCTACTGACTCCCATTTCAAAATGGCCCAAAATACCAGGGCCGTACAGAAAGATGACATGGCGTAAACCTCACCCTCAACGGCTGAGAACCAAAATGTATCAGAAAATGTAAAGGCTAATGATCCAACCATGGCACTACCCAAAACGGCAATCATGTTACCACCTGTGATTTCTTCACCAGGAACAAATTTGCGAGCTAGGTAAGTAATAATCCAGAACAAGAAAAGAATGGTTAAAGCACTTGATAATGCTGATAGCATGTTGATCATGAAGGCAACGTTGGTTGCATCAGAAGCTAGCATACTAAACAAACGACCAATCATCATAAAGGTAGGCGCACCTGGAGGGTGACCAACTTCTAAACGGTATGATGTAGCGATGTACTCACCACAATCCCAAAAACTTGCAGTGGGTTCAACGGTAGATCCGTAAGTAAATAATGCAATTGCAAAGGCGATCCAACCGCCAATAATGTTGAGTTTCTTAAAATCCATAGTTAGGAAATAGCTTTGTATGTCTTAATTGAAAGATCATTTTTGAGGTGGGTCAAAGTAAATTAAAATCCGAGTAAATACGGTAACCTTTAACTCTTTTTATAAGTTCTTGTGAAACTTTCGGAAAACTGACTCTTTTTAACAACTGCTCAGGCAACCTTTCTGAATTAACCCCATATTTTTTGGCTAAAAACGAAATGCTATATCATTATTGGCATTTTTTATGCAGTAGTTTCAATGGCTAATGAAGATGTATTTTACTTTTGATGTTGAAATGAAGAAGATCTTATTAATACTCCCTATACTTTTCACTTTTCAATTTGCACAAGCTCAGAAATTTGACGGATTGAGGTTGAGTGGTATAGTGGCTTTATCGTTTCCTACTGAACCGTTTTCACAAAATGATCATCCATTAAATGATACCAGAGGATATGCCTTACCCGGTTTATACGCTGGTGTTTCAGGTGAAATTTTCCTGAGCAAACATTGGTCGTTTGGCATGCGCGGTGGTTATTCCATTTATGAGTTTAACGAATCTGAATATCAGAAAGAGCTTGAAAAAGGTATTTCTGAAGATCATTCAATAAACGTGAGTGCAACGCCTTACCAAACGTTAAACTTGTTAGGGCAAATTGAGTTTTCTCAATTTCTATTTAAAGATAAACTGGATATCAATCCGTATTTAGGTATTGGGCTGGGTATTTTAAGAACTTCTGAAAGAAGCTACACTCTAACAGATACTATGGATGTTGTGGTTGAAAATTACAACCGCAGAAGTGAGGTGCAATCAGGATTTCAAATGATTCCGGGATTAGCTTTCAACTATGCCATTTTATCGTTTTTAGAACTTCGAGTTTTTGGTGAATACATGATGTCTGATCATCGTTTAACTGAAACGTCAACGCTTAAAACACCAGCTACTGAAACTACTGTAATAAGGTCTGAAAATGTTGACTATAACCTCAGAGCTTTTAATGTTGGTGGTGGACTAAGCCTCCGATTCTAGAAAAATATTTCATGTCTAAAGAACTTGTTGATAAAGGCTTGATGCTTCCTGTTATGGAGCATTTTTATACCATTCAAGGCGAAGGTGGAAATAGTGGCTGCGCTGCTTATTTTATTCGTTTGGGAGGATGTGATGTTGGTTGTGTTTGGTGTGATGTGAAAGAAAGTTGGGAAGCTGAAAATCATCCATTAGTCAACATCACAGATATGTTGAAATGGGTTACAGAAGCTAAGGCCAAATCAGTAGTAATTACTGGTGGTGAACCAGCAATGTATGATTTGCATCCACTTACAGAAATGCTGCAACAAAACGGCATTGAAACTTGGATTGAAACATCAGGAGCACATGAGATTTCTGGTAAATGGGATTGGGTATGCTTATCTCCTAAAAAATTCAAAGCTTGCTTGAATTCCAGTTATCCCAAAGCTCACGAATTAAAAGTGGTTATTGCCAATAAGCACGATTTTAAGTGGGCCGAAAGCCATGCTGAGCGTGTTTCAGATAACTGTGAACTTTACTTACAACCTGAATGGAGTAGAGAAGCCAAGCTTTTACCTCTAATCATTGAATATGTTAAGGCTAATCCAAAATGGAGAATTAGCTTACAAACTCATAAATACATGCAAATTCCATGAGGCACTTTTTGCGATATAGTTCGGTTTTCATGCTATTTTTTCTTTTGGCACAAATTTCTGTAGCCCAAAAAGAAAAAGAGTATCAGACAGATAGTAAAAAAGCAATCAAGATTTTTGAAGAAGCATTGAATTTGTATCGTTTCGTATACTACGATCAGGCTCTTGAAAAATTAAATGAGGCTCTAGCTGAAGACTCTAACTTTATTGATGTTTATGTGCTCAAAGGGCAGTTGTATTCTGATATCAGAAAACCTGAATTAGCTATTCAGAATTATCAAAAGGCGCTAAGTATTAATCCAGATTTCGATCACCGCTTATTTTACCTCTCAGCAAGTGTAGAGGCTGATTTACTTGATTTACCACAAGCTTCGGCTCATATTCAGACCTACCTAGGTTTTGAAGATTTAAGTAAACTATCTCGTAGAAGAGGAGAGGAATTAAAAGAGTTGATAGATTATCGAATGGCATTGGTTCAAAATCCAGTTCCTTTTGATCCTCAAAATTTAGGACCTAAAGTTAACGGACCCTACACAGAACATTCTCCTTCATTAACTGCAGATGAGCAGGTTTTATACTACACACGAAGAATGCCAGCCAAACGTAAAGGTGCAGGATCTGTAAGCGATGATGAAGATTTATACCTCAGTAATCGTCAGCCAGACAATACTTGGGGAACGGCTATTGATCTAGGAAATGATATCAACACGCATTACCGTGAGGGAGCTAGCTGTGTGTCTCCTGATGGAAAATATTTGTTTTTCACCTCTTGTGATCGCCCTGGTGGATTTGGAAGTTGCGATTTATATCTAGCCATTAAAAGTGGTGATAAGTGGACGAAGCCTAGAAATTTGGGACAGACTATAAATAGTAGCTTTTGGGAGTCTCAACCCTCTTTTTCATCAGATGGTAGAACCTTATTTTATGTTTCAAACAAAGGCGGAAAAGGCGAGCGCGATATTTGGATGATAAAAATTGGTAATGATGGAAATTGGGGAACGCCAATTAATTTATCGATCAACACCAAAGGAAGCGATCAATCTCCATTTATTCACCCCGATGGTAAGTCTTTCTATTTTGCATCAAACGGTCATAAAGGATTAGGAAAGCATGATTTATTCATGACTACTTTACTGGATGATAAAGGGAATTGTAGTGAGCCAATCAACTTGGGTTATCCAATTAATTCAAGTGAAGATGATGTAAGTTTAATGGTAAGTGCAAACGGTAAAACGGCTTATTACGCATCTGGAATGGATGGCGGTTTTGGTGAGTGGGATTTATACAGTTTTGATTTACCAGAAGTTGTTCGTCCTAACAAAGTAACGTACAGCAAAGGATTGGTATATGATGCTGAAACAAAACAGCCTGTTCGAGCTAAGTTTGAATTGATTGATATTGATTCTGAAAGGCCTATTGTAGAGTCTTATTCTGATGGCGAAAATGGAGAGTTCTTGGTTTGTGTTCCATTAAGTAAGGATTACGCCTTAAACGTGAGTGCAAAAGGATATTTGTTTTTCTCTGAGAACTTCAGTTTGAAAGAGGTTAAAGACACCAATTCTTACGCTTTTGATGTTCCACTTACTCCAATTAGAGAAGGTGCTAGCGTTATTCTAAAAAACATCTTTTTTGAAACCAACAAATACAACTTGAAACCAACTTCAAAAGTTGAATTGGATAAATTGATTTCATTCTTGCAAACCAATGCAACGGTAAATATTGAAATTGGTGGACACACCGATAATGTTGGAAGTAAAGCTTACAATCAAGAGTTATCTGAAAATAGAGCCAAATCTGTTTATACGTATTTGGTAGAACACGGAATTCCAGCTGAAAGACTCAGCTTTAAAGGATATAATTTTGAAAAACCAGTAGCCACCAATGATACACCTGAAGGTCGAGCCCAAAACAGA
>MDTF01015075.1_pt1 | contig 14589 bp, 10 predicted proteins | sample 811191 | NCBI WGS metagenome assembly MDTF01 (sample SAMN05326649, study PRJNA326480) | marine metagenome | isolation source: seawater | place: Southern Ocean | collected 2011
TTAACCTGTGGCCTTGCCCAGCTCCACAGAGCTTTCAATTTTTGCTTCTAAGCTTAAAGAAACCCTAGCGATGATTCGTACGAACTAGCTACTTGGCAAAACCTACTTGGCAAATTTTAGCTAATCTCTCTCAGTAAAATCATCTTTGGCAAGTCAGGAATAGAATGGAAATTATTGTCTTTACCCCTGATCATGTACCAAAACTATTGAAAATTTTACCTAGTTTAACCCTTCACACTGCTCGGAAAAGTTACCATAAGTATTCTTTTTAGTTACATAAAGTATAGAATAATATTTTAAAAATACGAGTTTTTAGAGCAAAAACGGCCAGTTTCTACCCAACTAATACACAACTTTTCCACACCCCCAAAATGTTGGGGGGTGTGGGAAAAAGACACACAAGTGCCTGCTCAAAAAGTAGTCAATGTGTTCTGGGGTATGTCTAGATTTTTCCGAGAAGGCTAGGCAGAAAAAATTCTGCTACTAAAACTGGCTTGCTGAAAAGGTAAAAAAGACTCCGCCTCGCCCATGTGTCGCTGCCAACAGGGGTCACATCCATTTCAGATCTTATCAACTCTGGGTGATTGAAAAGAAATTCACCAAGCGGCTTTTTACTCAATTCCATCACTTCCCGGAGAGGACTTTCGAGGCTATGCTCAGGTAATATTGTGTGTGCTTGAATCCAAGGTTCACCCCTTCCCGACAGCACAACCTTACGAGACCAAAAACGATGATTGTCTGCAACCGGCCCAAACAACACTCGTAAATCTCGTGGCAGGTTGGACAGCCACCGCTCGTCTACTACTTCAACTTGAAAGTCACCTACACTTTTTTCTTTCAAACGACTCGTTAAAGAACCTGGGTCTGTAACCCAGTCCCACCATTCGCTAGATGCACTAAGGCTACTTTGAGAGAGAGGTAACCAGCGATTTGAGCTGTCAGCAATATCTGGGGTGAGTTTATTCAAAGGGAATGCATATCTTTCTTAGATTGAGGAATAAGGACGCAGAGGTAGATCGCAAAAATGCTATTAACTTAAGCTCGGGCAACTGCTAGGTCTAAACCAGCCGCCCTACCTGTGTTATTTTTAACGAGGCTGATAGTTTTGCAACGTCTTGATAATAACAGTCATTACACGGCGGTTGTCTGCCCTGCCCGCATCTGTGTCGTTAGTCGATGCAGGCTGTAGTTCACCCAAGCCACTGCTGCTAACTCGAGCACTGGAAATACCAAATTGGTCAATCATAACCTGACGAACAGCAGCAGCTCTGCGCTCAGAAAGACTTTGATTGTAGACTGGTGTGCCGCGGGAATCAGTGTGACCTTCAAGCTCAATAACCACATCAGAATACTGCTTCATAAAATCTGTTACTTCTTGGATTTCGTCAAAATATTCAGCTTTTACATCAGATTTATCGAAGTTAAAATTAACCATAAGCTCTAGCCGTGCAATTTCTTCCACCGGGATTGGGCAGCCATCACTATCAACGGCATAGTTTCTAGGAGTCTCAGCGCAGTCATCATTCGCATCGGCCACACCGTCTCGGTCTGCATCTGAAGCAGAAGCGGTTCTTGTAAGAGCAGGCGTTGATGTCGCTCCGGCTTGTGGCCGCTTTGCACCGCCAAAGTAAAAAATCAAAGAACTATCAATGCCTAAATCGGAATCCTCATGATCACGGTCGAAATACTGAAATGACCGCAACGCTGTCCGCCATACTATATTTTCAGTGATTTCATATTTAACACCGCCGCCCAAGTCCCAAGTCATCTCATTATCACCATCAAAATTGGTATTACCAAGACCGGTTACGGCAAATGGTTGAAAACCCGCGATATCAAAATCGAAATCAAAAAATCCATCTACTTTCCATTGATCGATGTCGACGGAGCCTCCAGCAAACTTATTTGGCTCTAATTCAACCAAGCTAAATTCAGCGCTGACTTGATCACTGAAGTCGTAGCCCAAGCCAAAGTAGTAACCTTCATCACCTTCGAGAGCGACGGAATCATCGAAGTTCATCCATTGGATGCCAGGCGCGATGTAAAACTGACCCTCGTCAGCAGCTACCGTTGAAGCTGCTAGTGCTAGATTTATCGCAAGTGTTGTTAAAAAAGTACTACGCATAGAAATTTCCACAAGAATATTTAGGTTACGACTTAATTATAGCGAGTTCACTGGCTTTATGGACAGATTATGAGAGACATTATTAGGGATATTAACCCGATTGCATCCCAAAAAATGCCAATTAAGGCCTTGAACTGGTTTTTACGGCATTATCTCCAACTAGACCTTCCCATTCCCATGGGAATACACATAAGCATTAGGTAAAATAGAAGCAGATAAATTTTTAAAAAACCCTCAGTTGGCAGCTGAGTAAACCCTAAATAGAAAGCTATCCATATCTACCCTAAGGATGTTGTTTAGTGCAAAACTGGCAAAATGAAATAAAGCGCTTACTCATTATTCTGGTAACGGTAGCGGTTATTGGCGCATTACTTGGCCAACTCGCCGTCACCCTGTTACTGGCACTGGTGACTTACTGTGCCTACAATCTTTTCCAACTGCGCCGAATGTATCAATGGCTGGCTCAAGGCCCTTCTTCTAATAAATCAGCCCCTCCAGAGAGCATAGGTCTTTGGGGAGATATTTTCGACGGTATCTATCGCCTCCAGAAGCAAGAGAGAAAAGCCAGCGCCTACCTAGAGGGCATTATTAACAAGGCACAGGAATCGTCGGCAGCCCTTGAGATGGCCGTTATCGTCATAGATAAACAGAATAATCTCGATTGGTGGAACCGCGCGAGCGAAGGCATGCTTGGGCTTAAATACCCGCAAGATCGGAACTTGGCAGTCACTAACCTTATTAGAGACCCCAGGTTTGCCGAGTACTTCAACACTGAGAACTATGACGAACCGCTAAAAATTAACGCCCCAGGGGACAGCAGCAAGGTCCTAGAATTTCAGATTGCCTTGTTCGGAGCACATGAGAGACTAATGATTGTTCGCGATGTGACGCAGTTTCATCGACTCGAATCAATGCGCAAAGACTTTGTCGGCAATGTCTCTCATGAACTCGGCACACCTATAACGGTAATAAAAGGCTATTTAGAAGCAATCATGGATAACATTGATAGCCTTGACGAAAAATGGCGCAAGCCGATGAAACAAATGCACCAACAATCTAATCGCATGGAAAGTATTGTACGAGATTTGTTGCTTCTTTCTTCTCTTGAAACTCGAACCCTAGGAAAGCAGCAAGACGAGATCGCGTTATCACCATTACTATTTGAGATTAAAAACGACACTCAAAGCATCTTCGAGAAGCGAGCCCACGAATTCATAATAGATTGTCCAGCTGGGATAGTAGTCAAAGGCGCAAGAAGCGAGCTTTACAGTGCAATATCAAATCTCGCTGTAAACGCCGCTAAGTACACTCCAGAAAATGGTGTTGTGGTTATAAAAGCCAGCCAATCCAAGCAAACAATTGATATTGAAGTTATTGATAACGGCATTGGTATTGAAGCCGAGCATATTCCTCGCCTCACTGAGAGATTCTACCGGGTTGACTCAAGTCGATCATCAGAGACAGGCGGAACGGGGCTAGGCTTAGCTATCGTAAAACACATATTGGCCAGGCATGATGGCGAGCTGGATATAAGCAGTGAAATTGGGCAGGGCAGCACTTTCAACTGCAAACTTCCATTAGCACGGCTAATAAGCCAGCGTGCAAAAGAGGAAGAGGAGTAGCGGCAAAAAGATAAAAAAGGTTAAGGTCTTTAGTCGAGCATAAAAGGTCTGAGCATAAGAACTTATTTAGCACAGATTATGCAAAACACCCGTCACTCTAATTTTTCGTGACGGACGTCTTTGCCCTGCACCAAATAAACCACGTGCTCGGCGATATTTTTTGCATGGTCGCCGATTCTCTCCAACGCCCGTAAAGCCCAAAGAATATTCAGCACCCGCGTAATGCTGCGCGGATCTTCCGTCATATAAGTAATCATTGAACTCATGGCGCTGCGGTACTCCATATCGACCTCAAGATCCGCTTTAGTAATTTCTAAGGCCGCTTCCGCATCGAATCGCGCAAAGGCATTAAGTGACATACTAACCATTCGTTGAACTTTCGCGCCTATGTTTTTAAATTCAACAAACAGGCTCGGGATCTCTCCTTCTTCAGAAAGTTTAACCGCCATTTTTGCGATCTTAGATGACTCATCCCCAATACGTTCAAGATCGCGAATAGTTTTTATAATGGCTAGCACTAAACGTAAGTCACTGGCCGCCGGCTGCCTTCGTGCAATAATCAAGCTGCACTCTTCGTCAATTTGCATCTCTAACGAGTCTATCTCATCGTCATCTCTGGAGACTTTTAAGCCTAAATTACTGTTCGATGTGACAACTGATTCTAGCGCATCGGCGAGCTGCTTCTCGACAACACCCCCCATTTCCATCATGTGGCCTTTAACTTCCTCTAATTCAACATTGAACTGTTGAGAAATGTGCAGGCTATGTCCTTCTGCTTGGGAACTCATCGGTTATCCATTGTAAACGTAGTTAGCAGAGTATATCCCATTAGCCGTAACGGCCGGTAATGTAGTCTTCGGTTTGTTTTTCAGAAGGGTTAGTAAACAATCGGTCAGTGGTATCAAACTCGACCATATTACCCATGTTTAGAAATGCCGTGTAATCTGAAACTCTGGCGGCTTGCTGCATATTGTGCGTCACAATGACGATGGTATAACTCTCTTTTAGCTCACTGATGAGCTCTTCAATTTTCAAAGTTGAAACCGGATCCAACGACGAGGCTGGCTCATCAAGTAGTAATACTTCCGGCTGCACTGCGATAGTTCTAGCAATAACCAGACGTTGTTGTTGACCACCGGACAGACTCAGGGCATTGTCATGCAGGCGGTCTTTAACCTCATCCCAAAGCGCTGCAGCCACTAACGACTCTTCGACAATCTCATCTAGCTTTCGCTTCGATCTCAGACCTTGGATGCGCAGACCATAGGCCACGTTTTCATACACAGTCTTAGGAAATGGGTTTGGCTTCTGAAAGACCATTCCAACTCGACGCCTAAGCTCCGCCACCTCAACCGACTTTTGATAAATATCCTCTCCTTCTAGGCGAATGGCACCTTCTATAACGCAGTCATCAATCAAATCGTTCATCCGATTGAAGCAGCGCAGCAGACTGGATTTACCGCAACCACTGGGACCAATAAATGCCGTTACCCTTTGTTTTGCAATATACAAATTAATTGAATTTAGAGCTTTGTTGCCGCGCGTATAAGAAAGCGAAAGGTTTTCAACTTCCAAGCATCGTGGCAGTTCTTTGCCTAGGCTAGGGGTATGCCCATCAAATTGCTCACGCAAAAAATTAGAATCTGGTTTTGCTGCTACAACATCACTGCCGGGTTTTAGTTTGCTCATAAGGTTAACAACAATCGTCCATTACACGCATTACGCTTCAAGTGATTTATATTTTTCACGGAGGTGATTCCGCAGCGAAACCGCGCTTAAATTTAGCGCAGCAATAACGGCTACCAACAAAAAAGCCGTCGCAAAGACCAGAGGCTTAGCCGCTTCAATATTTGAACTTTGGAATCCCACATCATAAATGTGAAACCCTAGATGCATAAATTTCTGATCCAAATGCAAATAAGGATAGTTGCCATCCAAAGGAAGTGAAGGCGCTAATTTTACCACCCCCACCAGCATTAGTGGTGCAACTTCACCTGCGGCTCTAGCGACAGCCAAAATCAAACCGGTCATCATCGCAGGACTGGCCATAGGCAGCACTACTCGCCAAAGAGTCTCAAACTTTGTTGCCCCTAAAGCCAAGCTGGCCTCTCTAACACTACGAGGAATTCGAGCCAGCCCTTCTTCGGTCGCCACAATAACCACAGGTAACGTAAGCAAGGCCAGGGTCAGTGAGGCCCAAAGCAAACCCGGAGTCCCAAAAGTTGGTGCCGGCAGGGCTTCAGAATAAAACAACTGATCAATTTCGCCACCGATAATATAGATAAAGAAGCCAAGCCCAAAAACACCGTAAACGATAGAGGGAACGCCTGCCAAATTGTTAACTGAAATTCTAATTATTTTGGTGGTTATACCCTGCTTTGCATATTCTCTTAAATAGACCGCAGCAATAACGCCAAACGGTGTTACAAATACCGACATCAGCAACACCATCATTACCGTGCCAAAAATCGCTGGAAACACACCGCCTTCGGTATTTGCCTCCCGTGGCTCAGCACTCAAGAATTCGCCGAGTTTCGAAAGGAACACCTTAAACTTTCCGGCTATACTCAGTTGATTTGGGCGGTAAGCTCGAACAATAGCAGCAAATTTAATAGTTACAATTTCGCCGCCAGCAACAATAAACTCTGCATCATCTCGCATTATTTGATCGTTCAGGCCTAACAGCCTCTGGCGCTGATTTTCATATTCCGACTGCAAAACCAGCCTTTGGCTCGCCAGCTGCAGCCTTCTTTGCTCAGTCATATCGCCAGAAACCTCTAACTCACGTACATCCAACCTAAGCTGATTGGTGCGGAAGTTGATGCCCTGTATTTCTGCGTTTTCTATCTCTGTTATTTGACCTCTAATTGCATACACTCTTTCCAACCGAGCTGAAAAGTCACTCCAATTGACGGCTTCGGAATTGGCAGCAGTACCCACTACTATTCCGTTTTCTTTAAGCTGGTGTAGCTTCCCATAAAAATTACCCCATTCTTGCCTCTCTAAGGTAACCAGCTCAGACGGGTATTGAATTTCTTCAATAGAATCATCCAATAGCCAAATAAAATCCTCATTGAAAAAATCTCTATTGCCTTGCTTAAGAAGGACCCGCTGGATTAATTCTTGATTTTCCGAAACCTCAATACCCGCTGCAATGACTTGGGAGGAAGGTACTGATTCAATTTCCACGACTTCACCGACCACCTGCATAGACAATTCACTTCCGTCGGAATCCGAGCTTGAATAACGAGCCTGCATTACATCGCTTGGCCAAAAATAACTCAAGCCCCGGACCGCCAATAAAGACACCAGACCGACCACCATTAATATGCTGATGGCAATAGCCGCTGCATTCAGCCAAATCCAGGGTCGACCACTTGAAGTCCATTTTGTGTATCGCATCATCATATGCTGCTGTATTTTCGCCGAAGTTGCTGGCGCACAACTTCAGCAATCGTGTTGACCACAAAGGTGAATAGAAATAAGACCGTTGCTGCCAAAAACAGGATCCTGTAGTGGGTGCTCGAGACTTCAGACTCAGGGACCTCGATGGCTATGCTGGCAGCTAATGTGCGCATCCCCTCAAAGACATTAACATCCATTATCGGCGTATTACCTGTTGCCATAAGTATGATCATTGTCTCCCCAACAGCTCGCCCTAACCCGATCATTAAAGCGCTAAAAATTCCTGGGCTCGCAATTGGCAGAACCACATGATAAAGAGACTGCCATGAGGTCGCACCAAGCGCCAAAGAACCGTCACTGAGATGACCTGGCACAGTAAAAATCGCGTCCTCGGCAATGGAATACACTGTTGGAATTACAGCGAATCCCATAGCAAAACCAACCACCATCGCGTTGCGCTGATCATAGGAAATTCCTAGCTCCGAACTCAACCACTGCTGCATATCTCCAGCAAAAAAGATTGTTTCCAGCGGATGGGAAAAATTGAAGCAACACCAAGCAAATAAAAGAATGAATGGAATCAATAGTATTGCTTCCCATCCCTCGGGTACCAAATAACGTAGTGACTTCGGTACTTGAGACCATAAAAACCCAAATAACAAAACCCCTACCGGCAAAAATAGAAGCAGGCTTATCACCCCTGGCAAGTTGCTTTCAACAAAAGGCGCGAGCCATAGCCCTGCCAAAAAACCTAGAACCACGGTTGGAAGTGCTTCCATTAACTCAATCAACGGCTTAACTTTACGCCTAAGAACAGGCGCCATGAAATAGCCGGTATAAATCGCACCGCATATGGCCAAAGGCGACGCGATTAGCATCGCATAGAACGCAGCTTTTAATGTTCCAAAAGAGAGAGGTACAAGTGAATATTTTGGCTCGAAATCGTTACTCGCGGAGGAGGATTGCCAAACATAGTCTGGCTCCGGGTAACTCTCATACCAAACTTGACGCCATAAAGAGCTAAAAGAAACTTCGGGGTGGGGATTGTCCAAAGACCAACTGCGAAAGCCGCCGCCTTGTAATTCAGCAACTATTTTATTTCCTCGGGGGGCTATCGCGATGGCAAGTAGTTTTTTATTAAAAGAGGTGTCCGTTAGAGCCCGTTTTTGAGAGGTGACGTTATACAGCGACAACAATCCTGACTCACCCAAGGCAACAAAGTTTTTCCGTCTCTGTTCCACTGCTGTCGCAATTATAGGAGTCCCATCACCAGCAAAGCGTCTAACTGAGGATAGCGTGGGTATGTCGTCATTGCGCACAACAAACCATTGCGAAACAAATCCAGCACTATCCGCAACAAGGAGAGAAAGGCCTCCTGAGAGAAATTTAATAGACTCCATCTGTACGCCAGTTTTGACCAATTGCGCTTCAGAAAAAATCTCAACTGTTTCGGAGTCCACCATTTTTTTCAGATCATAAACCTTTGCTAGACCAGAGTCTGAAATGCCATAGAGTAATCTTTTGTCTCCCCCGATGAATAATCGATCAAGCGGATCTAGTTTGATATCAATCGATTTAGTAATCGCTGGAGGGGGTGAATAGTTGACGTTAAAACCATTGAAAATATTCCTCCGTGCAACTGAGTGAAAAAGTTTCAAGTTGCCTAAATTATCTATAGCCGCAAGAAGTAGATCTTCCTGATCCGTATGAATTGCAATTGCATCAATCATATTGGCACCCAGATTTAGCAAGGCTGCTTGCCCATAGGGATAAACAATTCGAGGGGTAATCGCAGGCAAACTTCCTTGGCTCGAAAACTCTGTTTCCCAGAGATATTGAGCAATATGAACGTTGCCGTTGCTGAGGGCATAAGCAAACACCCCAGATTCTTCGGAATCCAAGGCAAACTGATTTATAAAGTCGCCTTCGGGAATCGACAGAGGAATCTCACTAATTACGACCCCCGAATCTAGGTCGAGAAAAATCGCCCTACCCTGAGTACTTATCCTGAGTAGTGATCTGGCTTGTTCGTCTATTGCCAGATGAAGCCCGGGCTCTCTGGGGGAATCTGATATTTGAAAATCACCGGTGGACACTATTGAGGCGGCTGAAAACAGGGGTTGGACTTCAGCAATCAAGAAAACAAAAATTACCAACATTGTCGCTATGATCCCTAACCCCCCTATGGCTATGCCATATCGGGCTGCACGATCATAAAAATGTCTCACTTTACGCCGCACCCGCAAAGTGTGTCCCATATTAGACCCAGAGCCAGACTCACCGCTACCGTATAGTGATTTTGTCTCTGTTTCGCTTTTAGTCTCTCTCACCGGATATCCAAAGAATCAAGCGTGCTATCGATCACCACAAACGGCAATGGGATATAGCCATCTTTGAGGACGCTTTCTTGACCTGCCCGCGACAGAACGAAACGAATGAATTCTCTCTCCAGTGGAGGCAACTCCTGATTTGGTCTTCTGTTGATATAAATCCAAAGAAATCTGGCAAGAGGATAGTCACCAGACATCGAGTTCACTGCATTGGCCTCTACATAAGGAGCGTTTTGGTTCAGCGCGATCGGAACTGCCCGAACACTTGATGTTCGGTAACCAATTCCAGAATAGCCTACACCATTCAATGAACCACTGATGGCTTGAACTACCGACCCTGATCCGGGCTGTTCACTTACCGAATTTCTAAAATCACCCTTGCACAATGCGATTTGCTTAAAAAACCCATAAGTTCCCGAAACAGAGTTACGTCCAAACATCTGTATCTTCTTTTGCGCCCAAGGCCTCGGCAGACCTAGATCAGCCCAAGTTTCTAAGGCTTTACTTTGACCACAGCGGCGCGTCGATGAAAAAATCCCATCTAATTGTGCAATAGTTAGCCCTGCCAGCGGGTTGTCCTTGTGCACATAGACGGCCAGAGCGTCAACGGCAACAGGAATTGCTGTTGGCTGATAACCGTAACGAGACTCAAAGGCCTGCAACTCAACCTCTTTCATCCTGCGACTCATGGGCCCAAGACTCGCAGTTTGCTCCACTAACGCCGGAGGGGCAGTTGATGATCCAGCGGCTTGAATCTGGATAATGACATTTGGATATTCTCTATTAAAGTCCTCTGCCCATAACGTCATTAAATTCGCTAAGGTGTCTGAGCCGGCGCTTGAGAGCGTCCCAGAAACACCGTTTAAACGCTCGTATTCTGCCCCTAAACTCAACCCCAATGGCCGCGACTGAGCAAAAAGTGATGTGCTAATCGCTAAAAGAAAAATACAAAAGCTAAATCGATATAACATCACAAGGCTGGCGCATATCCTCAATTGGTTTTTACCCTTAATACAGAGCTAAAGAACCTTTATATTACAATAAAGTTACAGTTTAAAGAAACGACCTAAAATGTTATGATCATTGACGTTTTCCTAGCCCGCTCGAGATGCTTTATGACTGGGAAAAGCGACTCGTTATTCATGAATTTGGCGCCTTACGCCGATCCGGTTGAATAATTCATTGCCCAAAAACACCATTACTTCAAAACTTCACGAGCCCTCTATCATGGCAAAGAATATATCGGAGATGGATACTGAATCTGCAGCTTCGCTTGAATCTCACCCCACTTCGAATCTACAGCCTGAGCAAGCAATCGACCTTAACGAAACCCAATATTTTGAGAATCGAGAGCTGTCTTACATCAAATTTAACCTGCGAGTACTTAGTCAGGCTAGAGACCCTGATCATCCCCTGCTCGAGCGACTAATGTTTTTGCTGATTTTTAGCTCAAACCTCGATGAGTTTTTTGAAATTAGAATGTCAGGTCTTAGGAAACAGCTTGATTTTGGGCGCCAACGCCCGGGGCCGGACGGCAAATACCCAGAGCAAGTTTTAGACATAATTCACGATCAGGTTCGAGAGGCACTAGACGAGCAATACAGGATCTTAAATGATGACCTTTTGCCATCACTCGCTAAAGAGAATATTCACTTTCTTTATCGCCACGAGTGGAACGAGGAACTGATCAACTGGACCGAGAACTATTTTCACGATCAAGTGGTGCCAGTAGTAAGCCCCTTAGGACTTGACCCCGCTCACCCATTTCCACGTTTGGTTAATAAGAGCCTAAATTTCATCCTTTCACTTAACGGGAAAGACGCTTTTGGGAGAGAGAGCGGCTTAGCCGTTGTGCCAGCCCCGAGGTCATTGCCAAGACTTATCAAGGTTCCCAAAAGAATTATGCCTGACGGGGATAATTTTATATTTTTGTCCTCAGTAATTCATGCTCATGTTGACCAATTTTTCCCCGGTATGACAGTGACCGAATGCCATCAATTTCGGGTGACCCGAAACTCAGATTTGGAAATGTCCAATGTCGAGGTCGAAGATGTAGCGTCAGCCCTGCAAGGGGAATTGCACAGTCGCCGCTTTGGTGCAGCGACTAAACTGGAAGTGGGCAAGGAATGTCCAGAGAACCTTACAAATTTTCTCCTACAGCGCTTCAACCTCAAAGAAGATGCGCTGTTCCGCCTTGATGGGCCGGTTAACCTCCAGAGACTTATGGCACTCAATGGAATGATAAATCGACCAGACTTAAAGTTCCCTATTTTCTCACCTGGACTGCCCCCGGCCCTTGAAGTGGGGAACGATATTTTTTACGCGGTAGACAAAGACGATCAGCTACTGCATCACCCTTTTCAGTCATTTCTTCCTATTATCGATTGGCTAAGACAGGCGGCAAAAGACCCTACTGTGCTCTCTATAAAGCAGACTTTATATAGAACAAACGAGTCCTCTGAATTAGTTGAGGCTCTTGCAGAAGCTGCCCGTAACGGTAAGGAAGTCACCGTGGTGATTGAGCTAAGGGCACGCTTTGATGAAAAAGAAAATATGCACTTTGCCAGCATCTTACAAGAAGCCGGTGCTGTAGTTGTCTATGGCGTTATGGGCTATAAAACCCACGCTAAAATGCTATTAATAGTTCGCCGAGTCGGTGATAAGCTAAAACGCTATGCCCACCTTGGCACAGGCAACTATCACCGCAAAAACTCTCTCCTTTACACAGATTACGGCCTGCTGACCGCTGACAAAACGATTTGCGCAGATGTTCACAAGGTATTCCAACAAATAACCGGAATGGGCAAGAAAATTCATCCCAAGCTACTCATCCATGCACCTTTTAACCTGCGAAAGTCACTGATCCGAATGATCGACACAGAAAAAGAAGCCGCGATTGCAGGGCAGCCAGCACGAGTGATCGCGAAACTTAACTCACTCACCGATCCTGACGTCATCAAAGCACTTTATGGGGCATCGATGGCTGGAGTCAAAGTAGACCTCATTGTAAGAGGGATTTGCTGCCTAAAACCAGGGATGCCGGTTGTCAGCGAAAATATCCGAGTAGTATCTATAGTAGGACGCTTCTTAGAGCATTCAAGGGTTTATTACTTCTTAAACAATTCAAATCAAGTTTACTGCTCTAGCGCAGACTGGATGGAACGAAATCTATCCCATCGAATAGAGGTGTGCTTTCCTATTCTTAAGAAGAAATGGGCGAGCCGCATCGTCGCAGAAATGGAAATGTACTTGGAAGACGAGGCTCAAAGTTGGGAAATGCAGGCTAACGGCGAGTATGTCGAACGATTTAATTTGGATGAGCAGGCTGAGGGAATTCAAACGCTGCTACTGAAGCAGCTATCATGAGCTTGGCTACAGCTTGGAAACTTTAGGCAAGTTACTTTTTTCCATGCTCTTGAGAGTTTTTTCGTTCTTAACCATAAAATCCAACATCCCTTCACGAAGTGCTGTGGGACTGAAGTTTATCGAGCGAATGTTATAACTCTCCATCAAACCCATCATTATGCACCAGCCTGGCAGCAACAAATCGCGTCTGCGCTGCTTCAAACCTGGCAAATCTGAACCACTAGCTTTGCAATCAATGAATTGTGGCTGCAGGAGCTGCAAGACTTCATAGTCTATGCGTTTAGAGCCATATCCGGCCGCTGCGCATATATTTGCTAACATCTTGACGGTGCCAGAAGAAGCATAAGCCTCATCCCAGCCGGCCTTGGAAATACCCGCGGCATTCTCGCCGAACACTTCTCGTGCGGCGGCTAGACCCAGCTGCATTTGTCGATTGAGCTCTGCCTCGTCTGCTGAGTCATCAGCAAAGAATCGATCCCTCCATGCCACGCAACCTATGGCCATACTTTCTGTAAATAGCCGCTTTTGACCGCAGCCAACAATTATCTCCGTGCTGCCGCCGCCAATATCTACAACCAAGCGGTTGCCCGCAAATTCTGGCAACTCAGTAATAACTCCGGCGTAAATCAAAACAGCTTCTTGCTCACCAGAGATAACCGAGACCTCCAATCCTATAGCGGCTCCAGCATCAATAAAATCTTGTGAGTTCTGAGTAACTCTTAGGGAATTTGTGCCCAGCGCCCAGTATCTTTCAAGCGGGTATTGGTCCATTAGAAATTTAAAATGCTTTAAGCTGGTGAGGCCCCGCTCGAAGGCGGCTGGGGAGATAATTCCTGTGGCTCGAACGTCTTCGCCTAGCTGAACTTTATCACTACAGCGTTCAAGTATACGAATCTTGCCGTTATCAAACTCGCCAACAAGCAAATGAAAACTATTTGACCCTAAATCTATGCACGCGTACATCACTTACCCTGTGCTTAGGGTGATACCACCCTCGTTAAAAAGACACTCTCTTTCGCTGAGCAATATATTTTCAGCTCTAGCAAAGGGTATCGACATTTTTAAGCACATGTTGAGATAAGAAACACAAAATTTATTGTATTTCTTATCTCACTTCTTGGTCGCGCTATACGTTAACTAAACAAGTTAAATCATTGATTGTAAATAATTTTCAAGACCGACCATCTCAACCAGTTTTAACTGACTTTCAAGCCAATCTACATGCTCTTCCTCGCTGTCCAGAATATCGCTGAGCAAATTACGGCTAACGAAATCACCTACCGACTCACAGTGCGCTATGCCTTCTTTAAGGTCAGGGCAAGCAATCATCTCTAGATTCAGGTCGCATTGGAGCATCTCTTTAGTGTTCTCGCCTATTTGCAGTTTACCGAGGTTCTGCAGATTAGGCAGGCCATCTAAAGAAAGAATACGCTTGGTCAGTTGGTCAGCGTGCTTCATTTCGTCGATTGATTCTTCGTACTCTTTGGCCGCTAGCTTCGCCAAGCCCCAGTCTTCGTACATTCTTGAATGTAGAAAATATTGATTAATCGCAACAAGTTCGTTTCCTAGCGCTTTATTGAGATGTTTGATGACAGTTGGATCAGATTTCATTAAAAACTCCCGTAGACTGAGTCCGTGGAGTCTCAGCTTTTTGATGAAAAATGTCAAGAAATTTTCTCTCTAAGTCATTGATATATATAGTAATTATGAATGATAAGCATTCGCATTCGCGTTCACCGAA
>MDTF01006575.1_pt1 | contig 14587 bp, 14 predicted proteins | sample 811191 | NCBI WGS metagenome assembly MDTF01 (sample SAMN05326649, study PRJNA326480) | marine metagenome | isolation source: seawater | place: Southern Ocean | collected 2011
CCGTACAAATTTATTGCTGCAGCTGCTTTGTCTGTCGATAGTGCAATAACTTTTGTTACATTTGTTTCCAAACATGCTTCAACTACATTTTGTGATCCTATAATGTTAGTTTTAATAAATTCAATTGGATTATACTCTGAGGCCTCAACTTGTTTCAGGGCTGCAGCATGGACTACTATATCAACGTCATTTAGTGCACTAACTAGTCTTGTTTTGTCTCTAATATCACCTAAAAAAAATCTTAATTTTGAATAATTTTTATGATCTAAATTTTCTTGCGAAAAATTATATTGTTTTAATTCATCTCTGCTAAATATAATTATTTTTTTTAAATTAGGGCAATTGTCTAATAAATAATTTATAAAAGTAGACCCAAAAGATCCTGTCCCACCCGTTATTAAAATAGATTTATTTTTTAAAAAATTCATTAGAAGTAAATTAATTAACAATATATATAATGATTACAATAAATAAATAGATAAATGATAATTGCCATTATTCCAGCTCGTGGGGGAAGTAAAAGAATAAAAAATAAAAATATTAAAAATTTTCTATCTAAACCCATTTTATATTGGACATTAAAAGCATTACAAAAATCAAATTTATTTAATAGAATAATTGTTTCAACTGACAGCTTAAAGATTAAGAAAATGTGCTTAAAACTTGGGATTGATGAAATAATTGATAGGCCAAAAGACTTATCTGATGACATAACTCCAACAAAGCCCGTTATTGAACATGCAATCAAAAACATGGAATTTAAAGATCATAAAAAAATAAAATTTATTTGTTGTATATATCCATGCAACCCCTTTTTAAGTTCAAATGATTTAAAAAATAGTTTTAAAATGCTAAAAAAAAATTTAAAAAAATTTGTTTTTCCTGTTACGGAATATCCTCATCCTATCCAACGAGCTTTTAAATTTAAAAAAAATAACAAACTAAATTTTTTTAATAGAAAGAATGAACTTACAAGAACTCAAGATTTAGTTAAATCTTTTCATGACGCTGGTCAATTTTATTGGGGTACAAAAAATAATTGGCTAAGTAAACATAAAATGCACTCTAACTCGTTAGGCTATATTATTTCAAAATGGCGCTCAGTAGATATAGACAATAATGAAGATTGGAAAAAAGCAGAATTACTTTTCAAACTATTAATTAATTATGGAAAAATTTAATTATTCAATAATCGGTTGTGGTAAAGTTGCTGGTGGATATGAAAGCCTTAAGGTTCTCAGTGGCATCTATACTCATGCAAATGCTTTTTCAAAAACTAACAAATTTACAAATTTAATTTGCATAGATAATAACTATAAAAAAGCAGTTCATTTTAAAAAAAAATGGAAATTTAAGTATGCCTCCAATAACATAAAATTTTTAAACAATTTTTATAATGAATTAATTATTGTTTCTAGTGATACAAGTTCTCACTACAAAGTTTTAATAAATATTACTAAATTAAAAAAAAAACCAAGAATAGTTTTATGTGAAAAACCAGTTACAATTAATTATAAGCAATGTAGGCTTATTGTTGACTTGTATAAAAAGAAAAAAATTCATCTTGTAGTAAATTTTCATAGACGATGGGATGAAACAACTCAAAAAATATCAAAAAAAATTCATGATAATTTTTTTGGGAATTTGCAGGGTGGGTACTGTATATATAATAAAGGTCTTTTAAATACAGGATCTCATGCAATCGATCTATTAAATTTATTTTTTAAAAAATTTAAAATAATTGATGTTGGACAAAAAATTTATGATTACAATAAAAAAGACCCAACCATACCTTTTGTGGCAAATATTGACGGTGCAAATATAAATTTTATATGTATGAAAGAAAATTTAGTTAATATGATGGAAATTAAACTAATATTTTCAAAAAAAATATTAGAAAGTAATGATGGTGGTATTTCATGGCACGTAAAATCCAATAAAAATAAAAATATTTTAAACTATGATAAGTCTTTTTATAAATATGATTTCTATAAAAAGACTTATAATTTTACTTTTTCCAATATGGCCAAAAATATTTATTTTAATCTTAAAAAAGGTAAAAAACTATTTTGCGATGGTAAAAATGCTTTAGAAGTACATAAACAAATAAGGAAAATATTTTTAAATGCTAAATAAAAAAATTATCAACTATAAGTTCAAAAAATTTAATCCAATTGGCAAAGAAGAACTATATGCTGCGAAAAAAGTTATAACATCTGGAAAACTTTCAGGCTTTCTTGCTGGAAAGGGGCCAGAATTTGAAGGAGGGGAATACGTAAAATTATTTGAAGAAAAAATTAAGAAATATTTTAACGTAAGATATGCAATAACTGTTAATTCTTGGACTTCAGGTCTTAGTGCAATAATAGGTGCTCTTAAAATTAAAAAAGATGATGAAATTATTTTACCAACATGGACAATGTCAGCATGTGCAGCTGCCATATTACAATGGAATGCTGTACCTGTGTTTTGTGATATTAAAAAAGATGATTTTACAATTGATCCAAAAAAACTAGAAAAATTAATCACAAAAAAGACCGTGGCTATATTGGCTGTGGATCTTTTTGGTACTCCTTGTGATTACGATGAAATAATTAAAATTTCAAAAAAATATAATATAAAAATAATATCAGACTCAGCTCAAGCTATTTCATCAAAATATAAGAATAAATATGTAAGTACGTTTGTAGATATGGGTGGTTTTAGTTTAAATAGACACAAACATATCAACACAGGTGAGGGTGGGATAATAATAACAAATAATAAAAAATATGCACAAAGATTAAGATTGCTTAGAAATCATGCTGAGAGCTCTAACGATAAAAAAAATGTAGAAATGTTTGGTTTTAATTTTAGGCTGGGAGAAATAGAGTCAGCAATTGGCATAGAGCAATTAAAAAAATTAAAAAAGATAGTTAAGGAAAGAATTTCTATAGCAGAAGCACTAACACATGGTCTTAAAAATTTAAAAGGTCTTAATTTACCTGCAAACAATCCTAAAAAAAAAAATATTTACTATTTTTATCCCCTAACTATTAACGAAGAAATTATTAAAACAAAAAAAAATAAAATAATATCCATGCTAACAGATCAAGGCATTCAGGAAATTTGTTCAGAGTATAGTTCTTTACACAAATTGATAATTTTTCAAAATACAAAATCTAAATATCAACAAGTTAAAAATAAAAAGTATTCAGTGGCTGAAAATTTAAATAAAAATACTTTTATGGCAATTAAATTATGCAGTATAACATTGAATAAAAGGGATATAAAATTGATTATTAAATCTTTTAAAAATGTGTGGGATAAAATTTCATTTTATAAATAAATGTTAAATTTAGAAAACTGGAATAAGAAAAAAATATTATTTATCTTATCTGATCCAGGATCTGGAAATATTATTTTAAGTTTAATTAAAAAGTTTAATTTATCAAATTATAAAATTTTTATATCAAGCCAAAATAGAAATATAAAATTTCAAGGTCATATAAAAAATCTTGTAAGCAAATCAGATATATACAAAATGAATAAAAAAAAACTTTTTGACTTGTCTGTAATTGGAACTGGATCCAATCCAGCATATATTAGATTGGCAAATAGATTAAAAAAAGATAGAATATTTACTATTGCGATATTAGATCATTGGTTAAATTTTACGTCTAGATTTAAAAAAAATAATATAAATTTTATACCTGACGCTATTTTTTTAACTGATTATTACCATAATCTTAATAATTATTTTTTTAGAAATATAAAAAAAGTAAAAATTAAAAATTTTTATGAAGAAGAAAAACTTAAGGAAATAAAAAAAATTAAGAAAGTAAAATATGATTATTTATATATAAATGATCCAGCTAGCTACATTAATAATAATAAGATAAGAAAAAAATTAATAGAAGGTTCTTTTTTAAACTTTTTAGCATATATAAAATCTTTCGATAAATTAAAAATTTTAATCAAATTTCATCCTAATGATGATTTTATATTTTTTAAAAAAGTTATAAAAAATAGCTTAAAAAAAATAGAAAATAAAAAAATCAAATTTTATATATCAAAAGAAAATAATATTTCTCAAAATATAGGATTATCTAAAATAATTTTTGGAATGCAATCTTCGGCTCTTCTTCTCGCAAAAAAATCCAAAAAACAAGTTTTTACCTCAATCCCAAATAGCTTTTTTAAAAAATATTTGAATAATAACTACTTAAAAAATAATATAAAAAATATATCTAATATTTAAAAAAATATAATAATAATAGAGTATAAATATTTTATGATTAAATTTAATCTAAACTTAATAAATGAATATAAATTTAAAAATACTTCAGCCTGAAGATGTAACTCAAAAATATGTAGATTGGTTTAGTGATGCTGATGTTGTAAAGTTTTCAGATAAAAAATCAAAAAAATTTAGTCTTCAAGGCCAAATTGACTATGTAACTTCATGCTTAAAAGATGTGAATAAAGTTTTATATGGAGTTTTTGATGAAAAACTTCATATTGGAAATTTTTACTTAGAGGGCCTAGAGTCAATTCATAAAAGAGTTGAATTCACTGCTGTTATTGGTGACAAATCATATTGGAACAAGGGTGTTTCTACACACGCACTCTCAAAATTTATTGAGTTAGCAACTTTTAAATACAAGGTTCATAAAATATTTTCTGGTGTTGTTGAGGGAAATATCGGGTCATGCAGGTTTTTAGAAAAAAATAATTTTATTTTAGAAGGTAAGCGTATCGACCATATTTTTTTAGATGGAAAATTTTACAATCAATTGGATTATGCATTGATAATAAATCAAAATTTATAACACTAAATTTTCTAACACTTCTTTACTAAATAGTTGAATGCGTATAATAAATAAAAAATTAAGATGATTGAAAAAAATTTCAAATATGATGCGCTAATAATTATAGATGAAAATGTTGGCCATGATATCAGCTCAATTAAAAAAATATTAGAAAATAAAAATAAAAAAATTTTAGCTCTCATTCTCGATTATAGAAATTATTCTTTAAAAGAAAAAAATTTGATTAAGTCTTGTTCTGATGATTTGAACCTAGATATTTTAATGTTTACACTCAAATCTGATTACAAAAAAATAATCCAAAAAAAAAATAAAGATTATGATTTATGGAAAAAAATTATTAAATTAAATTGGATATTTTATTGTTTAGATATTTACAAAATTCCAGAGGCTTATTTAAATAATAATCTTACCCAAAATTTAAATTTTAAGTACACATCAAAGCTTGATTTATTTTTTGAAATAAAAAAATTAATTAACAAAAAGATAGATTTCTTAAAAAAAAAATTCCACAAAAATACTTATTATTTTCTAAATTTAATAAATAAGATTAATTCAGAAAATATATCTAATAAAAATATTCATTTTTTTAAAAAATATATAAATAAGATTCCAATTAAAAGGTTTGTAAATCAAATTAATAAAAAAAGTGAAAATTTATTTTGGATAGGGTTTGATGGTGATTTTAAAGATATACCTTGGAGCAAAAAATATAAGAAAACAAAGTGGTCAAAAAAATTTAAAAAAAACAAACTCTTATTTGAGGGTAAATTAGAATATTGTACCAGGTGTTGCCAGCCAGAAACTATGGAAGGAATTAGCTTTGATGATTTTGGTATATGCACCTCTTGTAGGTCATCTGAAGAAAAGATGGACATAAATTGGAAAAATAAAAACAAAGAACTTAAAAATATTCTAAAATCCTACAGCCAAAAGAATTATTATGACTGCTTACTACCGTTTAGTGGGGGTAAAGATAGCACTTTCCAGGCTCATATGTTGACCAAAGTGTACAAGGTTCATCCACTAGTTGTGACACATGGAACGAACTGGATGTCTTTAACGGGCAGATATAATCTTGCAAATTCATTAAGTAATTTTAATTTAGATCATTTATTTTTTTTACCAAATCGCAAATTAGTTAATAAAGTTGCAAAAAAGTCATCTAAAATGATAGGTGATGCTTGCTGGCATTGTCATATTGGTACACAAACATTTCCTATTCAGACCGCACTGAAATGGAAAATTCCGTGTATGATTTATGGGGAATCTATTGCTGAAAGAGATGGAAGAGGATCTTATAAAAAAATTATAAAAAAAGAAAATAAATATTATTATGGTTTAAAAGTTTCAGCAAAAGTTAAACCAGAACAATATGCTGACAATAATATAAAAAAAACTGACCTTCAGATATGGAACTATCCAGCAAAAAAGGATCTTATTAAATCAGATGTTTATTACTTACATTTAGGAGATTTTATATTTTGGGACGAACAAAAACAAACAGAATTTATAATGGATAAATATAAATGGATGTCTAACAAGAGAGTAGAAAATACTTACAAGGGTTATAAAAGCAATGAATGTGTTATGGCTGGGGTTCATGATTACTTTAATTTTATTAAAAGGGGTGTTGGTAGATCAACGCTTCAGGCCTCAGACGATGTAAGAAGAGGTCTAATCACAAGAGAAGAAGCAATAGATTTAATCCAAAAATATGATCCTCAAAGACCTCATGCATTAGACTACTATTTAAATATAACTGAATCTAAAGAATCTGATATTGAAAAACTTATATTATTATCAAGAAATAAATCAAAATTTGCTTCAAAAATAAACAAAATTAAATGATAAAATTTGAAAATAAGAATCTATTTTTAAAATTAGAAAAAAAATTTAAAAAAGTTAAAAATTATGATGAATTAAAAAAAAAATATTTAATATTTTTAAATAATTTTGATAAATTAAATAAAAATTATAAATTTAGTATCACTACAAACAAAAAATATATTGATGAACAGCTAAAAAATATTGACTATAAAAAAAAAGGTCTTTTTTTTGGGATACCATTTGGAATTAAAGATATATTTAATACAAAAAGTCTAAAAACTGAGTTTGGTAGTGTTTTGTATAAAAATTTTTTTCCAGGAAACAATTCTAGATTAGTAGATATAATTCTAAACAAGCAAGGAATAATTACTTGCAAAACAACAACTGCAGAATTTGCAGTTCATCATTTTCCTGAAAAAAAAACCATTAATCCTTTTAATAAAAATCATATTACTGGAACATCTTCAGCAGGATCTGCAGTTGCTGTGGCTTGTGGTGCACTGCCAGTTGCTCTCGCAACACAAACAGCCGGATCAATAATTAGGCCTGCAAGTTTTTGTGGAACCATTGGATTTAAACCAAGCTTTGGTGCTTTAGATAGAACTGGAATACTCAAAACCACCGATACTCTAGACACAGTTGGATTATTTGCAACAGATTTTTATGGATTAAAAAAAACATTTAAAAATTTAATTCAATACTCTGAGGAGTATCCTTTTTCAAAAAAATTTTTTATTAAACGAAAAAAAAAAAAAATCAAAATTTCAATTATTTCAGATGTTTTTAAACAATATAAATTTTACGATGAAAGTATTAAAGATGAATTTAATATTTTTTGTGAAAATTACCTAAAAAATTTAGATTTAATGGACTCAAAAAAATTTCAATTTATCAATGATGCTCATGTTAACCACGAAAACATCTACACCAAATCCTTAGCTTATTATTTTAAAAGAATAGCTAATAAAAAAAAAAAATATAAGCTCAATAATGCAACATATGATTGATAGTGGGAATAAGATTAAAAAAAAAGAATATCTTAAATCATTCCATATTCAAAAAACCCTAACAAATAAATTTGATAATATTATGAAAAATTGTGATTTTTTAATAATGCCATCAACTGCTAGCGTGGCACCTAAAATTGGATTAAAAGAAAAAGAAGATGCCTCTTTAATTTGGACTTTTTTTGGTGCTCCTTCAATATCACTCCCTATATTTTATGATAATAAGTTAAAACTTCCCTTTGGTTTACAAATAGTTGCTAGAAGATATAATGACTTTCTTCTATTAGATTTTGCTGAAAAAATAACCCAAAAAATTACACAGAGTAATGAAAAATAAAATATTAATTGAATTTCATAACTGGAAATTACAATCAATCGTATATTATTTTTTTATAAAAGTTTTAAAAAAAAATAATTGTACTGTCCATGCATTTATAACATACCCAGACTTTTTTGATGAAAGTAAAATTCAAAGATTTGCTTCATATATAAAGATTTTACTTGGCAATATTTTGTCATTAAAAAATTTTGGTTTTTACAAATCAATTGGTGTTGAAAAAATATTTAAGCCAATAATAAAAAAAAAAATTCAAGATAAAGCAACTATTTATTACAAAAAAAAATTAAATAAAAAAATTTCTTATCAGGAGATTAAGGCTTTAAAAGTTGATAATATTCATATTGGTGACATACTTATTGATTGTTATCTTAAGGCATACAAGCTTCCTACAATAGATGTTGCAAATCCAAAATTTAAAGTTTTTTTAAAAAATTTTTTATCATTATTCTTTTATTGGGAAGATTATTTTAAGTTGAATAAAGTTAAAGCTGTTGTTGTTACACATGATACTTACTTTTCTGGATTACCACTTAGAATTGCTTTAACTAAAAATATAAAATCAGTAATTGGTACCTATGAAAAACTTTTTCAATTGAGTAATAAAAATAAATATCCCTATAAAGAATTTATGTTTTATAGAAAAAGGTTTAGCAAGCTAAAAAGGACATTACAAAAAAAAGCTTTAAAATTTTCTGAAAAAAAAATAATTGAAAAATTTAATGGGAGTAATTTTTATTACCCTTATCTTTATAAAAGTGCTTTTAAGAAAAATTATGATAAAAAAAGAGTATTAAGTTCATCAAAAAAATATAAAGTTTTAATTCTTCCACACAGTTTTATAGACTCACCTAATGGTTTTGGAGGATCATTATTTCCAGATTTTTATCAATGGTTGATTTTTTTATTCAAAATAAGCAAAAATACTAACTATGAATGGTATGTCAAAGTTCACTCGGACTTCAAGAAAAAATATTCTGACCCAACATATGAGTTAATAAAAAAACTTGTGTCAAAAAAATACCCAAACATAAAATGGTTAAGTTCTGATACACCTCACAACAATATTATCAAAGAAGGAATAAATGCAGTATTCACAGCTCAAGGAAGTGTTGGTAACGAATACCCTTTTTTTAATATACCTGTAATAAACGCATCGTTAAACAATCCTCACATTAAATATAATTTTAACTTACACCCCAAAAATATAAAAGAACTAGAAACTATTATTTACAATCTGCCAAAACTAAAAGTAAAAATAGATAAAGATGAAATAAAAGAATTCTTTTTTATGCATAAAATTTTACCACAAAATAACTGGTTAGGTATAAACATTAGTCAATTTACTTATGAAATGGGAGGTGAATTACATCTTTTTAGAAATAAAAATGCATACGACATTTTGATGAATAAAGTTGATGAAGAAAAAACCATAAAAAATCTAAAAAAATTTTTATCTACAAATAAGTATACTCTTGACTATAATTTAATAGAAAGAATTCGTAACTGCGATAAATTATAATTGAATATAATTAATGATAATAGTAATGATATTAGGGTCTTCAGGTTTACTTGGTAGACATCTATTTAATAATTTAAAAAAAAATAAAAAAATTAAGTTAATTCATACTGGTTTAAAAAAAAGAAAGATTGATTTTACAAATAAAATTAATTTAGAAAAAATAATTATTTCGAAAAAACCAGATATTATAATAAACACTATTGGCCTAACAAATTTAGAAAAATGTGAAAAACAAACCCGATTTTCGAAAAAAATTAATTATGAAATAATAGATACAATATTTAAGTTACAAAATAAAAAGAGACTTAATTTTAAATTTATCCAGATATCTACTGATCAACTTTATAATAAAAAAGAAAAAAATGGGAATACTGAAAAATCTAAAATACATTTAATAAATAATTATTGTATACATAAAAGAATGGCTGAAATATCTTGCTTGAAAAATAATGCATTAATTTTTCGAACAAATTTTTTTGGTAAATCATTAAGTCAAAATAAAAGTTTTTCAGATTGGATTATCTCTTCTTTTAGGAGCAAAAAAAAATTCTTTTTATTTAATGATGTTCATTTCAACCCGTTAAGAATAGAAACAATTGTAAATATTTTATCAAATATTATTAAAAAAAAATTATATAATTATAAAGGTATATATAATCTTGGTTCAAAAGATGGTATTTTAAAAAATGACTTTGCAATATTAATTGCAAAAAAAATGAAAATATATCATAATAATTTTGTGAACATTAACGTAAATAAACTTCTTAAAGTCAAAAGACCACTTAATATGTTTATGAATGTAAGTAAATTTGAAAAAGAATTTCATATAAAGTTGCCAAAAATTAAAAATGAAATTAAAAATGAATTAAAAAATTATAAAATAAAATGAAAATTAAATTAGGCAAAAAAATAATAACTAATAGCTCACCAACATACTTTATTGCAGATATAGCAGCAAATCATGATGGAGATTTAAAAAGAGCTATTAAATTAATTCGACTTGCAAAAGAAAGTGGTGCAGATGCTGTTAAATTTCAACATCACAATGTTTCAAAATATGTGAGCGATCATGGTTTTAAAAGACTTGGTAATAAACTTAGTCATCAAAAAAAATGGAAAAAAACTATTTTTCAAGTTTATAAGGATGCAGAAGTTCCACGAAAATGGACAAAAACCCTGGTTGATTACTGTAAAAATATTAACATTACATTTATGTCTACACCTTATGATTTGGATACGGTGGACTATTTAAACAAATATATGCCTACATTTAAAATTGGATCAGGAGATCTAGCCTGGGATGATATGTTGCTAAAGATTTCTTCAAAAAAAAAACCTTTTTTTATAGCCTCAGGCGCATCTACAATAAATGAGGTAACTCATGCTGTTAAAATTTTAGAAAAAACAAGAGCTAACTTTTGCTTAATGCAATGCAATACAAACTATACAGGATCTAGAGAAAATTTTAGGTATATAAATCTAAATGTCTTGAAGACTTATAAAAAGAAATTCCCAAAAATTTTATTAGGACTGAGCGATCATACGCCAGGTCATGAAACTGTTCTTGGATCAATTGTATTGGGTGCTAAAGTTATAGAAAAACATTTTACAGATAATACAAAGAGAAAAGGTCCAGATCACCCATTTTCAATGGATCCAAAAAGTTGGAGATTGATGGTAGATAGCTCAAGAAACCTTGAAAATAGTATGGGAGATGGAATTAAAATTGTCGAAAAAAATGAGTTACAAACTGTAGTTTTACAAAGAAGATCTGCTAGGGCTATTAAAAATTTAAAAAAAGGTCAAAAAATATTAAGAGATGATATTGAATATCAAAGACCTTGTCCCAAAAATGCTTTGACACCAAATCAATCAAAAAAAATCTTAGGAAAAAAAATAAAAAGAAATTTGAAAATTGGAGATTTTTTAAAAAAAAGTGATTTTTAAAAATATCTAATGATAGATTTATCTATTATCATAATTAACAAAAATTATCTCTGTTATTTAAAAAAATGTGTGAATTCATGTCTAAGTCAAGTTACAAAATATAAATATGAAGTTATCATAGTTGATGATGGTAGCACTGATGGCAGCATAAATTATGCTAAAAATATAAAAGATAAAAAAATAAAGTTTTTTCAAACAAAAAATAAGGGCATTGAAAAAGCTGCTAACAAAGGATTCAAAAAATCAAATGCTAAATATGTTGTTAGGGTTGATTCTGATGATTATTTAAGTAAAAAATTTGTTAATATTATGTTAAGTGAGATCAATAAATCTAAGACAGCCTTTATTTATAGTAATTACTTTGCAATTAAATCAAGAAAAAACCATAAAAGTAATCTTCCATCTTTTGAAAAAAAGGAAATCATTCAAAGAGGTGACTTTTTAGCTACAGGAACAGTTTACAATAGAAATATTATAAAAAAAATTGGTTATTACAGTGAAGATATTAAAAACTCTGGATTAGAAAATTATGAATTAATTCTAAGGTTAATTGTTAATCAAAATTATGGTAAAAGGATAAATAAATCTTTATTCTATTACAGAAAACACAATAATAATTTATCAATATTAAAAAAAAAAAAAATTATGGATTTTGGTAAAAAAATTTTTAAAAAAATGAAACTAGGATCATATAAAAAAAATAAGTTTCACCCTTGGAATTAAAATGAAAAAAAAAATATTAGTGGTTGCTTGTCATCCAGATGATGAAACATTGGGTTGTGGGGGGTATTTAGATAAATACAAAAATAAATATCAATTTAAAGTTATTTTTTTAGCTGAAGGCTCAAGTTGTCGGTATAAAGATAGAATAAAAAATAAAATTAAAATTAATAAAGATATAGAAACCAGAAAAAGAAGTGCCCTAAAAGCATTAAAATTATTTTCAATTACAAATGTATCTTTTTTTAATCATACTTGTGGACAACTTAACAAGGTGCCACAAACAAAAATAAATAAAATTTTAGAAAATGAAATTAAGAATTTCAAACCTAATATAATTTTCACACATTCAAGCAAAGATTTAAACTTGGATCATCAAACAATTTTTAAATCTGTTTTAGTTGCAACAAGACCAATAATTATAAAAAATATTGTTAATGAAATTTATTCATTTGAGATATTATCAAGCACAGAGTGGAACTATTCAAATAAATTCCAACCAAATTATTTTATTGAAATAAGCAAGAGAAATTTAATGAAAAAATGGAAGGCTTTAAAATGTTATAAAACAGAAACTCAGAAAAAACCTCACCCCAGATCTTTATTTGGCATCGAGTCTTTGGCTAAATATAGAGGGCTTCAAAGTGGCTCTATTTATGCTGAAGGTTATGAGTTAATAAGAAAATTTATAAAATGAAAATACTTGCTATTGGTTACAGAAGTTGGGCATTAAAGATTTATCAAAATTTATCAAAAAAAAAAATAATAATCTCAAATAAAGATATCGGTTTAAAAAAAATAAAAAAATATAATCCTGATTTTATTTTGTATTATGGTTGGAGTAAAAAAGTTTCAAAAAAAATTGTTAATAGTTACAAATGTATTATGCTCCATCCTTCCAAATTACCTGACTTTGCTGGTGGTAGCCCTATTCAAAATCAAATTATACATAATATTAAAATATCTGCAGTTACATTGTTTAGAATGAATGAAAAAATTGATCACGGAAATATCATATTACAAAAAAAATTATTACTAACTGGTAACCTTGATGAAATTTTTGAAAGAATTGTTAGCATAGGAACATCGTTAACGTTAAGGATGTTAAAGAATAAATACAAGGATAAAAAACTAGAGGTTAAAAAAATCTACTCTAGAAGGAAACCTAGGGATAGTGAAATTACTTTGAAAGATCTAAAAACTAAAAGTGCAAATTACCTTTATAATAAGATTAGAATGCTGCAAAGCCCATATCCGAATGCCTATATAAAAACAGTGGATGGTAAAAAAATATATTTAACAAAAGCTAGTCTTAAAAAAATTTAGTATTAATTTTTTATATTAAGTTTTCTACCTATTTTTGCAGACTCAGAAGTATAAGGACGTAAATTTAAATTTGAACTAATGGTTAAATCTTTTTCAGTATTAAAAAACCTATTATTATATAAATAACTAATTTTTTTTCCTAAATTTAACTCGCTACAATGCAATAAATTTTGATCAAAGAAAACTACGTCACCATCGTCAGCATCTAAAAAAACAGTATCAAATTTCTTATTTTCTAGAACTTCATAATGGAATAGCTCTCTTTTTAGTGTAAATGATTTTTTTTTTGTTTTTTTTGTTAATTCATTTTTTTCATATCCTTGATACTCATAAAATAAATGACTTTCATTATGTGAGAAAGGTTTTACCCCCATTGTCCCATTATATATTTTTTTTCTTCTAAACAGAGGTACCCAACAATTAACAAATCTACGCCTATAGGGAAGCCAATGATTCTCAGAGTGCCAAGTATATAGTCTACTTGAGCTTGAGGGAATATTAGGAATAAAATTTCCAAAACTTTCCAGCAACAGGTTATTTTTTTTAATACCTAATAAATTAGAAGCAATATTATTAAGTTCAGCATTGTTAGAAACATTCATCATGGCGCCAGACTTTGAAATTAACTTTTGAACTTCTAATCCTGCTTGATGATCTATTTTTTCGAGACTTTTTACATAAAAATCTAGTTCATTTAAATTATTAAGATTTTTTGTTTTGATAGATAGTTTGCTAGCTATTTGTCTGTAAAAATATAAGGCTGAGTGGAAAATTTTTAATGTATCTGGCTCGCTACGACTTTTTTCACTATTAAGTAAATTTTTAATTAATACAACACCATATTTTTTAAATAGTTCCCCCACATTGTCCGGGAAATATTTTGAGTTAGAAAAATCTATTTGAAATTTTTTTTGATTCATCGATTAGATTATATTCTAATAAAACAAACTTTGTTATAATGAAAATATTAAATATTTTTTAGTTACAATTCTATATAAAAATTTTTTTCAGTGCATAAATCAAGCCAATTGAGCTATTAGTACTGGTCAGCTACACGCATTACTGCGCTTCCACATCCAGCCTATCAACG
>MDTF01001307.1_pt1 | contig 14579 bp, 16 predicted proteins | sample 811191 | NCBI WGS metagenome assembly MDTF01 (sample SAMN05326649, study PRJNA326480) | marine metagenome | isolation source: seawater | place: Southern Ocean | collected 2011
CGTGAAGGCTATTAAGCGCAACAGAGCAGGGCTAAAAGATCCAAACAAGCCCATTGGAACATTTATTTTCCTTGGACCAACTGGAGTGGGTAAAACACAGCTTGCAAAAATACTAGCTCAGTTTATGTTTGACAGTGACGAAGCGCTGATCAGAATTGACATGAGTGAATACATGGAGAAGTTTGCTGTCACAAGATTAATCGGAGCACCTCCTGGATACGTCGGATATGAAGAGGGTGGTCAACTTACTGAAAAAGTCCGCCGCCGCCCCTACTCTATTGTGCTTTTAGACGAAATTGAGAAGGCCCATCCAGATGTATTTAACCTCCTTCTTCAAGCACTTGATTATGGAGTAATGACAGATAGTTTGGGCAGAAAGATTGATTTTAGAAATACTGTAATGATACTCACGTCTAACATTGGAGCTAGACAATTGGCTGAGTTTGGAACAGGTGTTGGATTTAACACATCTGCACGTGAGAAAAATGAAGAAGAAAACAGAGCTGGGATTATTCAAAAAGCTTTGAAAAGAGCATTTGCCCCTGAGTTCTTAAACAGGATTGACGATGTGGTGTTATTTAAGTCACTTAAACGTGAACACATTCACAAGATTATTGACATTGAGTTGGATGCGCTTAGCAATCGAATTAAAGATTTGGGATATGGGCTTAAAGTCTCTGATGAAGCAAAAGACTACATCGTCAACAAGGGATATGATGAGAAATATGGAGCGCGTCCTCTAAAAAGAGCGATTCAAAAACATCTTGAAGATCCATTTGCTGAAGAAATCATTAACTCAGCTGTTCAGGAAGGAGACTTGCTCACTGCTGTTTACACAAAAGGAGATGACAATCTAACCATTGCTGTTGTAAAGGGTGGAGTTCTTGAAATGCCTCAAGGTGCAGGAGAAGCATTGGATGAAAAAAAAGACACCGATTTGAAGGCAAAAGCAACGAAGCCTAAGAAATCCACCAAAAAGAAACCAACATCAAAAAAAGATGACAAAGAGGGTTCTTAAAAGTTTTTATAAATGATGGAAAATTCTCGTTCTAAATATCCTGTTCTACGAAAAATATCTCAAATAGGTCTGAGTATACTTCGAAACAGATACTCTGCAACAGCTCTGATTGGCTTGTTCTGGGTGATGTTTATTAGTGATGTCGATTTGTTTTTTATTGCTAAAGAGCAGTCAAAACTTCAAGAAATGAGAGATGAGGTGAAAGTAACGAATCTAAAAAACAAAGAGTTGAGACTGAAACTTGAGGAGATAGAGAAGAACCCAGCAATTCTCGAGAGAGTTGCACGTGAGAGATACTTTATGAAGCGTGCCGATGAAGAAGTCTTTAGAATAGTTGACTAATTGCTGAAAACATTCTAGAGATCGACCCTGGATCTCTTACCACACTAAACAAAAGTCCATACACAGCTCCATAAATATGAGCGTCATGGGCAATGCCGGTGCCACCAGTCTTTTGCATGTGATTTTCGTATAAAAAGAAGAGAACACCCGCTAAAATCGCTGGCACTGGTATCACAAAAAAGAGCAAAAGTGTGTGCGTTGGATGTGCGACAATAAAAGCCATTAAAATTGCACTCACAGCTCCTGATGCGCCAAGTGATCGATAATTGACATTGTCTTTATGCTTCGATAAAGCTGGGATTGCTGCAACTAACAGAGCCCCGAAATACAAAACAGGAAAAGAATCACCAACCTCAGTTTCGACAGTTCGTCCAAACTCCCAAAGAACGAACATGTTAAAAAACAAATGAGTGCCGTCAGCATGAATAAAACCGTGACTTAACACTCTGTAGTATTCCTTGAAGTAGTTCACATTGTATGGAATAAGCATCAGCTTATCTAAGATGACAGGTCGCTTCATCGCGTAAAGAGATGCTCCAACTGTTGCTGCTAAGATGAAAAACAACATGGCTTAGTCGCTAGAGTGATCAGCCACGATGACCCAATCCCCATCTATTTCTTTCCAAACAAGAGTGTACATTCCTCCTGTAGTTGAATTTAACTTCCATGAACCTATAACGAGTGCAGAGCTCTCGCAAAGTGGAGTCCAACTTCTGTTGGTAAACGTAAGATGCCCCATCGACTCACGGTTTGGATAACCCATTTCATAACGACTTAAAGTTGAATCATACCCAGTTGTAACTCCACTTGACCCCACAAACAACAAACTGTCGGAATGGTAATAACCCACCATAAATCCCTCCAAATCACCATGATTCCAAGCCTGCTGTTGCGCCAACATTGTAGCTGCCACTTGCAATGGCATACCTGGCACTTGGATTTGAGAAAAAAGGCTAGAAGCCCCCAAGTAAAAACAGATGGATAAGAACAGTTTATACATTGAATCGGAAATGCATGATGTCTCCATCCTTCACAACATATTCCTTTCCCTCGACGGCCAATTTCCCAGCTTCTTTAACTGCATTTTCTGACCCATATTCAACGAAATCAGCATAAGCCATCACCTCTGCACGGATAAATCCCTTTTCAAAATCTGTATGAATAACTCCGGCAGCTTCAGGAGCTTTTGCGCCCTTAAGCACCGTCCAAGCTCTGACTTCTTTTTCACCAGCAGTGAAGTATGTGTGAAGGTCCAAAAGCTCATATGCAGTTCGGATGAGTTTTGCAACTCCGGCTTCCTGCAATCCTAAATCTTGCAGAAACATAGATCTTTCTTCTAAATCGTCAAATTCTGCAATGTCCGACTCTATAGATGCCCCAATAATCAAGACTCTTGCTCCCTCAGATTCCGCCATTTTCTTGACATCATCTACATATTTATTGCCATCAACAACACTAGCTTCGTCTACGTTGCAAACATACAAGACAGGCTTGGAAGTTAAAAGTTGCAATTCCTTCATCATTAAAACTTCTGCTTCTTCAAGTTCAAGTTTACGTGCATTTTCACCTGTGAGAAGCAATTCTTTAAGTCGGTCAAAAAACACAAGTTCTTTGATGGCTACTTTATCTCCTGTCCGAGCTGCTTTGCTAATCTTGTCGCGTTTAGCGACAACACTTTCAAGATCCTTTAATTGGAGCTCCATGTCAATCACTTCTTTATCGCGAATGGGGTCAACGGAACCGTCAACATGAGTAATGTTGTCATCGTCGAAGCATCTTAGAACATGAAGAATCGCATCAGTAGTCCTGATGTTGCCTAAAAACTTGTTGCCGAGCCCCTCCCCTTTGCTAGCACCTTTAACAAGACCTGCAATATCCACAATTTCAACAGTTGTTGGCAGCACGTTTTGTGGCTGGACCAACTCAGCCAGTTTGTTTAATCTGGGATCAGGAACTGAAATAATCCCTATGTTGGGCTCGATCGTACAGAACGGGAAATTGGCACTTTGTGCCTTTGCATTTGAAAGACAATTAAAGAGTGTTGACTTACCTACATTAGGAAGTCCTACGATACCACATTGAAGAGCCATGATTGTAATCTTTTTAAGGAATGCAAATGTAGAAAATTAACCGCCCAACGACTTACAAAACTTTATCCACAATTTAAGGATTAGAATCTTAGAGTAGGTACTTTTACCAAGCAAGCAAAAGCAAGTCAAATATAATCATGAGCACACAAGCCACACCCGAAATTTGTTCCCAAGTTAGACGCGACATCGTTCGCATGGTCCATGCAGTATCGTCAGGCCATCCAGGCGGTTCTCTGGGTTGTGTTGAACTTCTTGTGAAGCTGTATTTTGACGAGATGCATCTCGACGCTGAAAATTTCACCATGGATGGAAAAAATGAAGATCTGTTCTTTTTATCAAATGGACACATCTCCCCAGTTTGGTACAGTGTACTTTCTCGCAGAGGTTTTTTTCCCACAAAAGAGTTGGCAACATTTCGAAAACTAAATTCTAGACTTCAAGGGCATCCGGCCACTGAAGAGAAATTGCCTGGAATCAGAATTGCATCTGGGTCTTTGGGTCAAGGATTAAGTGTGGGAATCGGAGCAGCTACAACGAAGAAGCTAGCTGGAGAAAACACTTGGGTATACACACTTCATGGAGATGGCGAATTGCAAGAAGGTCAAATTTGGGAAGCTGCGATGTATGCTGCGCATAACAAAATCGACAACATTATCAGCTTTGTCGATTGCAATGGCCAACAAATTGATGGTTCAACCGACGACGTACTTTCATTAACTGACTTGGGTGCAAAGTGGTCCGCATTTGGCTGGAGAGTCCTAAAATGCGATGGCCACGATTTGGATGAACTTGGAAGAGTGATTGCAGAGGCCAAATCACATTCAGGATCTGGAGTACCTAATATCGTGCTCATGAAAACAGAAATGGGAAAGGGTGTTGATTTTATGGAAGGAACACACAAATGGCATGGCATAGCTCCCAATGATGCCCAACTCGCTGATGCACTTTCACAGCTTGAAGAGACGTTAGGAGATTACTAAACAAGTGCTTCAGAAACCAACAACCCCCTTTTATTTTGTGAGTTTTTTCGCTTTTGCGATATTCTCACTTTCATCATACCCTCCAGTCGCTGCCCAAATTTCAACAGCGACTCTGACTTACGAATCATCACAAGGAAGCGACGACAGCGATGTTGGTCCAACAAGAATCCTTTTCGTTTTTGATGCTTCCAATAGCATGAATGCTTACTGGAGTGGAGAAAGAAAAATCGTGCTTGCCACTAAATTGCTGTCTCAATCATTAGAGACTTTGTATGGAACTGCTGATCTTGAGCTTGGTCTCAGAGCATATGGGCACGGCACCAAGCACATTGAAGGCCAACAAGATTGTGATGACACTGAACTTATTGTTCCAATTAAAAAAGGCACAAACCTCATTGTTAAACAAGAACTTGGTCGACTTCAAGCGCAAGGAACAACACCCATTGCCAGATCGTTAGAGAAAGCTGCCGGGGACTTCCCATCTGAGCCCGGAAGAAATATCATCATCCTGATTACCGATGGGATTGAGGCATGTGATGAAGACCCCTGTGCGGTGAGCAGAATGCTTCAGGCAAAAGGAATTGTGGTGAAGCCCTTTATCATCGGAATCGGAATAGACGAACAACACAAGGAATCTCTTCGATGCGTAGGAAACTTCTACGATGCCACAAATCCGGATGTTTTTGAAACTGTTTTGGAGTTGGTTTTAGAGCAGGCTCTTCACAATACAACTGTGGAAGTCAGGCTTCTAGATGCAGATGGAAATCCAACAATCACAGATGTCCCTATGACATTTACAGACCTCAGATCAGGCACGCACCATCCGCAAGTGGTGCATACATTAAGCTACAACAACCTCACAGACACTTTCTACCTTGACCCCATCCCTACATACTCGTTGAGGTTGCATTCTCTTCCTAACAGAGGCATGGATTCTGTTCAGCTTGCACCAGGAAGACACAACATCATTAGTGTACCTGACATGTCTCAGGGTGTAATAAGTCCACAATTCCCGAACGCAAAACGCAATGCATATCAGCATTTGGCTGTTGACTTGCATGAAAGTGGTGAATGCAAATCCTTTTATTCAGTTGGAATAGGTGAAAGTGCAACAATTCTAACAGGTACGTACGATCTTGTTTTTCACACTGTTCCCCGAACATATGTTCATGATGTTGTTCTAGATGCACTTTCGAACACGAAAATTACAATTGCGTCGCCTGGAAGTTTGATGTTGCAATCAAATGCTTCTGGATATGGAAGTATTGTAGACGCAAATACACTAGAACACATTGTTCAACTTCCAGTTGGAAACCCATCTGGACGCTATACACTGCAACCTGGAAATTACACTGTCATTTTCAGAGCTCGTAGGGCGAGGTCTTCTAAATATTCTATTCAATCAACGTTTACAATCACATCGGGGTCAACCCTTAATTTGAATCTTCATGACTGATTCTTCTAATTTTATTTCATTTAACCCTACTGAATCGAAAGATACTCGCAGTGGGTTTGGGGCGGCTCTTCTTGAGTTAGGTACAACACACCCAGAAGTTGTGGCATTGTGCGCAGATTTAACTGGGTCTTTGAAAATGGGCGACTTTAGAGATGCTCATCCCAATCGATTTTTCCAAGTGGGAATAGCTGAAGCAAATATGATCAGTATGGCAGCGGGAATGACAATTGGTGGAAAGATACCCTTCACTGGAACATTTGCCAATTTCTCTACAGGACGTGTTTATGATCAAATCCGTCAATCAGTAGCTTACAGTGAAAAGAATGTGAAAATCTGTGCTTCTCACGCTGGACTAACCCTAGGGGAAGATGGAGCTACCCATCAAATTTTAGAAGACATAGGAATGATGAAGATGCTTCCCAACATGACCGTGATTTGTCCTGCAGATTATGAACAAACACGTCAAGCAACACTTGCAATTGCCGATTATGAGGGGCCCGTGTACCTTCGATTTGGACGACCTAAGCTTCCTGTTTTCTACAAGACTGATGCACCTTTCGAAATCGGCAAGGCTCAGAAATTAATGAGTGGAGACGATGTGACCATTGTTGCAACTGGATACATGGTATGGGAGGCAATTAAAGCAGCGCAAATATTGAAAGAGAAAGGAATCAATGCTGATGTGATTAACATGCACACCATCAAGCCGCTTGATGCCAAAGCAATTCTAGACAGTGCTGCTCGAACTGGCAAAGTCGTTACAGCTGAAGAACACCAAAGACTGGGTGGTCTTGGAAGCTCTGTAGCTCAGGTTCTCGCTGAAAACAACCCCACTCCCATGCGCATGGTCGCAGTTGATGACAGCTTTGGCGAAAGCGGCACGCCTACACAATTAATGGACAAGTATGGATTGAATGCAGATGCTATCGTCTCAAAAACATTAGAGTTGTTCTAAACGTGTCGGATTTCTTCAAGAGTTAAGTCTCAGTTGAGATGCAATGACCGTGTTCAGCTAGGCACTACTTCGAGTTCCGCAAGACATTTGTACAACCTGTCTTTCAACTCTTGGGAAGCAGGAACAAGCGGCAATCGAACGAAGGAAGAGCAAATTCCCAAGTGCTCTAACATCGCTTTAATTCCAGAAGGGTTTCCCTCAGAAAAAATGGCTTCAATAGCATCGACTAAATCCAAGTGTGATTTTCTTGCTTCAATGATTTGGCCAAACAAAACTTGGTGAACCATTTCACCGAATATATTCGGAAGAGCATTACCTATAACTGAAATTACTCCATCTGAACCTGAAGCAATCATTGAGAGTGTGAGTGCATCATCACCTGAAAAAACCAAGAAATTAGCTGGTCGATTTTTTAAGATGAAATCAATTTGAGTTAAATCACCACTTGCCTCTTTAATCCCAAATATATTTGGGTGATTGGCGAGCGAAATTGTTGTGGCGGCCTCTAGGTTACAACCAGTTCGAGAAGGAACATTGTACAACAATACAGGTTTATTTGAAGACTCTGCCACTGCTGTAAAGTGAGCAAGAAGTCCAGCTTGAGTTGGCTTGTTATAGTGGGGACAAGCACTTAAAACGGCATCAACTCCAGCAAGGTCAAAATTTTCAATACGTTCGCACAGGGCTGCAGTATTGTTACCTGCAAGACCTACAACAATCGATTTTCTTTTGGCATTGATCTCAATCACGAAATCCAAAACTAGCCTTTGCTCTTCGACTGTTAGAGTAGGTGTCTCAGCAGTTGTTCCTAGTACAACTAAAAAATCGCATGAACCAGAAATTAAATGTTCAACCAATCTTTGAAGTGCTGGAAAATCGACTTTGCCATTGTCTGTAAAGGGGGTGACTAAGGCAATGCCTAATCCACTTAAATTAATCATACTATCGAATGTTTGCTTGAGTTATAAACTCAAATGTACGTTCCGTTTGCTCTTTCCAAATCTTCATTTCATCTTTCTCATGATCTTTAGACCTTCCTATAGTGATGTCATAATCATGAAGGCAATCGACTTGTTCAGGCCCCACTTTCATTTTTGCTCTAGAGGATTTAAGTACAAATTTTAAAGGCAGTACAGGATCAACTTCTAAGTCGATTAAGATATCAAATTCAATGTTTGAAAAATTTGCAACCTCTGAAGTTGGTTTAGAATACCAGTTAAGATCAGATTTACAAAAGTATCCGCTTGAGAGCTTTTTCACTAACCACCTGGGTGTATCCTTCGCATCTGCATCCACGTAAGACAAAACTGACACACTCTTGACATCTAACTCCTCTTTTAAATGTCTGGACAAATCAATGATGGTCTTGCGAAACTCGAAATCACGTTCTAAGTAAATTAAACCAACATGTTTTGCGTTTCTAAGATTACATCCTTGACGATATCTTTTCGAAATTGATTCTCTGGCTAGAAACCATTTCGTAATTTGTACTTTTATGCGATCTTTTAAATTCACAATTCAAAGATAAGTTCGTAACCATACTGTGGCACGGTTGATGCTTACTTTTCGGCAAAATATTACACTTTTTAATATGAAATTATTTTCCATTACATTCTTGGCCTTTTTAGTCGTTTGCTCTTCTAGTTGTTCTTCAAGCTTTGGGACGAAGGTAAATGAACCCTTTTCAGGAAACTCATACCTATCGAATGCTAGATATTTTAAAGCCACTGGAAAAGGTGTTAGCAACAATGAAAACGTTTCAACTTCAAAAGCGAATTTAGAAGCTCACAAAGCATTAGCTCAAATGGTTTCAACTTCAATACAGGTAGTTACAGACAACTACATGCAAGAAGTGCAAGGCGAGCATGTAAATCAAGCTGTAGAAGTGTTTAAAAGCCTGACACGAGAGATAACGAATACAACCATTGTTGATTTAAGACAAACAGGCTCAAAAAAGTTCATACAAGATGATGGAAAGTATGCTGTTTATGTTGCGTATGAAATAAAAAAAGCCGCCATGTTTCGTTTCCTGAAAAAAATAGCGAAAGTTGATACAAATATCAATCCCATGGTTAGAACGCAAGTCATTAACATGTGTGATCAAGAAATCTCAAGACTCGAAGAGTAGCTTGAGTCTAATCCGCGTCTTTCAAAAGTGATGCGAATTTTAATTTAAATTTCTCAAGCTTTGGTGTGATGACAAAAGAACAGTAAGAAGCGTTGCTGTTCTTTGCATAATAGTCTTCATGATAATTTTCAGCCGGGTAAAATACACTTAATTTCTCAAGACTTGTTACAACTGGATCTGGAAATTCGCCGCTGCTTGTTGCTGCATGAATGGCCATTTCAGATTGTTCTTTTGACATAGGAGAGTCATAAAATATGACAGATCGATACTGTGTTCCAACATCGCCACCCTGTCTATTTAAAGTTGTGGGATTGTGGGTTGAAAAAAAAACAACAAACAAATCAACGATGTTTAAAATATTTTCATCGTAGGTGATTTTAATGACCTCAGCATGACCTGTCGAACCTGTGCATATATCTGCATACGTTGGGTTTAACGTATTTCCTCCTGTGTAACCCGGCAGAACCGATATCACGCCTTTAATCTCGGAAAAAACTGCTTCTGTACACCAAAAACAACCACCTCCTACTATTAACTCACTCATCACACTGGGATGTTCCAACCATGCTTATCCTCTCCTGTACCAAGCCTCACTGAATCAAGGGCTGATTTAATTTGAGGAGCAATGATCCAATCGGCAATGACTGGCAAATCATAATCGAATTCAGCAAATCCTATTGTACAAATAACAGACACCGTAGCTGCTGTCCCCAAGCCAAATGCCTCTTGTAAAAGCCCTTTCTCAGCTGCTTCTTCAAGTTCTTGAACTGAAATGACTCTAGATTCAACATCAATTCCTAAATCTGTAGCTAAAGTAAGTGCACTATCTCTCGTTATTCCGGCAAGGACTGTATCACTTGTTGATGGCACAAGCAACTTTCCATCTACTACAAATGCTGCATTCATCGTTCCACACTCTTCAATGTTTTTATGAGACTTGGCATCTGTCCACAACAGCTGATCATAACCTTCATCCTGAGCGAGCTTCGTAGGCAACAATGCCGCTGCATAGTTTCCTGCTGCCTTAGCTGCCCCAGTACCTCCTCTAGCAGCTCTAGTGAAGTTTGTTTCAACCTTCACTCTCACTGGCTTGTTGTAGTATTGGCCTACAGGACAAGTGAAAATCATAAATTTATAACTGAAGCTTGGCCTAACGCCTACATGTGAATCTGTTGCAAAAAGAAAGGGTCTAATGTAAAGTGAAGATTGGGGATCATCGGGCACCCATGCTTCATCCAAGCTAACAAGTTCAACCAAAGCCTGCATGAAAACATCTTCAGGAACTTCAGGCATGCAGATTCTTTTTGCACTTCGATTAAACCTTGTAATATTGGCACCAGGTCTGAACATACTCACGCTACCATCTTCTTGACGGTAGGCCTTCATACCTTCAAAAATAGCTTGGCCATAATGCAGAGCCATTGTTGAAGGACTTAAACTCATCGGTCCAAAAGGCTCTATACTGCCTCTTTTCCATTCACCATCAACATAATCCATGACAAATACGTGGTCTGAGAATACTTTTCCAAACGCAATATTGTCAAAATCAACTTGATCAATAGAAGATGTCTTTGAAACATTTATCTCGAAGGTAGAGTCTTTTGTCAACATGGTTATAGTCTCTTTGGTGGTGTGCAAAGGTCTTCATTTTAATAAGCCCATGCAAATGATATGTAAAACTACTTACGCAATAATATATAAATCATTAAATACTTCAACAAAATAACATACAACTATCTGAATATCAAGAAGCAAATAGAAATTTGTTGGGGCTTACAATTCCGGATTTAACGGCGTACATAACAATACCTGCAGTATTTTTAACTCCCAGCTTAGACATAATGTTTTTTCTATGCGTCGTAATTGTATGAGAGCTCAGAAAAAGCATTTCAGCAATTTTACTGTTGGTGAGGCCTTCGGAAATTAGTGCTAGAATTTCTTTTTCCCTTCTGCTTAAAACCACAGCATCACAAGTCAAATCAACATGGTTCATCTCTGAAATATCAATCGATTCTTTTCTGATCTTTTCTAGAATTTTACCACAGTAAAAACTTCTACCTTTTGAAGTGACCTGAATAGCTTCGACAACTTCTGGTATATCACATGATTTTTTGATGTAACTGTCGACACCTGCACGAAGAGCGTTAACAAGCGTGTTTCCATTTTGAAGGGGCGTAATGGCAAGAAGGAAAACATTTGGAAATTTCTTCTTGATATTCATGACAGTTTCAATGTCAAAATCATCACTTAAAAAATCAATAATCACAATTTTAGGCGATTTGGCAACAATTAAATCGAAAACTGCGTCTGAATTTTCAGCTTCACCAACAACTACAAAACCATCCATCTGATTAACGATAGCATTTAAACCCAATCGACTAATTGTACTACTGTCCGCAATTATAATTGATGTTTGAGATGTTTTCATTGATCTATTTGGAATCATTCTAGATAACAAAGTTAAGTAATTCTATCTAAAAATATTGTTTTTCCTTCAACAGCTAATACAGTTTTTTTAAAAATCTCAACCGCTTCCAAATGGAGACCACTTAAGTCTCTGTATCTGTTGGAAAAATGTCCGATAATTAAGTTTTCAACACCTGATTCAAGTGCTACTCTACCTGCATCTGAAGCAGTTGAATGCATTGTTTTCTTGGCAATCTCTTGTTCCTCTTCCATAAATGTCGCCTCATGATACAGCAGAGTGGCGCCCTTTGCGGCCTCGACAACCTTTGGAGTATATGCAGTATCAGCAGCAAAAACATAAGACCGTGCTTTTTTAGGTGGGTTACAGCATTTACTAGGATCAAGGATGTCACCATTGTCTCTGATCACCTTCTTCCCCTTTTTCAATACAATAATTTCCTGCAGACTCATCTTGTTTTTCTGCTTGCTGTATGGCTTGATATTCCAAGCTAATTCCAACTCCTCCAATCTAAATCCACAGGTTGGTATTCGATGTTTTGTTGGAAAAGACTGAACTTTATAACTGTTGGTTCGAAATAATTCCGTCGGATTTTTTGAATCCAAGACCAAGAAATTTACTTGAAAATCAACATGCGTTTCTGTTTTATGCCAAACACCCTTTACAAACCCTTCTAGCTCCTTAGGACCATATACATCCAATTCTAATTTTCGACCTAAAAGATTCATGCTTGCAATAAGTCCAGGCAATCCCATGACATGGTCAGCATGCATGTGACTGATCAATATTGTTCGTATTCTTTGAAACTTTAACCTTTGTTTTCTAAGAGTAAGTTGGACTCCTTCTCCAGCATCAATTAAAATCAAATGGTCGTGAATGTTGACCAACTGAGATGTCGTTAAAAAATAAGGGGTGGGTGCCGCAGCACCACACCCCAAAACGGTAAGTTCAAATTTCCGCACTGATTCTTAAGACTAGTGCTGAACAACCAGCCTACGTGTCGAAGTTCTATGTTTTCCCGCAAGCTGAATAAAGTATACACCTTCATTCCACATGCTAACATCCCAGTTGTAGTTAGGGGTGAACATTTGAGTTAGCACAACACGGCCACTTACATCAAGAATTGTAAGCTTGGTATCAACAAACAATTCGCCTTGAATCGAAAAGGACTCATTGGCAGGATTCGGTAGCAAAGACCAAGAGTCTTCTGCGTTAAAGTCGTTGACGTTGTCTATAGATTCATCATTATCTACAACAATTCCAATCAATTCAAACACGCAACCATCTTCATCAGTTACTAAGAGTGAATAAGAACCAGAAAATAAATTAGTCAAATCTTCATCTGTTCCTACAGTAACACCGTTGTTGTCAGTCCAAAGAAATGTTGATTGTCCATTCGCGCCAGAAACTGTAACGTCGATAGATCCAGCTCCGTTGCCATCCACCTCGCCAGTAGTGACGTAATCCGCTGCAAGGGCACAATCAAATGCTAAATCAACAACCACGTTGTTTTCAAAATAGCTTGTGCACTCACCAGAAACAATCGCCAACATGTAGTTTCCTGCAGCTGCATTTGTAAGATCTTCATCAGTACCTACGACATTGCCATTAGCATCAGTCCATGAGAAAGTTGCATCAGTTGTGCTTTCGTTAAGAGTGACATCAATGGTACCGAGAACTCCCTCATCGCTATCTGCGTCAGCAACAACGATGGTGTCAACTAAATCACACTGAACGTTCAAAATAAACCCACTGAAAACAGCAGGTGTTGAAAAGGGTTCAAAGATTGTCAACCACCCTATTACATTTAAATCAATTCTATAAACAGCTGCAGAGTTCGGAACTCCCTGAAGAGCAACGCAATACTGAACAGCTCCTAGAAAAGAACATGACAAAGGTGAGTCATCTAAGTTGTTGCAGAGAAGCTCAAGACCAAGGTCTTCTGGAGAATACTCAATAAGAGTTACTGTATCTGTTAAAACAACACTTTCAAGAGTAACAGAATCTATTGGGAGTGTGGGTGGGTAAGCTGGATCTATATCCGAAGCAAATGCAGGAATAAGAATGTGAATGACATCCAAGTAATCCATATTCACAATCCCTGGTTCTAAGGTTTCACCGAGAGTGGGGTCAGGGGAAATACCAAATCCCACATCGCCAAAATCAAAGTCAACTTCACATTGACCAAATGCAGCACTTGAAAATGCTATCGCAAAAATTACTGAGTAAAATTTATTCATTGTATCATATTTTAATAATTTATCTTAGAGAGACTATGCTCCAAGCTCTCTCTCCTGCTCTTCCATGTAAACCAGGTCAACAGCTTCATTCGCTGTAGGGACGATGTTGAGCACTTTGTCAAGTTGTGCAATAGATATTAGTTTTTTAACACTCGGTTGAAGTCCACAAATCACAAACGATCCATGCAAATCAGTACACATTCGCTTACCAACAAGGATTGCACTCAAACCACTGGAGTCACAGTATCTTGACTTGGATAAATCAAGAATGAGGTTTTTAGTTCCAGACTTGCCTAACAAAAGCAATTGCGCTTTTAAGTCAGGAGCCTGCAAAGCATCTAGCTTCTCAACTTGAGATGCTACTATGGCGAGCTTGTCTTGTTGTGTAATTGAAAAATTCATGTCAGATAAATCTATTCAGGTCAAATATAACAACTTGGAAATACTCTAGGCACGAAAACGAGATAAACTTACTGACGAGCTAATAAATACATCACTGCCATCCTAGATGCTACACCATTCTCAACTTGGTCTAAAATTACGGAATGTTCTCCATCAGCAATCTCACTAGAGATTTCTACACCTCTGTTAATTGGACCTGGGTGAAGTATTGTGAGTTGCTTGTCCAATTTATCAAGTCTGTGCTGGGTTAAGCCAAAGCCAATTGTGTATTCACGTATGGATGGAAAAAAGGCGACAGAATTAACACCTCCTTGCCTTTCGTGTTGAATACGCAACATGTTAACAACATCAGCCCACACCAATGTTTCATCAAAATCATGACTAATTTCAACTCCCAAAGAGCGCATGTGCTTTGGAATCAATGTCGCAGGACCGCAAACACGAACATGTGCACCTAAGAGCTTCAATGCCAAAATATTTGACAAAGCAACTCTTGAATGACGAATATCACCTACGATCGCAATCTTTTTACCCTCAAGATCA
>MDTF01008995.1_pt1 | contig 14579 bp, 14 predicted proteins | sample 811191 | NCBI WGS metagenome assembly MDTF01 (sample SAMN05326649, study PRJNA326480) | marine metagenome | isolation source: seawater | place: Southern Ocean | collected 2011
GTTGGGCTTTTGGAGTTTTCACTACGCGATGATCTCAACCGTGTTGCTCCTCGTGTGATGGCCGTTCTCAATCCGATTAAGCTGATTATTCTTAATTATCCAGAGTCGCAAATTGAAATGCTGCCTTCTGAGAATAACCCAGAAAATCCAGAATCTGGGTTTCGTGAACTTCCTTTTGGTCGCGAGCTTTTTATTGAATCTGAGGACTTTAAAATTGAAGCCAGTAGAAAGTGGTTCAGACTTGCGCCTGGAAAGGTTGTTCGTCTCAAGAGCGCTTATAAAGTCGAATATGTTGACCACATATGTAGCGCTTCTGGAGAAGTCGCTGAAGTTCACGTCAATTATTTTGAGAACTCAAAGAGTGGCTCAGATACCAGTGGAATTAAAGCAAAAGGCACTTTGCATTGGGTGGAGGCTTCAAGAGCCATTGACGCGGAAGTGAGGCTGTATGATCGACTTTTCTCTGACGAGAATCCAGATGGTCACAAAGATCGAGGGTTTGCAGAGTTTCTTAACCCGAGCTCTTTGGAGGTCTTGAAAGGATGCAAGCTTGAGCCTTCCCTTGTTTCAGCGGAGATGGGGAAAGCCTATCAGTTCACTCGCTTAGGTTACTATACTCCAGACTCGAGATACTCTCAAGATGGTTCCTTGGTGTTTAACAGGACAGTGACCCTTAAAGATGGCTGGAAGGGGTCATGATTGCATTTTTTGAAGCCCCATGTCAGAGCCGAGTTGAAGCATGAGATCGAAGGCTTCTTCTGGGTCATTTTTTATATCACCTTCCAGAATGGCTTCTTTGATTGCCTTCTTGATTTCTCCGATGGGTTTTGATGGAGGAATTCCGAAGGTTTTCATAATCATTTCTCCAGTAACAGGAGGTTGAAAATTTCTTACCGAGTCATTTTCTTCTACCTCCTTAAGCTTTTCTACAACGATGTCGTAATTTTTCAGGTAGCGCTTTACCTTGGTCTCGTTCTTTGAAGTGATATCAGCTCTGCAGAGAATCATCAGCGCATCAATGTCATCTCCTGCTACAATTAAAAGACGTCTGATGGCACTGTCAGTTACGACTTCTTTTGTCAGTGCGATGGGTCTAAGGTGGAGGAGCACTAGTTTTTGGACAAATTTCATCTTAGCATCCAGTGGCAGCTTGAGACGCTTAAATATTTGGGGAGTCATTCGGGCTCCTTTGTCTTCGTGCCCATGGAAAGTCCAGCCGTTTCGCTTGTCAAACCGCTTTGTGGGTGGTTTAGCGATGTCGTGTAAAATGGCTGCCCATCGCAACCACAAATCGTTACTCTTGTCACAAACGTTTTCTAACACTTGAAGGGTGTGAATAAAGTTGTCCTTGTGCCCTATTCCATTTCTTGTTTCTATACCTTGTAGTGCAATCATCTCAGGGAAAAATTGCTCGAGAAGTCCAGTCTTTGCGAGTATTTTAAATCCACGACCTGGTCTTTTTGCTAGGATAATTTTATTCAATTCTGTATGTATCCTCTCCATAGAGATAATCTCTAATCTTGAGGCGTTGCGTTTGAGTGCATCGATGCTCTCAGGGACGATTGTAAAGCCCAGCTGTGTTGCAAACCTTGCAGCCCGCATCATTCTCAGAGGGTCGTCGCTAAAGGTGATGTCTGGATCAAGAGGTGTGCGGATGACCCCCAAATCGAGATCTCGCATACCGTTGAAAGGGTCCACGAGTTCTCCATAGTTGACAGAACTGAGCGACAAGGCCATTGCATTAATGGTAAAATCGCGTCGGTTTTGGTCGTCTTCAATGGTTCCGTCTTCTACGATGGGTTTTCTGCTTCCGCGCTTGTATGATTCTTTTCGTGCACCCACGAACTCCACTTCCAGATCTCCACACTTAAACATGGCTGTTCCGAAGTTTTTAAAAACATTTACGTTTCGAATACCTAGCTCTTTAGCTACTGCTTTCGCCAAGTCAATTCCTTTTCCTTCAGTTACAATGTCGATGTCTTTTGACGGTCTGTCTAAGATGAGGTCACGTACGAATCCTCCGATGACAAACGCGCGTTCCCCCCGCTTGTCGGAAGCTTTTCCGATTGCTTTAAAAACAGGGTGCTCTAGGGATTTTTTATAGTTCAATACAAAAGTCGAATTTCAAAGGTTGCAAATCTAATCGATAGATAAGTAGCTATGTATACTTAGCTGCGTAGAATTTGAAATCTGCCCGAAGAATCAAAAGCTGCAATGAACGAGGGGCGTGAGCTGTCGGGTTCAGAGCGTCTGTGTGAGCTGATGTAGTCTGCTCCATCGATGATTTCAGGGTCCACAGTCTCGAAATTTTTGGGTGTTGGCGATCCTGTGAGATTGGCGCTCGAACTCGCAATCGGGCGGGCGAGGCCACGTGACACAAATTGTGTCCACTCGTCGTGTACAAGTCGAATGCCAAGAGAGCACTCAGCTCCCAGTATGCTTGGGTCGACGCCTCTGCCACCCGGCATGATAACGGTTGTTGGTCTGTCGCTGTGCTCGAATAGATCCCAAGCGGCATCGGGTACTGCTGAAATGTGTTTCTCAATCAGACCCTCATCCGCCACCAGAACAAGTATTGGGGAAGATTCTTCACGCATCTTGAGCCTTCGCAACTTGGATACTGCAGCCGGGTTGGTGGCGTCACACGCTACTCCCCAAACAGTGTCAGATCTGTGCAGAATGACTCCTCCAGCACGCAACGTGCCAACAGCTTTTAAAGCATCATCCCTCCAGGGTGTGTTGTTGTTCTTTTTGCGACTCATTTCCGGTCTCCTTTCAGGCTTTATTTTTCAGCCATTCTTCTACGTTTTTCTCGATCCTCTTTAGTGGTGAATTTGACGTTTCGCAATTAAATTCAGTACCGGTAATTTTTTCAAAGAGTTCGATGTAACGCATGGATATTTGGGACATAAAATCTTTTGTGATAACAGGCTGTGTTTGTCCTTCAAGTCCCATAAAATTTTCTGATATCAGCCACTCGCGAACGAATTCCTTGCTGAGTTGTTTTTGAGGAATTCTGGCAGCTTGACGTTCTGCGTATCCCTCAGCGTAGAAATATCTTGAGCTGTCGGGTGTGTGAATTTCATCGATCAGCATGATCTTTCCGTTTCGCATTCCAAATTCGTACTTGGTGTCCACAAGGATGAGGCCCTTGGATGCGGCGATTTCTGTTCCGCGAGCGAAAAGCGCTCGAGTTACACGCTCGAGTTCTGCGTATATTTCAGGAGTGACAATACCTTGCGACAGAATTTCAGCAGGGGTGATGTCTTGATCATGGCCTTCCGCCGCTTTAGCAGCAGGTGTTATTATGGGGGTTGGGAATGGATCATGTTCCTTAAGTCCCTCTGGCATGGGTGAGCCACACAGTGTTCGTTTTCCGGAGATGTACTCGCGGTTTGCGTGTCCTGTGAGATATCCACGTATGACCATTTCAAGTCGAATAGGTTCACAACGATAGCCGATGGTTACGTTTGGGTCTGGTGTGGCAATTTTCCAGGTTGGGACGATGTCTGATACTGCATCTAGGAAAATGGATGCTACGCCATTTAAGACTTGCCCTTTAAAGGGGACCCCATTTGAGATAATGGCGTCGAAGGCACTGATTCTGTCTGAAACAACAGCTACCATTAGATCTTCGCCTATGGTGTACATGTCTCGGACCTTGCCAAAGTATGCTGATGTTTGGCCTGAAAAATGAAAGTCTGTTTTCGTAATGGGGGTAGTTTGAGTCACAGTAGTCTCTTTTTGCTTTTATTTATTCTGTTCCTTTCCGAAGGCAGTTATGACAGCTCGGACTAGGCGGTGGCGCATCACGTCAACACCGGTTAATCTGACAGTTGATATTCCCTCTACGTCTTTAAGTATGTCTAAAGCATGAACAAGGCCAGATTTCTGTCTGTTCGGGAGGTCTACCTGGGTTTCGTCTCCCGTGATGATGTATTTCGCGTCTCGCCCCATTCGGGTGAGGAACATTTTGATTTGAGGAATGGTCGTGTTTTGGGCTTCGTCTAGGATGACGAACGCTTTGTCCAAGGTTCGTCCACGCATGAATGCGAGAGGGGCAACCTCGATGACTCCGCTCTCCATGTGCTCAGCGACTTTGTCATAGGGAAGCATGTCAGTCAGGGCATCGTAGAGTGGTTGTAAGTAAGGGTCGAGTTTTTCCTTCATGTCTCCGGGAAGAAACCCCAGATTTTCTCCGGCTTCCACAGCAGGTCTGGTGAGAATGATTTTTTTCACTCTCTTGTCTTTCAATGCTCTGACCGCAAGTGCAACAGCGGTGTATGTTTTCCCTGTTCCTGCAGGGCCAACAGCAAAAACCATGTCGTGTTCGGAGGCAGCATCTACCAACTTGTGTTGGTTGGGAGTTCTGGCGATAATTCTATTGCCACCTGGTCCATGAACGAGTACGTCATCGGCTCCGGCATCTCTCATGACCATCGTCTCGTTAGATTTCGAAAGCCTTTCAAGATCGTCTAATGTCAAGCTTAAATACCTGTCAACATGCCATACGACCATCCGCATTACCTCTTCAAATCTACCAACATCTTCTCGGCTTCCTTTTACACGGATGTCGTGCCCTCGAGAAACGATGCGAAGTTTAGGGAAAAGTCCTTGTAAGCCATGTAAATTTGCATTCTCACTTCCGAGAATAACAAGTGGGTCTAAACCCTCGATAGAAATCAGTGTCTCATGCATTGCGTTGGCAAAAATAATCACCCCACCTTTGTTCCGTGCCTATAATTACACTTACATCTGATTATGGACCAGAAAGGTTCTATGCCGGTATCCTAAGGGGGGCGCTAGCTGCATTGTCTCCTGATGCAACAGTTGTAGACTTATCACACGATGTTCGTAAGTTTAGTTCTGTTGATGCTGCACTTCTTCTGAAATCATGTGTGAAACATTTCCCCAAAGGCACAGTGCATATCATTGCTGTGATGTCTGAAGCGACAGTGGAACATCCACATCGAATAGCGCGAATCGAAGACCAGTATTTTGTCGGTGCAGATTCTGGTGTTTTTCATTTAATCTTCGGAAAACAACCAGATGCTGTGTATGATTTATCCAACATGATGGCAGACTTTGATTACCCGACATTTCCTGAGCGTTCAATCTTTGTTCCTGCGGCAGCCCATTTGTCTAAGGGAGGTATACCTGAGCTCTTAGGTCGGCCTGCGGCAATTGCAGAACCAAAGTCAATCCTTCACCCGGTGTTTGAAAACAGGGTTTTGACAGGACACGTCATTCACATCGATGGATTTGGAAACTGCATAACCGACATCACCAAGCGAAGGTTTAAAGATGTTGGAACAGACAGAGGGTTTGTCATCGTAATGCGATCGAGCAGAAGTGACATTAGGAAAATATGTGAGAACTACAGTGATGTTCCTGTGGGTGAGTCCGTTGCCGTGTTTAATCATTTGGGATTTTTAGAAATAGCAATTTATAAAGGGGCTCCTGGTTCAGCAAATGGTGGGGCTTCAAGCATGTTGGGGATTAAGTTGGATGACGTGATAAGAATAGAGTTCTCTGAATAATTTTATGATATCATGAGTAAGGCAAGAATTATCAGGATCGTGAGAATGACTTTTCACCCAGAAAACGTTTCACAATTTGAGGACATTTTTAAAAAGAATGAAAAGGCCATCAGTGAGCAGCCGGGTTGTTGTCATGTTGAGCTGGTGATCGATTTAAACCACCCATTGGTCAGAGCGACTGTAAGCCGCTGGGATAGTGAAGAGAGTTTAAATGCCTACAGGAAGTCGGAGTTGTTTGGCAAAGTTTGGCCTTCGACAAAGCAGCTTTTCTCACAGGCTCCGGAGGTTGTTACTTATATAAATCTTAACTAAAGGTAAAGTTTATGAAAGCTTTGATTTTAAAAGAGATACGTTCATTTTTTAGTAGCTTAACAGGCTATGTTGTTATTTCTGCTTTTCTTCTTTTAATGGGGTTGTTTTTGTGGGTTTTTCCAGGGCCATGGAATGTCTTATCAAGCGGTGTTGCCTCCATGGATCCCTTTTTTACATTGGCTCCTTGGGTGATGCTTTTCTTAGTTCCTGCGATTACCATGAGGTCTTTTGCAGAAGAAAGAAGGAACGGAACCCTTGAACTTTTGCTCACCCGTCCCTTGCTGGAAAGTCAAGTCATTTTCGCTAAGTATATTGGTGCCTTGGCATTGATTTCTTTGGCACTGTTGCCGACTTTGGGGTTTGTATATGTTCTTGGGGAACTTGGCAGTCCTCAGTGGAACTTGGATTTGGGAGCAATTTGGGGTTCATATGTTGGTTTGTTGTTGTTGTCATCTTCGCTAGCTGCCATCGGAATTTTCATGTCCGCTTCGACTTCGCAACCTTTGGTGGCTTTCCTTTCTGCGATGCTTATTTCTACGGTGGGCTATATCGGGTTTACAGCATTGGGGGATTTTGCATTGTTGGGGAATTGGGATTACTACTTTGTAAACCTAGGTTTTGAAGCCCACTATAGATCCTTAAGTCGTGGCTTGATTGATACTCGAGATGTTGCGTATTTCATCTTTGTGGATTTGCTTTTCTTACAATTTGCAAGGTTTGTTCTTGCGCTTGAAAGAGGGAGATTGGGGAGGGAAGGCATGAGGTTGCTGATGGTTGTTAGCATAGGTTCTGTGCTTTTATTTGCGACCCAAATCCTCCATACTTCTTTCGATCTGACTGCGGAGAAACGTCATACTCTTACTGAGGGCTCAATTGTTTTGCTTGATGAGCTCACGGACAATTCAAAGGATGTTGTAGTCACTTGTTATTTAACTGGTGATTTCCCCGCATCTTGGAAGAGATTAGAATATGCTATCAGAGAAAAGCTTGAAGAGTTTGCTGGTGCGAGCAACAACCGTTTGCGCTTCAAGTTCATCGATATATACAGCACTGACGACAGAAGAACCCGAGGTCAGAACGAAGATAAACTCATTGAGCTGGGGCTTTCTTTTACCAGAATTGGTTATGAATCTTCTGGAGCAAAGACCTTTCGAAACGTTTGGCCTTCTGCGCTCATAAGTTGTGGTGAAAAGGAAGTTCCTGTTCAGTTTTTTAAATCTGAAACACCTCAGCCAACGGATGCCATGATTCAGGGGTCCATAAACACCATAGAATATGAGTTGGCATCCTCTTTAAGACGTGTTTTAGTGGATGAGGTCCCACGGATTGTCTTTATTGAAGGGCATGGCGAATTGAGTGAAATGGAGATCGCCGACCTTTCTAGTTCACTTGCAGAAGATTACTCCGTTGAAAGAACGCCCATAGGTGGACGTTTAAATGTCCTGTCTGAAAAGATTGATGGTCTTGAATACCGAACAAATCGATTTGATCTGGCAATTGTAGCTGCGCCAACCGAGGAGTTGCCTTCAAAAGACAGGTTGATTTTAGATCAATTTTTAATGGGTGGGGGTCGCATTCTTTGGATGGTAGATCCAATGATTACAGATCTCGATTCTCTTCGAATCAATTTTGGCACAATGTCCACGCCTAATGACTTGGGACTTTCTCATCAACTCTTCGATTATGGCGTGCGGTTGAATCGCAATATCGTGATCGACCCCCAGTGTGCGCCTATTGCATTTGACGCAGGTCCAAATGGAAATCAACGCAACATGCAGTTGTTCAGTTGGTATTTCGCTCCACTTTCTATTCCACCAGCTGTCTCTCACCCTATAACGACAAACCTGGATCCCATTCACTTTGACTTCGTTTCCAGTATTGACACTGTCAGTACAGATGCAGACATATCGAAAACTGTACTTTTAAGCAGTTCTGCGAGGGCTCGTACTTACTTAGCTCCCGTTAGAGTCTCCAGTGCCATTGTAGACCTCACGCCTGATTATTTCAGCTCTAACAACACTCCTCACGTTCCTTTTGCAGTTCTTTTGGAGGGTGAATTTAAATCTCACTTTACAGACATATTGCCTGACACTCTTCGAAAAAATCGTGATTTTGCGTTTAGGTCAGAAGGATTGCCTTCAGCAATGGTTGTGATTGGAGATGGAGATATTGCAAAAAACAAAACAATCAACACGCCAGATGGATGGCAAATTTATCCCTTGGGATACGACAGGTATGCTTCCCGTGTTGTATACGACAACAAGGAGTTTTTACGCAACACCATCAATCATCTTTTAGATGAAAAATCGATGATTTCAATTCGATCTAGGACGATAAGTCTTCGCTCTTTAGACGAAAACAGAATAGCGGGAGCGAAATTGGGCTATCAGTCTGTAGCACTTGGACTTCCTCTTTTTGTAGTGCTCTTGTTTGGTTTAACAATCTTGAAATTACGTTCTCGTAAATACGGTTCTAAGACTTGAAAGTGTTCATTCTATTTGATTCATCAATACCTTTTAAACAATGAAATCTAACCTTCGCATATTACTCATTCTAATCATTGTAACTGTATTTACTTTTTTACTTTGGAAAATGCAAGAAGGATCTACAGGTGATCTTTCGTACGAAGCAAATGCAGATTTTGCAATTGCTGACACCTCCTTAGTCACTAAGATATTTATTGCAGGAACTGATGGGAAGTCTGCGCTTTTAGAAAGATCTTCGGATACTAGATTTTGGACATTGAATGGTCAATTTCTTGCGCGGAAGGACGCCACCGATTTGCTGTTAAAAACCTTTGCAAGAGCAGAGGTTAAAGGTGCAGTGTCTGAGTTGCAGCGATCAACTGTCATTCGTAATTTCAGTGGTTCAGGGAAGAAAGTAGAGATTTATTTGGGTGAAGATAAACTTGAGAAAACATGGTATATAGGAACAGCAACTCCTAGCCATACGGGGACATATATGCTTTTAGAGACTCCCGAACAGGGGAAGTCACAAGAGCCATTTGTGGTTCACTTAGAAGGTTTTGTAGGTTTTTTATCGACGCGGTTTTTCACAGATGAAACAGAGTGGAGATATACCGGTGTTTTTGATTTTCCAGGAAGAACTTTAGCTGAGGTAAAGATGACCGATCACAACTCACCCTTAAAATCGTACTCTATCCGTTCTTCAGTATCGGGTGAGATCTCACTGTTTAATGCATCCGGTTCTGAAGTGGTTTTTTTAGATACTGTAAAAGTCCAAGATCAATTTCTGAGATTTCGCAAGGTTCACTTTGAAACGTTTAACAACCATCTGTCACAAACAGATGCAGACAGTGTGAAGTTGTCGCTTCCATGCTTTACCTACGAGGTGTCGGATTATGATGGAAAAACTTCTCACTTTGATGTGTTTTGGAAATCACCGGGAACTGGCATGGGAGGTCCAGATGACAACAACCACGATGGTGAACATATGTATGGCCTGACATCAGATGGACAATTGGTGCTTGTACAGAGATATGTATTCGACCCATTGATGGTATCAATGATGTCCAATTAACCTCAGTTTAAACAAGCTTCTTGGCGAACGCCTCCCATGATTTTGTCGCCTTTAACTTAGCGTACGATTCGCCCAATTCAGGGTGTTTTTCAAGAAACCACATGTCGATTGCTTCCGCGAGTGCATGTGAATCCCCCGCTTTTACAAGAGCCCCAGTTTCCCCTTCTGTTATTGAATTGGACAGGTCCCCTACATTGCTTGCAACAATAGGTAAATTGTACTGAATTGCGGTTGCTGTAACCCCACTTTGGGATGCAGACAAGTAGGGCAGAGCCACCAAGTCTGCTGCTGCAAAAAAATCACCCAATTGTTCATCGGGTATAAAGCGGTTAACTATGTGAATTCTAGCTTTCGCTTTGCTTTCGTGGATTAAACGCGCGTATTTTTTCCAAGAACCATAACATTCTCCAGCAATGATTATATGCGTTTGCTCTGACAGAAAATTAGATGCCTCTATCAGAACTTCAAGACCTTTGTAAGGCCTGATCAGACCAAAAAACAACACCACATTTTTTGCACTTGTAGGAATCCTCAATTTTTCTCTAGCGATGGACTTGTCTAGCTTTTTAGGTAAGTCGTTGTATATGGGATGAAACAAGGTTTTTATGGGAAGTGCTGGCGCAAGTTTGGTCACGTCTACTGTGACAGATTCACTTAAAGTCACGACCTGATCAACACGTTTTAAAAACCTTCGAGTAAGCCACTTGTCGGAAGCTTTCCCGTCATGAGATGTAGCATTGTGCATGATTGCGATGATCCTTGTCTCTGGAGAAAGACGCTTAATTGAACGTGCGACACCTCTCAATGCTGGCGCTAAAGCAGAATGCCAAAACGGCAGAATAACAACATCTACAGCGTCATTGCTTAAAATAATTTTCGCTGTTTTTCGCCAAGAGTTCGGTGATATGGAATCAAGTGGTGCAACAGCAGATCGAGGTGGTGTCGAAGTTCCTGATTTTGTTTGGGCCAAACCTGGAAAAAATATCGTAGGATACTGACGGCTCCAGTTGAAGCAATTCACGGTGTGCCCTTGTGACTTTAAGGCTATTGCCAGCGTGTCATTAAACTGAGCTATACCCCCTCGATACGGATGGAATGTTGAGGCTATGGCGATTTTCATGGATGGATTTTCAATGACGTATATGTGATGCAATTTACACCCCTTATTCTCAACTACCTTTGCAATAGAAAATAATACAAATGAATGCATTTCTTGTAGATGGAGTGAGAACTCCAGTAGGAAACTTTGGTGGCTCTCTTGCTTCCGTCAGAACTGATGATTTGGCGGCATTGACCATTTCGGAGCTTTTAAAACGCAATCCTGGACTTGACCCAGCCGTTGTCGGTGATGTCATCTTAGGATGTGCAAACCAAGCGGGAGAGGACAACAGAAACATAGCTAGAATGGCTTCACTTCTTGCTGGCTTGCCTGACTCAGTTCCCGGTGAAACGGTGAATAGACTTTGTGCATCAGGGCTAGCAGCAGCTGTTAATGGTTCTCGAATGCTTGCATTGGGAGATGCAGATGTTGTTGTTGCCGGTGGAGTGGAAAATATGACAAGAGGCCCCTGGGTCATGTCGAAGGCATCCAAAGCGTTCGGCAGAGACAGCTCTCTTTTTGATACAAGCTTCGGTTGGCGGTTTGTCAATCCCAAGCTTGAAGCCATCTACGGTGTTGATGGCATGGGAGTTACTGCAGAAAACCTTGTAGATAAATACAATATTTCACGAGAAGATCAGGATGCTTTTGCTTTTCGTTCTCACATGAAAGCTACTGCAGCTAGAGATTCGGGTTTGCTTGCACAAGAAATACTTCCAGTATCCATTCCTCAACGAAAGCAGGATGATGTGATCTTCTCTCACGATGAATTTATTAAATCCGACACAACTTTAGCACGACTTGCGAAGTTGCGCCCAGCTTTTAGGAAGGAGGGTGGGAGTGTTACTGCCGGAAACTCTAGCGGGTTAAACGATGGCTCCGCTGCGTTGCTTCTTGCAAATGAGTCAGGGTTGTTGGCTTCCAATTTAAAGCCTTTGGCACAAATTATTTCCAGTGCTGTTGTAGGTGTTGAACCTAGAATCATGGGTATTGGGCCCGTTCGTGCTTCAGAAATTGCATTACAAAGAGCTGGCATAACATTTGATGATTTGGACGTTATCGAATTGAATGAAGCATTTTCGGCTCAAGCTTTGGCATGCATCAGAGCCTGGAATCTTGAGGACGATGATTCTAGAATAAACCCCAATGGCGGAGGAATTTCAATCGGCCACCCTCTAGGTGTTACCGGTTCAAGAATTTTGCTTGCTGCAGCTAGGCAATTGGAGAGGACAGGAGGGAAGTATGGATTAGTTACTCTTTGTGTTGGTGTGGGTCAAGGGTATGCTGTTGTCATTAAAAACACACCATGATCCAGTCTTTTAAGGGGATGGTTCCAGTGGTTCATCCTTCCTCATACATTCACCCCAATGCGGTTGTTCTGGGTCACGTAACAATTGGAAAAGATTGTTACATCGGACCCGGTGCTGTTTTGCGCGGCGATTGGGGGAGAATCGAGATTGCTGATGGATGTAATGTGCAAGAAAATTGTGTTTTACATATGTTTCCAGGTAAATCTGTAGTGCTTCAAACGGGAGCTCATGTAGGTCACGGAGCGAGCATACACGGAGCGAATCTTGGACGAGAGACACTCGTCGGCATGAATTCTGTAATTATGGATGATGTAGAGTTGGGAGACGGGTGCATTGTAGGTGCATTAAGCTTCTTAAAAGCGGGTAGTATTTGGACTCCAAGAAGTCTAATCGTTGGAAACCCCGCGAAGAAAATCAAGGAGGTAAGTGAGGTGATGTACAATCACAAAGTTGAAGGAACGGCTTTGTACCGTGAACTTCCTCAAGACATGAAAACCCATTCAGAAGAAGTCATGCCATTCACGGAGGTCCCTGAGAATAGGGTGGAGGACTTTCCAAATTTTGACACTTGGATGAAGCGTTCAAAAAAATAATCCTGCGTTTCAATGGGCACTTCTCGCAATCGCATAATGACCTTCAAACGCTTTGCTGTTATCGACGAAAAGTGTGCAATGAAAATTGGTACTGATGGTGTTATGCTCGGCGCTTGGTCACGTCCCTCAACAATCACTCCCCACTTAAAAATTGTTGATATAGGTTCAGGTTCGGGTGTTGTCGCTTTGATGTTAGCTCAGCGCTTTTCAGGTGCATCAGTAACTGCAATTGAACTCGAACCTTTCGCGGCAGTTCAAACTCGTGAAAATTTCGTCACTTCACCTTTTCAGCATCAACTTTCTTGTATTGAACTTTCATTTCAGCAGTGGTCAGATGAAGTGCAAAATTTTGAGGCTGATCTGGTGGTCAGTAATCCTCCTTTTTTTCACAACAAGCCCAAGTCTCCATTTTATGCAAGAAACTTAGCTCGTCATGACGATGCGCTGCCTATTTCTGATTTGTTCCATGGCGTTGCAAAAATCTTGAGCAAAGAAGGTGTATTTGGAATAGTTTGGCCTGTCGAAAGAGAAGCAGATCTGTTGTCTGCAGCAAAGGAATATCACTTTAAATTGATAAGGCGATGTGATATACTTCCTACAAAGAAGCATGCGGCAGTCAGGTTTTTATCAGAATTTAAAATTGTGAGAGAAGACTTGGCCCCAGCGACTTGTTCAACCATCGTTTTAGAAACAGGAGAAGAAACAGGAAGAAGAAACTTTACCTCTGAGTACAAGATGTTGATGAAAGATTTCTTCCTCGACGCATAATTAAAAGTACGTTTAGCCACCGAGAACTCTGCGAAGGTTGTCAAGTTGAGCAATCCAAAGTTCTCTAGCGTCCTCAATATCATCTTCTTCAGCAAAGTCAGTGACGATGATGGCTCTTTCTCCAGTCATTTCGTCAACTCTGATGCGCAATTCAAAATAAGTTCCGTCGCTTTCATCTTCTTCAGATTCAAGCCACTTAAACTTCACGTACTCATCTTTCTTTTTTGTTACTAGCCTTGCAACCTCTTCACTTCCATCCCAAATAAAAGTATGCACGTCCTTTTTAATGTTCACATCATCACAAAACCACTCAGACAGTCCGCTGGGTGTGCTCATGCAGTTGTAAAGCACGCCTTTGCTACTGTTTATTGGGAATTCTATTTGGAATTTTTCTTTCTCCATGGTCGTAATTAACGTCATTTTTTGACAGCCCACAATATACGTCTGACTTGAGGAAGTTTTTGCTAAATATCTGTAAAACTCAATTTACAGTTTTTGTATTGTATTCCTTTTGGAGATGTTTCTCAGTTGTTTAGACTTTCTGACTAATCAATGATAGGTAGGTTAATCAGATGCTTTCAAGGTGTCGTATAAGTAACGTCTTTGAAAAATGCTGTCTTGATAAACTGATGGTATTCGTTTGCAATTCACTACATTACATGCTCAAACCTATTAAAGACAATTATTGTGATAGCTTCCTTTAATCAATCCATCGTTTTGTTAGTTGTTCTTGTCACTGTGGCAACTTTGTGTTCATTTTATGATTCATCACCTGCTGAAGGAGGTTGTCATCTTTATGGAAAGATCAAGTTTGTGGATTATGGAGAAGATTACTCTGTTAAGTTTGTGGATTATGGAGAAGATCTTAGGATAAAATATGTAAGCTATGGTGAAAACTCAGTAGGATTGTGGAAGGTTGTTGAGTATGGTGAAGATTACAAAGTGAAAATCGTCGATTATGGAGAAGACTACAGCGTGAAAGATGTGGATTATGGGGAAGGGTGCAATTAACTTGAGTTCATTGATGTGTGATTGTCATATAGCATGCATGTTGTTCGAACACTCATGGTAAGGAGACGAACATCATTGAAAATAAGAAAAGTCCACCGTTATTTGGGGTTGTTTTGAGGTCTTCAGTTTATATTTTGGACGGTGAGCGGTTGGTACTTCAGTTGGACAGATATTGAAGGGATTCATGGAGATCATTTTAAAGACCAAGAATAGACTCCTCAAACCTTTGTCAATCTGATCGGTCCATCTCAGCTTGATGTTTCAAAGGATATACATACAATCTCTTTAAGGGTTATCGGGGGCAATCCCTACTATTGGATCAACCAAGATCAACTTTACAATGCCACAGACGGGAGTTTGAAAATGAAGATTACGAAAGGTGAAGCTTTGTCTATTGCATCACTCA
>MDTF01006584.1_pt1 | contig 14576 bp, 11 predicted proteins | sample 811191 | NCBI WGS metagenome assembly MDTF01 (sample SAMN05326649, study PRJNA326480) | marine metagenome | isolation source: seawater | place: Southern Ocean | collected 2011
GCGGTACATGACACCGCTAATGATGATTCTCCTAATTGCTGCTGCATTTAGGTATTTTATCTCTTAAAGTGCCCCCGCCGCGGCTGCTTTTTCTCACTCAAAGCTAAGCCCTAACGTTGAACAGTCAGTGTGCATGTAGCCGATGATGACTGAGGCGCGGTCATGCTGATGAAACACATCTCAGCTGGGATTCATCAATCTTCACAGCAATCTCCATCCTTTCTGGTCTAAATTACCGGTCTCATCCTCATGCTTTTCTTGCTACCCTTGCGGCCTTTAGTCAATTTATCGATACCTTTGCTGCTGGAATATTGCGGCTGGAATAAAGTGCCATGCCTAATGGAAACACCCTTGATCGCGACCCACCTTATGGCTGGCTGATGGTATTTGTCGTGTTTATTTTAAGCGCCCTTTCTTTTGGCGCTCTAGGCGCAATCTCTGTCTTTCTAAAGCCACTGGCAGCTGAGTTTGGATGGGGCAGAGCCGAAACATCCCTAGGCTATACTGCCATCGCATTTTCATCTGCACTGTTTGGTATTTTATGGGGCTATGTTGCAGATCGCTGGGGTTCACGCTGGTTTGGCGTGGCTGCCGCTATAGCTATGTCCACAAGTCTGTATTTGTTGAGCAATCAGACAAATATCTTTCAATTTTACGCTTTTTATTTTGTGTTTGGTGCTTTTGGTAATGCTATGGCGAGCACCCCGTTGTTTGCCAATGTCGGCTTCTGGTTCAAACATAATCCCGGCTTGGCGCTGGGCCTTACCGCATCGGGCGGCGCAATAGGACAAGGTATTGTGCCCTATTTGGCTGGTTGGGCAATTACTGCCCATGGCTGGCAATGGGCCTATCAAACAATGGCTTGGGTTTATCTCGTGATTGCCCTGCCCATTGCCTTTTTAGTGCGCGAGTCCCCGCAGCGGGAGCAGGCAAGAGTTGCAACTCATGCGGAAGAAAGAAACTTTCCGCTTTCAGAAAAAGAAGTGATTATATGGATAAGCATCGCGGTGATGTTTTGCTGTAACTGTATGTCAGTTCCTATAGTGCATTTGGTTCCCATGCTTACCGATGATGGCAGAACAATGGAGGTCGCTACCAGCGTCTTACTGGCACTTATGCTATCTGGCGGTTTGGGCCGGATTATGGGCGGTAAGCTTGGTGACGTGATTGGCGCCTTGCCCACCTACATTATTATGTCCGCCGGACAAACCGCATCAGTCTTTTGGTTCCCTTACTTAGATGGCCTCGTCTCCATTTATCTTATCGCTGTGGTCTTTGGCTTCACCTACTCCGGCGTCATGTCTAGCATTCTGGTATGTGTTCGCATGATGGTGTCAGCAAAATTTTCTGCCCGAGCGATGAGCATGACTTCGTTCTTTGGGTGGAGTGGGATGGGGTTAGGTGGTTATTTTGGCGGCTTGTTTTTTGATATAAATGGGGATTACTACTGGTCTTTCGCCTTTGCATCATTAATGGGCGTGCTGAACTTGATCGTACTCTGCTTATTTTACTTTCGAGTAAAAGGCAGCCCCATATCACGAAAATACAGCACTGCCTAAAACCTTAGCCTGCTTACTGACCTAACCCAGCAGGCAAGCGATAGTCCAATGGAGGGGCTCGGTCTCCCAGTAATGGTTCGTACTCCCAGCCTTCTGGAATCCGGCCCTGATGCTCAGTTTTTGCGCTTTCCACTAATTCAGGGTTGGTAAACAAATCTACCGCAGTCATAGCCAAGGTTTTAGCTGCAACGATCATTCCCTTGTTACCTATGGAGGTTCCGCCAGCCGCTATTGCCTGCCAAGAGTGCGCGCTGGTGCCTGGAACCCATGTCGCCGCAGACATTCCGCCGGTGGCAACAGCCCAGCTAACATCGGCGACATCAGTAGAGCCGCCACTGCCGCGCTCGCTGATGGTCAGGGGCTGAATTGTCGCCGCCTGAGTAATGGCAGGAGAGCTTGCTGGAAGGGCTTCCTGTAAAGTTTGCGCAAAGGCGGCTTCTTCTGGAGTGTAGTTAACACCACCGACCTGTTGAAGGTTCGAGTAGATTGCTTCTTGCAGGGAGACATTTGGCAGCACATTGTAAATACCATGAATAACTTCTACTTCCATTGTCGTGCCCGTGCCCAGTGCTGCTCCTTGCGCTGTTTGTACCACGCGATCAAAAAGCTCCTTAACCTGCTCAGGGTCTGGGTGGCGGACGTAGTAGTAAACTTCTGCAAAATCTGGCACCACGTTTGGCGCCGATCCGCCGCTGGTGATCACATAGTGAATCCGCGACTCCATGGGCACATGCTCACGCATTAAATTAACCATATGATTCATAGCTTCCACACCGTCCAGAGCTGAGCGCCCACGGTCTGGCGCCGATGCCGCATGAGCAGATAAACCAAAGAATCTAAATTTGGCCGACTTGTTGGCAAGTGAACTACGAGCGCTCGCCGAATTCACTGATGAGGGATGCCAGTGCAGCATCACGTCCACATCATCGAAAAGGCCATCACGGACCATATACACTTTGCCAGCGCCACCCTCCTCCGCAGGGGTTCCGTACAGACGTATTTCACCTGGCTGACCTGATGCTTGAAGCCACTGCTTAGTTGCTATGGCTGCAGCAACAGAGCCTGTGCCGAACAGATGATGACCGCAGGCATGCCCCGCTGCTTTATGGTCAATTGCTAAACGCAGAGGATTACGATCTTGGCTAATGCCGGGCAGTGCATCATATTCAGCCATGATGCCGATAATCGGTCCCGGATTGGCGCTCCATGTAGCAACAAAGGCTGTTGGAATCCCTGCGACTCCCATGCGAACTTCAAACCCTGCGGCTGCTAGAGTTTGACTAAGCAGTGCTGCGCTGCGATTCTCCAAATAGCCCACTTCTGCGAGGTCCCATATTTCTTGGGCTATTTCGCCATACCTAGCGGCTTGATCGTCGATGAGCTTGCTTACGTTGGATTTTGCACTCTGTGCTCCTGCCCCAGATGACACCAGCACGGGAATCAGTAGACATAATGTATATAAAGAGAATGTGAGTTTAAACATAAAGCAAGACTCCGCGTGAGAATGAGATAGTCTACAGAAATAACGCTCGATTAAATCAGAAGCCTGTGGCGGTGTCTTTAGCTCGCGAAGTATTTTCTGACAGCGGTTGTCCGATGTTGAAAAAGCCTTTATGGTAGCCGTCGTGTCACTTATTTTTAACGACTATTTCTATTAGCTTTTTAGCATGCCTTTCAAACAACGACGTCCTCTCGGTGAGTCAACATGCCAGATCCTACTTCTTTAGCCATCAGTTTGATTTTCAGCTCAATTGGGCTCGGCTATTTTATTTACGGGCGCAAGCAAAAATACAAGATCCCTTTTTATACAGGCATCGCCCTGATGATATATCCCTATTTTGTTACCAGCGCTTTAGGGATGATTACGATAGGAGTGGTATTGATGCTTACGCCGAAACTTATAAAGCACTTCTTATAAAATACTTCTTAATGGGCAAGCATCATTGACTCGAGGCCCCCGAACCAGAACCTAGCCCGTAGCAAACTAAAGCCTCGCAACATCGAAAACCAAACGACTTAGCACCGGCCTGCCTTCATCAATCTTTGGCCTAAAAGTAGATTGGTCTAACTTGATTGCAATAACTCCCAAATTCTCACTTACCAAATCGACATTGCTACCTTGAATACCGATATTTTGGATCTCACCGCGCTCAGTGACATCAAAAGAAATAGTGCCATGTAGCTCATTATTAAGTGCCGACTGATCGAACAACTGATTATCTAACAGACCTTGCATGACTCTTACTGGCGAGCCCATTAATTGCTCTCGAACAACCGCCGAGTCACCATCAAGGCTTAGTAGTTTCCATGCTTTGGCGTATTGAGTATTGGCTCTTACATAATCTTGCGCCAATAAACCAGCATCCCCTAATCGTAAAATAGCCTCTGCCAAGGCACGAGAGCTAACAGCAGGTTTGGATTCCAGGATTACAACCGCATCAGCAAAGCTTTTTCTCATTGATGCAATATGACGTCGCACAGTGTCATTTTTCGCCCGCTGTTGGGCCGCATAAATTTCTGGATCCGAGGCATCCATACTTTGGCAAGCGCTGCGAACGGGTTGCGGACCATCAGCTGACATCACTAGCGGATAGCATTGCAGTTGCGCACCAGTCGCTGGAGCCTGACTTCGAAACTTATCTAAATCAAGGTCAGCAACATGCTGCGCTGAGTAGTAAAAGGCCAACCCCTGCGCCGACAAGTAACCCGCCTTTTTCTCAACAAAATCGGGGTCGGTCTCCGGCAGGGCAGCAATCAGTATCCGATAAATTTTTGTGGCTTCCTGCACAGACCGATCATCCTCAGCACGATAAATCCCTGTTTGGTAAGCTGTAATCTTCCAACCTGCCAAGCTAGTGGCTGACTTTATGTAACGAGGATCTTGCGCATCAAACAGTTTTCCAGCGATATAATTCGCCAAGTGTAAATTACTATCGAGCTGCTCCCAATTCTGCTGCACATATAGCGAATCGTTAAATGCTTCCATGACGCTTAGCTGAGCTTCTGAATTAAGGCCCTGCGACACGCGCAAAGATTGAATTGCCTCTGCGTAACTTTGATTGGCAAGCTCAAAATCCCCTAGCTCATGCTGAATTCCCGCAAGCGCTGCGAATACTTCACTAGTGGTCTCGTTATAGCTCGCGTTCAACTTAGATAATTGCTGTTGGTATTCAGCTGCTTGCTCGCTGAGCTCATGGGTCCGTTGCACAGAGTTATCTTGCCCGAAGCTTAACGCACTGGCAGTGAATGCAGTGGCCACAGTAAAACCGCGAAGGTTGAGGACTGCGCGCAAACTAGGCGCGGGAAGATTTAACTGGATAATTAAAAGGGCTTTCTCCAAGCCTTTCTTTAGCCCTTTCTCTGGGCCTTTGCTCAAGATAATAGGAAAGCGATAGTAAGACTTCATAGCTGAAGACCTTTTTCTAGATCGAAATGTGATTATGGAATTTTTTTAACTTAACACAGTAAAAAGTAAAACCGCAGATAAGATTCTAGATTAATTTGAATGATTTAGCCCCTCGATTTGGTACTCTGGAATCGGCTTACTGCTCCTTGGGAATAATGACAATGACGAAAGCGCTCACGGCAATAATCACTACAACAATCATTAAGACAAACATTACGACAAACATAAAGGCAATCGTTACAGCAATAGCACTAAAGACGAATACCCATTCTCAGAGACGGAGCCTTTTTTTTACTATGCCGCTGATGTTTGTTGCCATCGTAATTATGGCCCTTTCAGCACAGGCCGCTTGGGCACAGTCAAGCAATGACGAAGCCCTTGAGCTGCTCATGTCCGACTATTGGAATTATCGCCTCCAGGAAAATCCAATCACGGCAACATATTATGGAATAGCAGATTTCAATCATTTACTGCCGCAAGTATCCCCTCAGGACCGCGCTCGTCGCCTGCGCCAAGAACAAGCGCTACTAGCCCGGCTAAAAGAACTTAACCGCCTTGAGCTTAGTGTGCAGAATCAGGTAAACCTGGATTTGCTGGAGTGGGTGATTGGGATATCAGTGGAGGCTCAGCTATTAAACATCAGCCGTGTGCCGTTCAATACTTTCTCAGGCTTTTTCACACGGGCCTTACGCGCCAGTTTTGGCGTACAAATGACGACTACGGAAGACTATCAAGCCTATATTTCTCGCTTGCAAGAATTCCCCCGCTATTTTCAGGAAAACATGGACAACATGCGAGAAGGCATTAGGACTGGTTTCGTGTTGCCTAAAATCGTAATCGATGGGGTATTGCCCACAGTAAAGGCACAAGTTTACGATAATCCAGAGCAAAGCAGTCTGTTCGAACCCTTCGAAAACCTTAGTGATAGCTTAACCACACAGCAGCAACAGCAAATACTCGCCGAAGGACGCCGAGCCATTAATGAATTTGCAATACCCGCTTTTCGTGAATTGGCTGAATTTTTAGAGAACGAATATTATCTAGCAAGCAGCACCAGTATTGGTGTTACTGAACTCGCCGGCGGTGGAGACTACTATGCTCATCAAATTCGCAGGTACACAACCTTAACTGATTTAGACGCCGATGAAATTCACGCGATAGGCCTGAGCGAGGTAGGCCGAATTCGAGAAGAAATGGACCTTCTCATTCAGAGCCTAAATTTCGAAGGCAGCTTTGAGGAGTTTACTGACTTTCTGCGAGACGACCCCAAATTTTACGCATCCTCGAAAGAGCAGCTATTAAAAGAAGCTGCTTTTGTAGCAAAGAAGATTGATTACCTAATGCCAGAGTTTTTTGGTCGGCTCCCAAGAACTCCCTATGGCGTGGTGCCAGTGCCTGACGAAATTGCCCCTAATTATACGACCGCGTCATACAACTCTGCCCCCATTGGAGGCATCCGGGGTGACGCCTATTGGGTTAATACTTATGCCTTGGATCAGCGACCCTTGTATGAGCTCACGGCTCTGACCCTGCATGAGGCGGTTCCGGGCCATCACCAGCAAAACGCTATTGCCCGGGAACTTGATAATCTGCCGGCTTTTCGCCAGCAACTCGGGTTTAGCGCGTTCGGTGAAGGCTGGGGACTCTATGCGGAAAAGCTTGGCATTGAAATGGGAGTATATGAAACTCCCTATGATGACTTTGGTCGTTTGAGTTATGAGATGTGGCGCGCTTGCAGACTTGTCATTGATACTGGGATTCATGCCAAGGGATGGTCTCGAGACAGAGCACTTGCCTATCTAGGCGACAATACGTCTTTGACTGAAACCAATGTGCGGGCTGAAGTAGACCGCTATATATCATGGCCTGCCCAGGCGCTTGCGTATAAGCTAGGGGAAATGAAAATTTTGGAATTACGGGTAAAAACAGAAACAGCGCTAGGCACAAATTTCGATATCCGCGCATTTCATGACGCAGTCCTTGGCGACGGCGCCCTAACCCTCGATGCACTCGAAGCCTCTATCAATAGATTTATTGCAAGCCAGCTCGCGAAGTAATACCGTGTACTATGTCCACGTAAACACGAACCGAAAATAAAAGTCACCTCGTTAGTTTTAGATTTTTAGGTTGGTGCTGGTCGTGAATCATGCTGTGACCTCGGTCCTTGCTGAACTCATATGATGTTAGGCCCATCTGATAAGTTGTCAAAAAAATAATAAGAGAATAAACAACACTATGAAAAAAATTAAATTGGAAGAAGAACTGCCTTTTAGCCCCTCTGAAATTTGGGAAGTCGTTGGCAACGTTACTCGAGCCGACTGGGTGCCGTCAGTAAACACAATCTCGTTAAAAGATAGCATTCGCACATTCATAATGGTGGGTGTAGGTCAAATTCAGGAGAAAATCCTTCTTTGTGACAATGAAAACCACCGCCTTCAATATTCAGCGATCAAAACGCCATCAGGAATTGAACATCATTTAGCTACGATTCAACTAAGCCCAATCGGCAACAATTGTCTGTTTAGCTGGGCTACTGAAATTCAGCCAGATGAGTATGCCCCAATAGCTGAGCAAGGAATGAAGATATCTATTGAGGCTCTTAAGACAATACTGAATAAAGACACCGGCCTGGCAGCGACAGATTAAGCGTTAGGGTAAAATAGACCAAACATGGCGCTAGGGTTAAAATCACTTAAACTTATCGATGACTTCAGGCGATGGATATGTGGTTTTCATTCTGGCCCGCTTTTATAATTTATTGGCGTCACCAGCCACCGTAATATGGAACCTATGAGTTGAATCTTAAAAATTATAGAACCCTCATTGTTCTTACTATCGCCCAGTGCTTCGGACATACAGCAGCCCCTGTTTTGGTATTGTTGGGAGGTATTATCGGCGCAAAAATCGCTCCTTCAATGGATCTGGCAACCCTCCCAATTGCGATCCAGATTGCAGGCGTCGCCAGCGCAGCAATTCCCGCTTCTTATATAATGTCCAAGGTAGGCAGAAAAATAGGCTTTCTTGCTGGAACTGGCTTAGCCATTTTCGCCGCTCTCTTGGCGGCTTTTGCTATCTACCAAGAATCGTTCACCGCGTTTTGTGTCGCCTCATTTCTAATCGGTAATTACATCGCCTTCTTGCAGCAATTTCGTTTTGCCGTTGCCGAATCAGTTCCTGCACAGCAGGTTCCAAGATCACTATCGGTCTTAATGCTATCTGGCATTTTCGCAGCCATAGTTGGCCCTGAGTTAGGCAGGCGATTCAGCACCGTCGGAGAACTACCACTTTATGTAGGTTCATTTTTAGGAATGGCAGGAATGCTATTGGCATCATTTTTTATTCTGCTTTTTTTTTATAGAAACACAAACATTCAGTCAAAAGATCAAGACGGCGAAGCCAGACCACTGGGGCAGATTTTTAAGCAGCCTCAATTGGTATTAGCAATCACATCAGCTGCTATGGGTTACAGCGTCATGAGTTTAGTGATGACAGCAACTCCACTTAGCATGCATGAGCTGGACCATCATTCTTTAGATGACACCACATGGGTTATTCAAAGCCATATTCTTGCCATGTATATTCCATCCTTTTTCAGTGGACTTCTGATTTCTTGGCTAGGTGCCCAGCGCGTTATTCGGGCTGGGCTGGTGTTAATGGTGGCGTGTGTGATCATTGGCTGGGGGCAGCCTGAATTTGTCCACTACTGGGGCACATTAGTTTTTCTTGGCATTGGCTGGAATTTTCTTTTTCTAGGTGGTACTACCCTGCTAACTCAAAGCTATCGCAGTTCTGAACGATTCAAAGTACAGGCCATTAATGACTTTACCGTCTTTGGTTTTCAGGCTGTTGGCTCTCTAAGTGCAGGCGTTTTATTAGCTATGGTTGGCTGGAACGGTGTGATGGGGTTCGCGATACCTGGACTGACGCTATTGGTAATGGTTTTAATTTTTGCCGGTCAGGCTATAAAGAGAAACACAAATAGTTTAGCGATTGATAAGGTGTAACTTGGAATACAAAGTTAGTGTTAGGATAATGTCTCTCAAATAGGGTCAAAATCAGATACGAGTTGCACAGACAACTACTTAAGTCTGGTTGAACCTTTAGACGGTGATCGATGCTCTTTTTCCTTTACGCCTATTAATGAGAACCCTATTGCCTATGACGCCATTATCTTATAATCCCACTACTTAAGTAGTTTACTTCCGCAGACTCAAATCCTATGAATAACAATACAAACAGCCTTTTCGGTAATTTACGCGTAGTGGAAATAGCCTCCATGATACTCGCACCCTCGGCATCAGTTCTGCTGGCAGACTTTGGTGCGCAAGTTATAAAGATTGAACCACCGGTCACCGGCGACTTAAATCGCCAATGGCACAAGATCAACGGTTTGCCTATTTCAGAGATGGCCTATGCGTTTCAGGTAGATAACCGCAATAAGAAAAGTGTGGTGTTAGACCTTAAGTCTTCTGCAGGTTATGAAGCTTTTTGTAAAATTGTTGCCGATGCTGATGTACTAGTTACCAACTATCGCTTAAAAGCTCTTGAGAAACTCAAGCTAGATTACGACACGATCCGCAAACTGAATCCTAAAATAGTCTACGCCCTGGCGACTGGTTTTGGAGAAAAAGGCGAAGAGGCTCATAAGCCAGGCTATGACACTGTGTCCTATTGGTCTCGCTCAGGAATCGAACATCAAATATTCCCCTATGAAGGCTGGCTGGCACAGTTTCCTTATGGTGCTGGCGATCATCCCAGCGGGATGGCCTTGTTCGGGTCTATCATGACCGGGCTTTATCAGCGGGAAAAAACCGGCGAGGGTTGCAAGGTCTCCACTTCACTTTTAGCTAATGGCGCTTGGTCTAATGCCGTGATGTTGCAAGCTCAACTTAGTGGTGCCACGTTTAGAGAAAAGCGCCCACGGGACAATGCCTATAATTTTATTTCTCTTCACTACCCCACCATTGATAATCGCTTGTTAAAAATGAGCATGGTTAATACAGAGAAAGACTGGCGGCCTTTTTGTAATGCGATTGATAGAAATGACCTGCCTGAAGACAGCCGCTTTTGTGACAACGAAGCTAGAATTGCAAATATGCCCACTCTAATTAAAGAACTAACCGATACCATCGCTAAACTAACAATTGGCCATATAACGAAAAGGCTCGAAGAAGCAGATGTGCCACATACGGTAGTTTCAAATCATGAAGAAGCTGCCAACGACAAGCAGAAACAAGCCAACGGTATTATTATTCCCTTAGACCACCCTGAATTTGGCAAGATGCGAACTGTCAACAGCCCGTTTGAAGTTAGTGGGGCAGATAAAATTCCCCCAAAGGCAGCCCCCAACCTAGGTGAACATACTGCGGAGGTATTGGCCCAGTTTGGTTACAATGACGAGGAAATTGCCGCATTGGCTGAACCTGTGTCGGAGTAATGACACGGGCACCCATCCTCACACTAAATCTGAAACACCCTAAAGTCCGGGCCTTTTAGACTCACTGCCTGCGTCAAACGAGCAGGCAAAGCCCTTGGCCCGCCCATCAAAATAGAATATGGTAGCTTAACTATTGTCAGTGCCAGAGAAATCCTCCTATGTTACGAGCAAGTATTCAGCGTAGAGCGTTAAAGATAGCGGGCCTGAGCTGCGCATTAACCTTTTCATCGATACCGTTTCTTAACGCACAGCAAAACGGGTTCATCTCCAATAGCTCTGGCTGGCAAGATGACCTAACAGCAATTACTGACAGTAACTGGAATTACAGCAGTGCTGCACACCTTTTGGAACGGGCAGGTTTTGGCGGCACGCCAGAGCAAATTAGCTCGCTCGCTGCAATGGGGCCTTCCGCAGCTGTTCAGCAGCTTATTGATTTCGATTCAGTCGACAATAGCCATCTTCACCCCTTTGATCATTCTGGCATTCATGACCCGGGTTTAGAGCCTTTTCCACCTAGTCGTCCAGCGACAACAGAACTTGCGAAAGCCACAGGTGAAGCCCTTGGCATTAAGATGAAATCCAAAGGCAATCGACGCCTGCAGCCGGTAGTTAATAAGTTCTTCTATTGGCTTCGGGCCAGCGTGTTGGAAACCAACCGCGTGTCCTATTGGTGGGCAAACCGCATGGTGTCAACCAACAGTCCATTGCAAGAAAAAATGGCGCTGTTCTGGCATGGCCATTATGCGGTCAATGAAACCAAGGTCCGAGACTACCGCAAGCTACTCAACGAATTAGAACTCTTTCATAAAATGGGCACAGGCAGCTTTAGAGACTTAATGGTTGCCGTAGCTCAAGACCCTGCCATGCTGTCATTTCTGGATGCTGGTGTAAATGTGAAGGGAGCGCCAAATGAGAACTTCGCTCGAGAAATTATGGAGTTGTTCACCATGGGCGTGGGTAATTACAGCGAGCTTGATATCCGAGAGGCTGCCCGAGCTTTTACTGGCTGGAATTACGTTGATTTGGATTTCGTTATTAACGAGGATCAGCACGACAACGACCAAAAACTATTCCTAGGTCACACTGGAAACTTTGATGGTATTGACGTTATTGATTTAATTATGGAGCAGCCTGTCACCGCCGATTATATCGCGGGTAAAGTTTATCGATTTTTCGTTCGTGAAGACCTTAGCCCCCAGCTGCAAGCCGAACTGGGCAGTGTCTTGCGAAATTCAAACTATGAAATAGCGGCCTTACTCGAAACCATATTTAACTCAAAAGATTTTTACAGCGAAGCCACTGTCGGTCAACAAATTAAAAGCCCTGTCCAGTTAGCCATTTCCACTTACCGTAAATTAGGCTTGGACACAGTGCCAGGCGTACCTGACTTTAATCGCTCTACCGGCGCCCTCAGCCAATCACTTTTTCGCCCCCCTACCGTTGCCGGCTGGGCCGGTGGTCGCAGCTGGATTACCCCGGGGTTGCTCCTCGCTCGCGGCAATTTTGCTCGGGATATATTGTTTCCCGACATCAACTTCATTCCCTTAGATCGCTGGAACCCAAGCCGCGAGATTCGCAGCGTTTCTGATCGAATTCGACTAGGCATGGACATTACCTCTGCCACCCAGCCTTCGTCTCTCGGTGAAGGAGAGACCATGGCAGAGTCTAATATGATGGCAGACCGGGACGAAGATTTTAATACCCGCTATGGAAGCTACCGCGGCTGGCAGATGGCCATCGAACGAGTTAAGCCAATACCAAGACATACGGCCCGAATAAATCTAAGCCGAATGGTTTTAGAACAAAAAATTGAGAACACCAGCGAGTTAGTTGATTATTTTATTGCTAGATTTATGCAGGTGCCCCCCGGGGACGATTCGCGGCAGATGCTTGTGAATTTTATAAGCAATGAACTAGGCACCAACGATATTCTCGATGCCCAATCTTATATGGAAGACTCCTTGAGGCTATTGCTGCATTTAGTTTTAAGCCAGCCTGAATATCAACTCGGCTAAGGTAAGCCCTTTTACTTTTAAAGAAAAGCACTTAAAAAAAATAATTTTAAGAACCTATAATCGAAGAGGTCACTATGAAAAACCAGTCTCAAATCCGCAACCTTTTAGGCCGACGTGAGCTTCTTAAAAACGGAGTCGCCGGGCTCGGGCTCGGCGCTTTGGGCATGGGTCAGTCCGCTTTGGCTACTGCAGCCCAAGCCGTGGCCGCACAAGCGGAGGCAGACGGGAAAGTACTGGTGATAATGGAATTATCTGGCGGCAACGACGGCCTAAACACAGTCGTGCCCTACGCCGACGATGCCTATTATCAGAAGCGACCCAACATTGGAATCGCAAAAGATAAGCTAAGAGTTATTGACGACCATTTTGGGTTTAATCCTGGCATGGCGGGTTTTGAGCGGCTTTATAAAGATGGCAAGATGGCCATCGTGCACGGCTGTGGCTACGAGGACCCTTCTTATTCTCACTTCACTTCCATGGCCTACTGGCATACAGCAGCACCCAATAGCGGCGAAGAATATGGCTGGGTCGGCCGACTTGCCGATTCTATGGAACCTACAGCTCCATCAAATTATTTGGTAAATATAGCGGCCAGGCAGTCTCTGGCTGTTCGCAGTCAGCGACATGTGCCCGTGGTGTTCGACTCACCCGATAACTTTTTGCGGGAACAATTTCATGAGCAAAAAGACGTTATGGCCCGAGTTGCCGATGTCGGTGACATAGAAAACCCATCTCGGCGGTTTTTATTAGACATCGCAAAAAGTGCCAATAACGCCTCAGAATTAGTTCGCGAGGCTTGGGACAACTATGAGTCCCCTGTCGATTATGGTTTGGCCAATGGTTTGGACTTACCAAAAGTTGCTGCGCTTCTGGACGCTGGCATGCCGACCAAGCTCTATTATGTTGCCTACCGAAACAATGCTTTCGATACTCACGTGTTTCAAAATAATCTGCACCAACGCCTACTAACTTACACCTCCGATGCTGTCTCTGGGTTTATGCAAGACTTAGAGCGGATCGGCAGGGCGGACGATGTTGTGCTAATGGTGTTTTCTGAGTTTGGGCGACGGGTACCGGAGAATGTAAGCCTCGGCACTGATCATGGTGCAGCAAATGCAATGTTTGTGGTCGGCAAGCAGGTCAATGGAGGCCATTACGGCGATATCCCAAGCCTTACCAAATTGGCTGAGGGTGACAATCTAGCCTATACAACCGACTTTAGAAAAGTGTATCAAACTATAATTCAAGGCTGGCTTGGCCACCAAAATGCAGAGCAGCTCCTTGGCGATGATTTTGGCGCATTTAACATGTTCAGCTAGTAGCTATGAGGCAGAGTTAACTTGTACTTCGAGAGTCAATTTTACCGAGAATGATCACGATGAAAAGAATACCAGCTATCCTCAGAGTACTAGGATTAACCGTTGTATTTGCCTTTTTCGCTTTTGGCGGGCTAGGCCATTTCACAAACACTGAGTTTTTCGTTGCGATTATGCCGCCATACCTTCCCTTCCATTTAGCAGCCGTTTACATTAGCGGAGCATTTGAAATAGCTGGCGCTCTTGGCTTACTTCATTCAAAAACTAGAAGAAGCGCAGGGATTGGGCTCTTTGTGCTCACTATCGCGGTGACGCCAGTGAATATTTATATGTGGATGACACCCGATGCTTTTCCTGATGTACCTGAACCATTCTTAGCCTTGAGATTAGTAGCACAGGTGCTGCTATTGATGTGTATTTGGTGGTCTACCAAACCCGCTGCCACGCCGACGTTTGAGCCCGCTGTTTAACACCTTTTACGGGTGAAGAAGCTAACAGCTGCATGTACGTAAATCCTTCAGCTCACGCGTAAGACATGGATACATTTTTACGCGGCCTTTCGTCAACGGCCTTTTAGAATATCGGACACGCTACTCCAATCAGCCTTAGCCGTTACAATATCAACACTGTTCCACAGTTCTCCAGAATACACTTTCCCTGCGCTGAAAAAACCCCTGACTATGAGTCTGAGCCCAGCCAACTCATAGAATGTGGAAGCTTCATCTGCACCATAAACATGCAGCACGCCATAACTATCCCAAATAATTTCGGTTACGCCGGTTTCGGGAGAACTGAAGATTGCTGAGCAATTAGTCGAAAAACCAAAACAGCTATGGATAGCAC
>MDTF01007315.1_pt1 | contig 14573 bp, 11 predicted proteins | sample 811191 | NCBI WGS metagenome assembly MDTF01 (sample SAMN05326649, study PRJNA326480) | marine metagenome | isolation source: seawater | place: Southern Ocean | collected 2011
ATTTAAATGACGCTGCAAAACGAATTGTTGAGGCAATTAAATAAATGTCAATCTTAGTTAACAAAAATACAAAAGTTATATGTCAAGGATTTACAGGCAAACACGGAACTTTTCACTCAGAACAGGCAATTAAATATGGAACTAAATTAGTAGGCGGAGTTACCCCTAAAAAAGGAGGACAAAAAAACTTAGAGCTTCCAGTTTTTAACACCGTGCAAGAAGCAAAAGATAACACCGGAGCCGACGCCACAATGATTTACGTTCCTCCTAAATTTGCTGCCTCTGCTATCATAGAAGCTATAAATGCAAAAATTGAATTAATAGTATGCATAACAGAAGGTATTCCAATTATAGACATGCTAAAAGTTAAACAGGAGCTCTCTAAAAGTAAAAGTAGATTAATCGGTCCTAATTGTCCCGGCATAATAACTCCTGAAGAATGTAAGATAGGAATTATGCCTGGCAATATTCACAAAAAAGGATCAGTAGGAATAGTTTCTAGATCAGGTACGCTTACCTATGAAGCAGTTGCACAAACAAGCGCTAATGGAATGGGTCAATCCACCTGCATTGGCATTGGGGGAGACCCTATAAATGGGACAAATTTTATAGATTGTTTAGAACTTTTCCTAAAAGATGACAAAACCGAGTCGATTGTAATGATAGGGGAAATAGGAGGTTCTGCAGAAGAAGAAGCCTCTGAGTTTTTAAAAAAATCAAAAATAAAAAAACCAATGGTTGGTTTCATAGCTGGATTGACAGCCCCTCCTGGTAGAAGAATGGGTCATGCAGGGGCAATAATCTCAGGAGGCAAAGGTGGAGCAGAGGAAAAAATAGAAATCATGAAATCAGCCGGAATAACAATATCTAAATCGCCGGCAGATATTGGAAAAACCCTTCATAAAAAACTAAATGGTTGATTTTTTAGAATTTATGTTAAAATTAAAAATCTAAATGTCTTCTTCAAAAGATAATAACATATATAAAAAAACTTCATTTCTAGCTGGAAATAATTCATCATTTATAGAAGAATTTTATGTAGACTACTTATCAAATCCCGACACGCTTCCAGAAGGATGGAAATCTTTTTTTGATGGTCTAAAAGATAGTGAAGAAACTATTACAAAAAACTTTATTGGGCCAAGTTGGTCACGAAAAAAATTAAATAAAACATTTAAAATAAATAACCAGAAAATAGAAAAAAGACAAGAAGGTGGCGACTTAAGATTAACAGAAACTAATACCAAAGATTCTGTGCGGGCTATAATGTTAATCCGCGCATATAGGATTAGAGGGCACTTGGTATCTAACCTAGACCCACTTGATATTCAAAAAAAAATAACACATCTAGAACTAAAACCAGAAACATACGGTTTCTATCAAAATGATTATAACAGAAAAATATTTTTGGATGGAGTCCTTGGACTTCAATACGCAACACTTAATGAGATATTAATAATAGTAAAAAAAACCTACTGTGCAAATATAGGTTATGAATTTATGCACATGGGTGACCCAGAAGAAAAAACTTGGATAAGAGACAGAATAGAAGGCAGGGAAAAAGAAGTTACATTTACAGAAAATGGAAAAAAAGCAATTTTGACTAAAATAATAGAAGCAGAGGGGTTTGAAAAATATTTACATGTAAAATTTGTCGGGACTAAAAGGTTTGGTTTAGATGGAGGGGAGTCCTTAATACCTGCGTTAGAACAAATTATCAAAAGAGGTGGAAATTTAGGTGTAAAGGAAATAAAAATTGGAATGCCTCACCGAGGCAGGCTAAATGTTTTAGCTAATGTAATGGGCAAGTCATACAAAGCAATTTTTAGTGAATTTTTTGGAAAGAGTGTTAATTCTAAAAAAGATTTTGAGGGGGACGTAAAATATCATTTAGGTGCTTCTGCTGATAGAGAGTTTGATGGAAACAATGTACACATTAGTTTGACTGATAATCCGTCACATTTAGAAGCCGTTAACCCAGTGGTCTTAGGACAAGTCAGAGCAAAACAGTTTTTTCACAAAGACCCTGAAAGAAAAAAAGTAATCCCAGTTTTAATGCACGGAGATGCTGCATTTGCTGGTCAAGGAGTGGTGGCTGAATGTTTTGCCATGTCTGGCCTACCAGGGCACAATATTGGCGGAACAATTCATATAATTGTCAATAATCAAATCGGTTTTACAACAGCCCCTCGGTTCGCAAGGTCTTCACCATACCCATCAGATGTTGCGAAAATTGCTCAAGCTCCAATATTCCATGTCAATGGAGACGACCCAGAAGCTGTAGTTCACTGTGCAAAAATTGCCACAGAGTTTAGACAAAAATTTAATAGAGACGTAGTTATAGACATAGTTTGTTATAGAAGATTTGGTCATAATGAAGGAGATGAACCATCTTTTACCCAGCCTCTGATGTATAAAAAGATAAAAGTCCAACCAACTACATTGGATATTTACGGTAAAAAAATAGCTAATGAAAGGTTATTATCTCTTGAAGAAATTAGTAATAAAAAAAAGAATTTTAAAAATTATTTAGAAGAACAATTTCAATCGTCCAAAAGTTATAAGTCGGAATTAAAATGGTATGATGGCACATGGTCTAGATTTAAACCTGAACTTGGAAAAGATAAAAAGGGAGTAAGCGGAGTTAGTAAAACAGAAGTTGTGGAGATCGGAAAAAAAATAACATCAGTACCGAGTAATTTTGCTATACACAAAACATTAAAAAAAATATTTGATATTAAGAAAAAAATGTTTACTGAAACCCAACCTATAGATTGGTCAACTGCTGAGTCTCTGGCGTTTGGAACTCTTTTAAGTGAAGGTTTTTCAGTCAGACTATCAGGACAAGATTCTGGAAGAGGCACTTTTAGTCAGAGACATTCTGTTTTAAGAAACCAGGATAGTCACGAAAGATACATACCTTTAAATCACATATCTAAAAATCAAAAGAAATTTGAAATAATAGATAGTTTACTTTCCGAGCTTGCAGTATTAGGATTTGAGTTTGGTTACTCACTATCTGAACCAGAAACTCTAGTTTTGTGGGAGGCGCAATTTGGAGACTTTGCTAATGGTGCGCAAATAATAATTGATCAATTTATAACATCTAGTGAGTCCAAGTGGGGTAGAGCAAGTGGGCTCGTGATGCTGTTGCCACACGGATACGAAGGGCAAGGACCAGAACACTCTTCAGCCAGATTAGAAAGGTTTTTACAACTTTGTGCTGGCGAAAATATTCAGGTAGTTAACTGTACGACACCAGCAAATTATTTTCACGTATTAAGAAGACAAATGCACAGAGGCTTTAGAAAACCATTAATTGTTATGACGCCTAAATCATTATTAAGGAACAAAAAATGTGTTTCAAAGTTAGAAGATTTTACGAAAAAAAATACATTTCACAGAATTCTAGAAGACCATGCGTACCTAACTGAGAATAAGTTAATTAATTTAAAAAAAGATAAAAAAATTGAAAAAGTAATTATGTGCTCTGGCAAAATTTACTTTGATCTTATTGACGCCAGAGAAAAAGCAAAAAATAATAGTGTTACTTTTGTAAGAATTGAGCAACTATATCCTTTTCCAGCTAAAACTTTAGCGAAGTTATTAAAAAGATACACAAATGCTAATTTTTATTGGTGCCAAGAAGAGCCTCAAAATATGGGTGCTTGGAACACGGTTAAAGTATACATAGAAAGAACTCTGGAAATTATTCAATTTAAAAGAGATAAAATAAAATATATAGGCAGAAAACCCTCGGCATCAACTGCGACTGGAAACCTAAATAAACACCTTGCACAACAAAAAGAAATATTAGAAAAGGTAGTAGGAAAATTTAATTAATGTCAGAAAAAATATTAGTACCATCATTAGGTGAATCAGTTACTGAAGCAACCGTAGCTAAATGGCTTAAAAATCAGGGTGATAAAGTTAGTGCGGATGAACCGGTTGTGGAACTAGAAACAGACAAAGTGAACGTAGAAGTTCCAGCTCCAATAAACGGCGTGTTGGGAGAAGTATCAGTTAAAGAAGGTGTGACCGTTAACGTAGGAACATTACTAGGTGTAATTACAGCTAGCAGTTCATTAAATAAAAATACCACCGAACAAGAAAAAGAATATTCCCCTCCATTACAAACACAAAAATTAGAGAAAAATAAATCTATTAATGATGCTGAGGTATTACAATTAAATGAAGAAAAATTAAAGCCAGCAAAAGAAGAAGAGTTGCCCTTAATCCTAAACGATTCTTTTGAAGAAAAGAAAAATGATATAAGCGAGTTGACAGCCTCTCCATCAGCAAGAAAAATAGCAGCTGAATCAAAAATTAATTTAAAAGATGTTAAAGGATCAGGTAAAAATGGAGTTATATTAAAAGAAGACCTAATGGACATGATGGGAAAACAACCAAAACCACTAGAAAAAAAACTAACTCATGGTCCCGAAGAAAGAATTAAAATGACAAGGTTGCGACTTACGATCGCAAAAAGATTGAAAGAAGCACAAGAAAATGCAGCAATGCTAACAACATTCAATGAAGTTGATATGCATGAAGTAATTTCGATGAGAAATAACTACAAAGCAGAATTCCAAAAAAAATATTCAGTTAAATTGGGTTTTATGTCTTTTTTTGTTAAGGCTTGCGTAATTGGACTTCAAAACTACCCGGTAGTAAATGCTGAAATTCAAGATGATGAAATCGTTTATAAAAATTATTACAATATAAGCATAGCAGTTGGAACTGAAAGAGGCCTGGTGGTTCCAGTTTTAAGAAATACAGATACAATGTCTTTTGCCGAAATTGAAGACAATATTACACAAATGGGTACAAAAGCTAGAGATGGAAAAATTAAGATAGAAGATCTTCAAGGAGGAACTTTTACTATTACTAATGGTGGTATTTACGGTTCAATGCTATCCACACCAATTTTAAATCCACCTCAATCTGCTGTTCTAGGAATGCATAACATTATAGAAAGGCCCGTAGTAATAAATGGGAGTGTTATTCCAAGACCCATGATGTACTTGGCTCTTTCCTATGATCACAGAATAATTGACGGAAAAGAAGCGGTGTCATTCCTAAAAACAGTTAAAGAGTGCTTGGAACAGCCAAAAAGACTGTTCTTGAATTTATAAAATGGAAAATAATTTTGATGTAATTGTTGTCGGCGGCGGGCCGGGAGGCTATGTTTGTGCAATAAGAGCTGCTCAACTTGGATTAAAAACAGCCTGTGTAGAATCACGAGGAACTCTCGGTGGAACATGTTTGAATGTAGGCTGTATACCATCAAAAAGTTTACTTAATCTTTCGCAAAATTACTATAAAGCTAAAAAAGATTTTAACCAACAGGGCATTGAAATTAGCGATATAAAATTAAATATTGAAAAAATGATGGCTAATAAAAATAAGTCAGTTCAGGTTTTAACAAAAGGGGTGGAGTTTTTATTAAAAAAAAATAAAGTAACATATCTAAGAGGAAAGGGAGTTATTTTTTCAAAAAATAATATAGCTGTTCACGATGGTGAAAACAAATCCTCATATAATACGAAAAATATAGTAATTGCCACAGGTTCAGAGCCGATGTCATTACCGGGAATAGAAATTGATGAAACAAATATAGTGTCTTCGACAGGGGCGCTTTCTTTTTCAAAAGTTCCAAAAAAATTAATCGTCATTGGAGGAGGGTACATTGGATTAGAAATGGGATCTGTATGGTCAAGACTTGGAGCAGAAGTAACTGTGGTTGAATATTTAGATTTTATAACGCCAGGTATGGATAGAGAGGTTTCAAATGAATTTCAAAAAATTCTTACAAAGCAAGGCATCAAATTTAAACTTAACAACAAGGTAACAGCTGTCACAAATGCTAAAAATATGGTTGTTGTGGACTATACTAACAATACAACAGCAGCAAGAGAAAGAGTAGAATGTGATAAAGTATTGGTTTCTGTAGGAAGGAAACCTTACACAGAAGGGTTAAATCTTACTAAGATAGGCGTTAAAAGAGATGACAAAGGTAGAATCGAAGTTAACAGTAAGCTTCAAACAACGGTAAATAATATTTACGCAATTGGAGACGTTATTAAGGGACCTATGCTAGCCCACAAAGCCGAAGAAGAAGGAATAGCAGTTGCTGAAATTTTAGCGGGACAAGCAGGACATGTTAATTACGATGTAATTCCTGGAGTTGTCTATACTTCTCCAGAAGTAGCAGCCGTTGGTAAAACAGAAGAGCAACTTAAAATAGAGAATATAAGTTATAAAATTGGAAAATTTCCTTTTATTGCAAATTCAAGAGCTAAGGTTAATAATGATACAGATGGATTTGTAAAAATTTTAGCTCATTCTAAAACAGACAAAGTATTGGGTGCACACATTATTGGTCCCCATAGCGGTGACATGATAGCTGAAATAGCTCTTGCAATGGAATTTGGCGCTACCTCTGAAGATATCGCTAGAACTTGTCATGCGCACCCAACACACACAGAAGCAATTAAAGAAGCTGCCTTAGCTGTTGATAAAAGACCAATTCATTTTTAATTGATGTAATATCAACTAGAATCCCCACATGAAAGTTGCGGTTTTACTACCTAAAATATTTAACCATCCTTTTACTTACAGCACTGAATTAAAGGGCTTAAAGACTGGTGATTTCATTATTGTCCCATTTGGCAAAACACAAGAAATTGGTGTTATATGGGATAAAATTCAGCCCACAGTTAAAAATATCAAATTAAGAAATGTGGAAAAAAAAATAAATAATATTTATATAAGTAAAAACCTAGTTAAATTTATTAATTGGTTTTCAATGTATAATATGGTTTCGAAGGGTATGGTTTTAAAGATGTGTTTAGGTGATAAAAAAAATATATTAAAAATTGAAGAGCAAAATTTAGAAAAAAAAATAATAAAAGAAAATAAATATATATTAAATCATGAACAAAAAGAATCATTAAATAAACTTAGGAAATTTAGTAAATCCTTCAATGTTTCTGTTTTACAAGGTGTTACAGGCTCAGGAAAAACATTGGTTTATTTTGAAAGAATTAAAGATATAATAAAAAAGCAACAGCAGGTTCTTATATTGCTTCCAGAAATATTTTTAACCAATCAATTTAAAAGCAGATGCGTTGAATACTTTGGGTTTGAGCCAGGGATTTGGCATTCTAAAATCACACCAAAAAACAAAAGAAAGATTTGGCAAGAAGTAATAAATAATAAAATAAAATTAATTATTGGTGCTCGTTCTTCATTATTATTACCATTTAAAAAATTAGGTCTTATTATTGTCGACGAAGAACATGACTCTTCGTATAAACAGGATGAAGGACTAATCTATAACGCACGAGACATGGCTATATCAAGAGCTTCATTTGAAAATATTCCTATTCACTTAGTTACATCCATTCCTTCTCTTGAAACATACAATCATATTAAAAATAAAAAATACAATATAACTAAAATTGAAAAGAGATTTAGTAATTTTCCACTTCCGGATACGAAAATAGTTAATTTAAACTTTAGCAAGCTAAAAAAAAATGAATTTATTGCAGATGAAACTTTGGAACTAGTTAATAGTTTTTTAAAAAAAAATGAGCAAATACTATTTTTTTTAAACAGAAGAGGTTACGCGCCTTTCATGGTCTGTAAAATTTGTGGTTTTAAACATACGTGCCCAGACTGTTCAATTTATTTAACATATCATAAATTAATTAATAAATTAATTTGTCATCACTGTGGATATAAAATTGCAAAAGAAAGAAAATGTAAAATAAAAGAAAATGATTGTGATTTTAATATGTATGGACCTGGTGTAGAAAAAATATTTGAAGAATTAAAATTAAAAATACCGAAAAAAAATATAAAAATATTTTCAAGTGATTTTTTGAGCAGAAAAAAAAATACAGAAGATTTTCTTGAACAAGTAGAAAAAAATAAAATTAATATTTTAGTTGGAACACAAATGATTTCAAAAGGATTTAATTTCCCAAAACTTAATTGCATTGTAGTAGTAGATGCTGATTTTTCTGGCAAAGGATATGACCTAAGAACTACTGAAAAAAATATACAACTTTATAATCAATTAAGTGGTAGAGCAGGTAGATTTTCCAAAAAATCTCTGATTGTTTATCAAACGATGACACCGTCAAATGAAACATTAAAAGATGTTTTAAAAAATAACCCAGAAAAATTTCTTTTTAATGAATTGATTTTGAGAAAAACAAATAGGTTACCTCCTTATTATCGATTAATTTCGTTAATTATTTCATCTAATTCAGATTATGACAGCCTTAGAGGGGGGCAGGAAATTAAGAAAAAACTATTATCAATTAAAGATATGGAGGTATTAGGACCTGTAGATTCCCCTATATTCAAGATTAAGAAGAAGTATAGAACTAGGCTTTTAATTAGGTCACAAATAGACGTTCTAATACAAAAGAAACTAGCTGTAGTTTTAGAAAATATTCAAATATCTAAAAGAATTAAACTCACGGTTGATGTTGACCCAATAAACTTTACTTAATGCATGCATACCATCTTGAAGAGTGTATATTCTTGTGGTACTAGACTTCATTAATTTCATTATATAAAATCACCAGTAGGTAAAATTTGAGCTCTAATAAATCCTTTTCAAACGAAACAGCAGAAAGATATGCTCGAGCTATATTTGAATTAGCCCAAGAAAATTCTGACCACAAAGATGTAGAAAAAAACATTCTGGAGCTTCTGCAGCTTTACAAGTCTAGCAAAGATTTGGAGATTTTTATTAAAAACCCAACACAATCTGTCACCACTCAACTGTCCATCATAAATAATATTGCAAATTTAATGAAATTTTCTAAAACGCTAAAAAATTTTCTATCTATTTTAGTTATTAAGAGAAGAATATTTTTTTTAGAAAAAATAATAAATAATTATTTAAAATTAGCTGCTACAAGAAGGGGTGAATTAAGCGCTCAATTAATTTCATCTAAATCTCTTTCAACAGATGAGTTAAAAAATATAAGCAGTGAGTTATCGAAAGTGACAGGATCAGAAATTAATTTTAATTTTGAAGTTGATCAAGATTTAATAGGTGGTTTTAAAATGCAAATAGGAAGCCTAATGATTGACACGTCAATTAAAAATAAGCTAAAGCTATATGAACAACAAATGCTAGAAAACTAAAATGCAAATTAACCCGTCAGAAATAACTAAATTACTTAAGGAACAAATAAAAAATTTTGGCGAAAAAGCTGAAGTTTCAGAAGTTGGAAAAGTTTTATCTGTTGGAGATGGAATAGCCAGAGTTTATGGCCTAGATAATGTTGAGGCTGGCGAAATGGTCGAATTTGATGATGGGTCCAAAGGCATGGCTCTAAACCTAGAGAGTGATAATGTTGGAGTAGTAATTTTTGGTAATGATAGAAAAATTAAAGAGGGAAGCATTGTAAAAAGAACAGGTTCAATAGTTGACGCGCCTGTAGGTAAAGAATTATTGGGTAGAGTTGTTGATGGATTAGGAAATCCAATTGACGGAAAAGGAAATCTTAGTGACAAAATTAAAAGACAAAGAGTCGAGGTTAAAGCGCCAGGAATTATTCCTAGACAGTCTGTCAGTGAACCAATGCAAACAGGGCTAAAAGCAATTGATACTCTAATCCCAATTGGCAGAGGGCAGAGAGAATTAATAATTGGCGATAGACAAACAGGTAAAACAGCAGTTGCTATTGATGCAATCATTAATCAAAAAGAAATTAATAATTCTGACGATGAGAAGAAAAAATTATATTGTATTTATGTAGCTATAGGTCAAAAACGCTCAACAGTTGCACAGATTGTAAAAACTTTGGAAGATGCGGGTGCAATGAAATATACAACGGTTGTTGCTGCCACAGCATCAGACGCGGCACCTTTACAATTTTTAGCTCCATATACAGGATGTACGATTGGTGAATATTTTAGAGATAACGGTATGCATGCCTTAATTATATATGACGACTTATCTAAACAAGCGGTCGCATACAGACAAATGTCTTTATTATTAAGAAGACCACCGGGAAGGGAAGCTTACCCAGGGGATGTATTTTACTTGCACAGTCGACTTTTAGAAAGAGCAGCTAAATTAAGTGATGCTAATGGTGGTGGTTCATTAACAGCTTTACCAATAATAGAAACACAGGCTGGAGATGTATCTGCCTATATACCAACAAATGTAATTTCCATAACCGACGGGCAAATATTTCTTGAAACAGAACTTTTTAACCAAGGCATTAGACCGGCAGTTAACGTTGGCTTGTCCGTTTCAAGAGTTGGTTCTGCAGCACAAACAAAAGCAATGAAAAAAGTTGCAGGCTCAATCAAATTAGAGTTGGCCCAATACAGAGAAATGGCCGCTTTTGCTCAATTTGGATCTGATCTTGATGCGTCAACTCAAAAACTTTTAAATAGGGGATCTAAATTAACTGAACTTTTGAAACAAAATCAATACTCCCCCATGACTGTTGCAGAACAAGTAATTTCAGTATTTACAGGTGTCAGAGGTTATTTAGATGACGTAGAGTTAAGTGAAATTAAAAAGTTCGAAACAGAGATTATTGAAAAAGTTAAAAATGAAAAAAATAATATCATAGATACAGTTCAGCTTTCTGGGAAACTAGATAAAGAAAATGAAGATTCCTTAATTCAAACTATAGAAGAGTATAAAAAAAATAAAAAATAATGCCAAGTTTAGACGACCTTAAAAAAAGAATTGTTAGCGTTAAGTCAACGCAAAAAATAACAAAGGCAATGAAGATGGTAGCTGCCGCCAAACTTAAAAAAGCACAAGATAGTGCTGAAAAAGGAAGACCTTATAGCGAAAAAATGCAAAACATAATTTTAAATCTAACAAACTCCATAAGTGATCTAGAGAATGCTCCAAAATTATTAGTTGGCACAGGAAATAATAAAACACATTTATGCGTTGTTATGACGTCAGACAAAGGATTGTGTGGCGGTTTTAATTCTAACATTTGCAGGTTAGCAAGAAACTATTTTGAGAAAGTTCTCAAAGAAGAAAAAAATTTAAAGATAATAACTGTTGGCGCCAAAGGTCTAGATCAACTTAAAAGAACCTATGGAAAGTATATTGTTAAAAAATTAAGCTTTAAAGAAAAAAAAAAAATTACCTTTAATGAAGCTAAGGAAATAGGACAAATCATCATAGACTTATTTAATAAAAATGAATTTGATAAGTGTATTTTATTTTACAATAATTTTAAAAATATTATGACTCAAATTCCTCAAGCGAAGCAAATAATACCAATAAAAAAAATAGAAAATTTAGAAAAAAAAGATAATGAATTTTTTGAATTTGAACCAGATGAAGATGAAATTCTTGAAGACCTTCTTCCAAAAAATATTTCGACACAAGTTTTTAGGGCTTTTTTAGAAAACGCAGCAAGCGAACAAGGTTCTAGAATGACAGCCATGGATAATGCCACAAGAAATGCTGGTGATTTGGTTGACAAGTTAACAATCAATTATAACAGAAGTAGGCAAGCCTCAATCACTAAAGAATTAATTGAAATAATATCAGGAGCTGAAAGTTTATAATTATGAATAATACAGGAAAAGTAATACAATTAATTGGCGCTGTAGTTGATGTGAGATTTGAAGGAGAGTTGCCAGAAATATATACTGCCTTAGAAGTAAATAATAATGGAAATAATTTAATATTAGAAGTTGCTCAGCACCTTGGTGAAAGTAGTGTTAGAACGATTGCCATGGACGCAACTGAAGGTTTAAAACGAGGTGATTTAGTTAAAAATACTGGCGCGCCGATAAGTGTTCCTGTAGGACCAGAGACACTTGGAAGAATAATAAATGTAATTGGTCAACCGATAGATGAAAGAGGCGAAGTTAAAACAAAAGAAAAATGGCCAATACATCGTGAGGCGCCAAAGTTTACTGAACAATCAACTGAAACGGAACAGTTGGTCACAGGGATTAAGGTTGTGGATCTATTGGCTCCATACGCTAAAGGTGGAAAAATAGGTTTATTTGGCGGAGCCGGCGTAGGTAAAACAGTTACAATTATGGAATTAATCAACAACATTGCTAAAGCACATGGTGGCTTTTCTGTATTTGCTGGCGTAGGAGAAAGAACAAGAGAAGGAAATGATCTTTATCATGAAATGATAGATTCAGGCGTTATAAAACTTGATGGAGAAGGATCTAAGGCCGCACTAGTTTATGGCCAAATGAACGAACCACCAGGAGCAAGAGCTAGAGTAGCATTAACAGGACTAACAGTTGCTGAATATTTTAGAGACAAAGAAGGACAAGATGTCTTATTTTTTATAGACAATATTTTTAGATTTACCCAAGCGGGTTCAGAAGTATCAGCTTTGCTTGGTAGAATTCCTTCAGCTGTTGGATACCAGCCAACTTTAGCAACAGACATGGGTAATCTACAAGAAAGAATTACATCAACAAGTAAAGGGTCAATTACATCAGTTCAGGCAATTTATGTTCCAGCTGATGATTTGACCGATCCAGCACCGGCCACATCGTTTGCCCACTTGGACGCTACGACAGTTTTATCAAGACAAATTGCTGAAATAGGAATTTATCCTGCTGTCGATCCATTAGATTCTACGTCAAGAATTCTCGATCCACGAATTGTTGGAGAAGAACATTATAGAGTTGCCAGAGAGGTTCAAAAAATACTACAAGCGTATAAATCTTTACAAGATATTATTGCAATCCTGGGTATGGACGAGTTATCAGAAGAAGATAAGCTAACAGTCGCTAGAGCAAGAAAAATACAAAGATTTTTATCACAACCATTTTTCGTAGCCGAGGTTTTTACGGGGTCTCCTGGCAAGTTAGTTGATTTAGAATCCACAATCAAAGGTTTCGATGCAATTTGCAAAGGAGAATATGACCATCTTCCTGAAGCCGCATTTTATATGGTAGGCACTATTGAAGAGGCTGTCGAAAAAGCAGAAAAAATGACAAAAGATACATCGGCATAATGTCTGAAAGTTTTTCTTTAGAAATTATCAGTCCAGATCAAACTTTAATAAAATCAGAAGTTAAACAGGTAGTTATTCCAGCTTTTGAAGGTTTAATGACAATATTAAAAGATCATATTTCACTAGTTACATTTTTAAGGCCTGGATTCATAGAGGCTACAATAGAAAATAAAATTGAAAAATTTTATGTTGAAGAAGGTGTGGTTGAATTCTTTAAAAATAACTTATTAATTCTATCTTCAACTGCAAAAAACAAAAAAAACTTTTTAACAGAAGACGCACGTGAAATGTTAGAAGATTGTCAAAAAAAAACCAGCAAAGAGGAGCTGGTGGATAAAGAAAAATACATCTTATCCTATAAAATTGAAGCTCTTAAAGAAATTAGTCATTAAATTCTTTTAATTCAAGAAGCAGCTTTTCATATATATGTTTTTTAAAGTGTACAATTACATTTGGTAATTCTTTAATTTCAAGCCACTTCCATTCAATGAATTCAGGATTTTCTGTATTCACATTTATCTCGGAGTCTTGTCCTAAAAATCTAGTTATAAACCATTTTTGTTTTTGGCCTCTATATTTGCCCCTCCACACAATACCTAGCAGGTTTTTAGGCAACTCATACTCCAACCAATAATCTAATTTTTTTATTAACTTGATGTTTATTATGCTCGTTTCTTCAAATAACTCTCTTTTCATGGCGGTTAGTAACTCTTCTTTAGGATCAACCCCTCCCTGTGGCATTTGCCATTTATCTATAGGATTGTCTTTCCTTTTTCCTACTAAAACTTTGTTATTTGAGTTTAAAACTACAATGCCAACACCGGTCCTCAAGGGAAGAATCTCACTGTTCATGTTATGATTTAAGTAAGTTAATAGCGTAACTTAGTTGATTATCTGTATCTGTATTAATTTTAAAATCTTTTGTATCTTCTTCTACAAATATATCTGGAGTTACACCCACATCTGAAATAGATTTTCCTGAGGGCAGGTAGTACTTTGATACAGTTAACCTCATGCCCCCTCCATTTTTAAGAGGAATAATTGATTGTACCGAACCCTTTCCATAAGTATTTTCTCCAAGAATAATCGCTCTCTTATGATCTTTTAGAGCACCGGCCAGTATCTCAGATGCAGAAGCTGAACCATTATTTATCATTACTATGATAGGTTTTCCATTAACAGCGTCACCTTTTCTTGCAAAATATTTTCGATTTTCAAAAGTTTTTCTACCTTTAGTTGATACAATTTCTCCATCGTCTAAAAAAAAGTCTGTAATATTAATAGCCTGGTTTAATAAGCCGCCGGGATTATTTCTAAGATCAATAATATAGCCAGTTGGTTTGTTATTTTTTTCTAGAAGTTTTATTTGCTTAAGTAACTGTTGATCACTATTTTGATTAAATTGCTTTAACCTGAGATAGCCAATTTTTTCTCTACCCCCAATAATTTTTGTCGAGACAGACTTAACCTCAATAATTTTTCTTTCTATATTAAATATTAGAACTTTTCGTTCACCCTTGCGTCTAACAGTTAGTTTAATTTTTGTACCAACTTTACCTCTCATTAATTTTA
>MDTF01010798.1_pt1 | contig 14573 bp, 11 predicted proteins | sample 811191 | NCBI WGS metagenome assembly MDTF01 (sample SAMN05326649, study PRJNA326480) | marine metagenome | isolation source: seawater | place: Southern Ocean | collected 2011
CCAAGAACGCAGTGGACGCAATTTTATCTTGATTCTGAGAATAACATGCTTTCTCTAAGTCCGCCGACCAAGCCATCGACAATAACCTTTGACGCGCAGGGAGATGGCATCACTTTTATGTCAGCTCCTGTTGATAATGAGACAGAGATTACGGGTCCCAGCGCCATAAAGCTTCTCACTTCCTCATCAACCGCTGATGCTGATCTATTTATTGTTTTACGTGTATTTTCTCCCGAAGGAAAGGAGGTAGTATTCCAAGGAGCCATAGACCCCAACACCCCAATAGGGCAGGGTTGGCTAAGAGCGTCGCATAGAAAGTTAGATCCCCAGCTATCAACACCATGGCGACCTTTCCATACTCACGATGAAGAGCAACCGCTTATTCCCGGAGAAAAGGTAGATCTAGATATTGAGATATGGCCCACATCGATCGTAGTGCCAGCGGGTTTCCAGATTGGCGTTACTATTAGAGGGAGAGACTATGAATATCCTCATGCGACTGGCCTTCGACTATCTAACTTCAAAAATGAACTCCGTGGTTGCGGCCCGTTCTTGCATAATGACCCTAGAGATAGACCACCTGAAATTTTTAACGGGGATACCAGTATTCATATCGATACTGAACAAGTATCTTATTTACTACTGCCAATTATTCCTTGATTAAGGCGCTCACCTGCTCTCCGGATATTTGCCCAAAATAGCGTCCATAACACTAATTAGTCAATCTCCAGGTAGCTAAATAAAGCGAGTTGGAGATATGACTTTTGGTCACATCGTTCCTCTGACCTATAGATCGAATCAAACCCAATTATATCTGCTTCGCATGCGAACAAAGCGCTCTACCTTCACTTCATGTATTAAGGTTTCTTGCAGAGCATCTAAACTTTTAATTGCTTCACGGCGGTCGACAGAAACATGTTCGCCATCCTTAATGATTGCCCGCCCCCTGACCATAACTCTGCTAATAGCTTCTGGGCTCGGTCCGTTACCATAAACAAGGTTGGGAATGATTGCTGCTGGCGGAGAAAGTTGCGTTTCTCCTCGCCGATCAATCATTACTAAATCTGCGTCTTTGCCTACTTCTAAGGATCCTATACGATCATCCATCATTAATGCCTTGGCACCACCAATAGTGGCTAGTTCAAGGGCCTGCTCCGCACTTCCCCAAAGGACCTCTTCTCCAGTCCATTTAGAGGTTGAATCTCCTGAACGACGCCGGTACTCATCCCCTAATCTCTGACCTGTTAAAAAGCTCCTCATCGCTGTCCACAAGTCATGTCCGTAGGCAACTACGGGTCCGTCTAGTCCCAGCCCGCAGGTTACGCCACGTTCCAAAAACTGACGTGCATCGAAACTGACCAAACCAAGCACCTGCTCCATGTCTGGAACAAGCGCAATAGTGGCTCCACTATCTCTAATCAGGTCAGCTTCACCAGGCCGCAAATTTTGTGCATGAGCGGCAATTACATTAGGTCCAAGAATGCCCGCATTGTCTAACCACTCAAAAGAACCGCCCTTCCAGCCGCGTCGATCGGCCAAATATTTCTGATCAAACACCGCTGGCGCATGAATATCAAACTGCCGATCATTTGCAACGGTCCATTCCCAGAGAGCCTTGAGCTGATCTGTTTCACAATAGGTAATGCCGATAGTTGAGGCAGTGACCGTAGTAAAATCGTCTTCCCATTTACTCTTAACACGCTCAGTCTCTGCAAGCGCCGTATCCAGATTCTCGCGAAAAGGTTCAGGGACCGCATCTTTATCATTAATGGTGAGTCTAGCCATTCGGCAGCGAATCCCCGCGTCTCGGACTGCTCTGAGAACGCCGTCAATAGAATCTTTATGCACATGGGTAAAATGATCATCTGCGGTTGTTGTTACTCCGCGACGAACTAAATCAAGAATCGGGGGCATCGCAGACACATAGGATCTTTCTTCATCGCAGGCGCCCGTCATTGGGTAATAAAATCCAAAAAAGCGGTCTTCAAAGGTCGTTCCCTCAGCCATACCACGCATGCATCCTTGAACCAAATGACCATGCACATTGACTAGCCCAGGAATAATAATATGTCCATCGCCACCCAACTCTTGCTGACCAATATAGTCACATTCGCTGACATCACCTACATCAACAATGAGTCCGTCAGTAATTGCAACATACCCATTGGTAAATACGTTGCGCTCGATGTCCATGCTAACAACCATGCCCCGCAATAAGGAGTCACATTTTTTCACCTTAATTCCCTCATCTCTGTCTTCGTCCTCAATCAATAGTCCCTGAAAGGATCTTATAAGAATAGTGCCAATTTTTATTTTTTGCAAGCGCATACAAACTAAAAATATATCATTACTACCAGCCTTTAAAATTTGGTATATTTATCGTATATGTAATTTTGCAAGGCTATTCATAATTCTTCGGTCTCTGTAGGTTCATGTGACCTTAAATACCATGAAAACCTTTGGGTAAGCCAGCGTTAGGCGTAAAGCCATACAAACATTCATTAGGCAGTGCCTCACTTAGAATATCCCTAACTCCTAATAGCAGAGATAAATCAATGCCCGTGGTTAGCCCCATGGCTTCGAGCATAAAGACCAAATCTTCAGTGACTATATTACCGCTTGCACCTGGAGCGGCTGGGCAACCACCAAGCCCTCCAAGAGAGCTATCGAGGGTAGTAATTCCTTCTTCAAGGGCTGCAATAACGTTAGCAAGACCTAATCCATAGGTGTTATGCAAATGAACGCCTGTGAGGTTTTGTTCACCCACTACTTTCTTGACGGACCTTACCAAACGTTTCACCTGCGCTGGGTTTCCATAACCGGTAGTATCAGAGAGCCCAACTTCATCACAGCCCGCCTCCATGGCTCTTTCTGCAAGCCTAACAACTTTATCTTCGCTAATAGCGCCCTCTATAGAGCAGCCAAATGCAGTGGATAAACCGACTTCAAAATGCGGCCGTCGATGGCACGGTAAGCTTTTTACCATGTCGGCAATAGACTTAATTTCATCCAACATCTGGGTATGAGTTTTCTTTAGATTACGTTGGCTATGGGTCTCGCTAACTGACAATGGAATTGACATTTTATGGACCCCACTTGCCACTGCATCGACCGCACCCCGATAATTAGGGATCAGCGCGGCTATGGCAAGGCCTTCAATTTGCTTGCAGTATTCTACTAACTCTGCAGTATCCGCGAGCTGAGGCATTAATTTAGCGGGAACAAAAGAGCCTACCTCAATTTCACGCACTCCAGCCTTAACTTGCGCAAGTATCCACCGTTTTTTATCTGTGGTCGGCATGATAGTTTGAATATTCTGCAACCCATCTCTTGGACCCACTTCACTAATTAAAATATCTGGATCGGTCATTCTCTCTTCCTGAGTTCAGTAAAAATTTACTTTTAGACTATATAATTCTATATTGATCTATTATTATATCATTACTACAATATAATGTCAGACCTTGCCTTTAATTGAAGCGATTTATACTTACCGAGAACAACGTCATGAGTCAGGCCGACCATCTACCACTGTCCCACATTAAAGTTGTTGAATTTTCGCATATGGTTATGGGTCCATCTGCATCAGCTGTCCTTGCAGATCTGGGCGCTGATGTCATTAAGATAGAGCCCATAGGAGGCGATAAAACCCGTCGACTGCGTGGATCAGGTGCCGGTTACTTTGCAATGTACAATCGAAATAAGCGCAGTATTTGTATTGATCTAAAGTCAAAACGCGGTAACGTATTAGCAAAGAAACTAATTAGCGGAGCGGATATCTTAATAGAGAACTTTAGGCCTGGCGCTATGGACAAGCTAGGCTATGGCTATGCAGATGTGTCAAAAGATAATGAACAATTAATTTATTGTTCAGCACGCGGCTTTCTTAATGGTCCTTATGCGCACCGTACGGCTCTTGATGAAGTTGCCCAGATGATGGGGGGCCTAGCCTATATGACTGGGTTACCGGGCCGGCCAATGCGAGCTGGCGCATCGGTAATCGATGTAATGGGCGGGATGTTTGGGGTAATAGCCATCCTTGCGGCTCTAGAAATGCGCAAAATTGATGGTAAAGGACAAGAAGTTACTAGCTCTCTTTTTGAAAGCACTGTTTTTCTTATGGGCCAACATATGGCTCAAGAAGTCGTTATGGGAGCGCCCGCTAAACCAATGTCTATTCGCACCTCCGCTTGGGCTGTTTACGATATTTTTAACACTAAGGACCAGCAGCAGGTTTTTGTAGCTGTTGTTAGCGACACTCAATGGGCGATGTTTTGCAAAGAGTTTAACCTCGTAGGTTTTTCAGCTGATAAGACATTAGCAGCCAACAATGATCGGGTCGCGCGTCGCGATGAAATTATCCCTACTGTTCAAGAAATTTTTCTAACGCTCAATAAATCAGAATTAATGCAAAAGCTAGAGAACTGCGGCCTGCCATTTGGAGGAGTAGGTAAACCCTCTGATTTATTTTCTGATCCGCACCTGCTTGAATCTGGCGGTCTTTTAGATGTCACGCTCCCCAATGGCGAAGCCACCAAACTGCCTGGAATACCTATTCAGATGTCGGGTAAGCGCTTTAATATTAGAAAAAATGTGCCTTTACACGGGGAGCATACTCTCGAAATTCTCGAAAATGCGGGCTTTACAGCTGACGAAATAGCCGAATTAGTGCAAGACGGAATCGTAGAAAGGCTTGATGAAACAACCTAGCTCTTCAGTGAAATGTCACGGCTATATCTACCCTAAGTAGGCCCACGGCCGCTTGATAAGATCCATCGCTTTAAACGTGTTGATAACGCTATCCAACTTCATTGTAACGTCTATTGCATCTAGCCCTTCAAGCAACATAGCTTGATCACCTTCCTGTAACTCAAATAGGTGGTCGATGCCATCGGGCCCAGTTACACGACAGCCTTCAATGTCGATATTTATTCTGTTGTCTTGAGGATTTAATACCACTTGATTAGAGAGGGTACTTATTATTTTTTCGTCTAGAACAACAGGCAATAAACCATTTCTAATGCAATTGGTGAAAAAGATGGCACCAAAACTTGGCGCGATAATGACCCGTATTCCGTAATCGACCAACGCCCAAACGGCAAACTCACGTGACGATCCACATCCCATATTCCGACCCGTCAGCAAGACTGTCGCGTTGAGGTACTCATTTTGATTGAGTATAAAGTCTGGATTAAGCTTTTCTTTCTCCGACCCTCGATCAAGAAAGCGCCAGTTAGCAAACAAGCTCTTACCAAGACCTACTTTTGAAACGGACTTCATCTCACGAGAGGGCATGATCGCATCTGTATCTATATTGATTTTTAATAATGGCGCAGCTATGCCTAAATGGGTGCTAAATTTTTTCATGTTAAATGCTCTAGCTTGCGTACATCTGTGATTGACCCATTCACCGCTGAGGCGGCCACAGTAGCTGGGCTGGCAAGATGTGAGCGACATCCCGGCCCTTGACGACCTTCAAAATTCCGATTAGTGCTAGTAATGACCCGCTCTCCGGATATGAAGCCCTCACCGCCGGCGTAAAAGCACATCGAACAACCAGACTCACGCCATTCAAATCCCGCATCTAAGAATATACGGTCTAAGCCTTCTTTTTCGGCAGCCAGTTTCACCTGGGTAGATCCTGGAACACATATAGCGCGAACATTGGTAGAGACTTTACGACCCTTAAGAATGTCCGCTGCAACACGTAAGTCGCTAAGTCTGCTGTTGGTGCACGAGCCTATAAATGCCGCCTGTATGGGCAAGCCTTCGATCATCTGACCAGATTTTAGCCCCATATAAATTAGGGCTTGCTCCATGGAGTGGTTAGAATCTGCATCATCAGAACTTAAAGCGGGTACTTTTCCATCAATAGAAATAGCATGTTGCGGACTAGTTCCCCACGTGACTGTAGGTGCAATGTCTTTACAGTCAATAGTAATTTCTCGATCAAAATGCGCTCCTTGATCGGTGGCAAGCGTCGACCAATATTCCATCGCCTGCGCCCATGATTCACCAGCCGGCGCATAAGGTCGACCTTTCAGATAATTAAACACCTTTTCATCCGGCGCTATAATTCCCGTAAAAGCGGAGAACTCTACTGCCATATTGCACAACGTCAAACGCGCCTCAACCTCTAAATCCTCTACCACTGGACCCGCAAATTCCACAGCATATCCAGAGCCACCCGCGGCAGAGTAAACGGCAATTAAGTGTAAAATCATATCCTTCGCCGTGACTGAGGGCTGCTTTTCCCCCATAAAAATGACTCGCATTTGCTTAGGCTTGGTAAATCTCAGCGTCTCAGTTACCAAAGCGTGCTCACATTCGCTTGAGCCGACACCCGTAGCAAGAGCACCTATTCCACCTAAAGTACAGGTGTGGCTATCGGGGCAGATCATCGTGCACCCCGGCAGGGCAATACCCTGCTCTGTAGAAACTACATGGGAGATGCCTTGACGAGCATCGCCTAGATCAAAAAGCGTGATGTTCTCTTTTAAAGATAAATCACGCGTGACCTTTATGAATTCGCTACCTCCCGGCATCGTCGTTTGATCTGTCCTTCCAGGAAAGGTATCGACAATATGATCCATCGTGCAAAATACATGCGAGGGGGTTTTTATTTTACGTCCACTGGACTCGATACTTGCTAAGGCTGCACTGCCTGTGCGCTCATGAAGAAATATGCGATCGATGTGCACAAGGGTAGACCCATCCTCTTGCTCCATGACGACGTGATCGTTCCAGACCTTATCAAATAGCGTATTTGCCATTATTTATCGTTAACATCGAGCAGGAATTTTAGAACGCTGCGATTAAACATACTCGGTTGCTCCATATTAGACAGGTGTGCCGCATTATCTAATATAACAAATTCAGCGTCAGGTGTTAATTTGGCGAACTCTGCCATTTCGCCTGGGTGCAAGCCGTCTTGATCTCCAACAACGTAAAGGGTAGGCACAATTACTGTGGCAAGTGATGACTTATAATCTAAGCCTTTTAGCGCCTCCACACATGTTATGTAACCTTCCGCATCGGTATTAAGAATCATCTGTCTTACCTTGTCGACAATCTCTCCGCCTGTATCAAGGCGTTGCTGAGTAAACCAAGTCGCCATGGTCTGTTCAAGAATGTCCTGCATGCTACCGTTATTAACGGCTTCAATACGCTGATCCCACATATTTTTGAAAAAGAGCGGGGCATCCAAACGGCAATCGCAAGCAACCAACGATTGGACTCGGCTGGGTGCTTTTAAGGCGACTCCAATACCAGTCATACCACCCATCGAAAGACCAATGAAATGGCTACAATCAATACTTAGCCGGTCCCACAAGCGTAATACATCGTCGACCAAATCGATCATAGCACTTGGCCCGTTGGGGATGCCGCTGCCTCCATGACCTCTTGCATCAAAACTTAAAACTCTAAAATGCTGACTCAAGACTGATAGCTGGGGTTCCCACATAGTCATATCGGTCGCCAAAGAGTGGGCGACGGTGACCCAAGGGGCATCTAAGGGACCGGTGACGTTGCAATTAAGATTTAAATTGCCAATATCAACGATATTTTTTGTATGCTTATCTGTCATAACATATTCTTTTCAATAAATAGGCGAAGGCACATCGTGCCACTAAACCCAACCAAAAAGCACCGGATACCTTGCTTAGTTTAGTGCTTATTTAGCATATTCAACAGCAAGAACTTAAGAGGCAAGCTGAACTAGCTGGCCTCGATGAAAGACCAGTGGCGAGCTGTCTGTCTTATGTATTCGTTTGACAGTGCCCATATAAACCTCATGATCACCGCCCTCTACGATCTGATACATCTCACATTCTAGAGTAACCATTGCTCCATCAAGCACTGGGATACCTCTATAGCCATCTGTCCAGTTAACGCCTGTAAATTTATCATCAGCAGGACGTGCAAATTTCATACATAGATCTTCTTGTTCTTTTCGAAGAATATTAACAGCAAACGCCCTATGCTTACGAAACGCACCAATACTGGGCGATGATAACGCTAAACTCCAAAGCACTAGTGCAGGTTCAAGAGAAACTGAATTAAATGAATTAACGGTCAGTCCAATGGGCTTGCCGTCATCACTCAAGGTCGTCACCACAGCTACCCCCGTTGGAAAACTACCCAGAGCTTCACGCAGTGAAGCTGGTGTAATGGCTGTATCTTCAAAGGACTCAGTGTTTGTCGCCATGTTGATATCTCGCATAGATTTTCGAGAACAATACATTAAAGACTACCATCAGAACAATTAATATAATAATATATCTTGCATCAGTTTTTCTTATGTCATTAAGGAGGTCTAATAATGAAACTACAACAGTTGAGATATTTTGTTGCTGTCTATGAAGTGGGATCGATTACTGGAGGAGCGGCGAGAACTCACGCCACTCAATCAGGGTTGTCGATGCAAATAAAAGACCTCGAATACCAGCTTAACGGAAGTCTATTTGAGCGCTCAGCTAACGGCGTTATACCTACCGAAATGGGTAGACGATTCTATATCCATGCCACGCAGATATTAAGAAGTGTCAATGAAGCGACACAAGAAATGCGCGCTATCGGCGAAAAGCTCACCGGAACCGTCCATGCTGGTTTAATTCCTACGTTTACGCGGTCGATCCTTCCCGCTACGCTAACCGCAATGTCTTCAAATTACCCTCTCGTAGAAACCAAAGTTTTAGAAGCTTACAGCGACCAATTAACTCAAGATGTAGCTCAGGGTATGCTTGATTTTGCTATTGTTCCAGCACCAACAAGTGGAGAAGAGCTAAGAACCAGAAACGAATATTTAGGTACCGACCAAGAATTTTTAGTGTCCGCTTCCGACGCACAAACACAACACATGCAGCCTATCAATCTCAACAAAAGCGGACCCTATAAATTAGTGTTGCCCGGACCAGCGAACGCTCGGCGTCATAGAATTGATGCCTATATTCAGACCCACAACATTGAAGTTTCTCAGATACTAGAACTTGACTCTATGCTTGGAACCTTGGAGCTTGTCGCTTCTTCGGATTGGAAAACCATTTTACCAGGGTTAGTGTGCCTAAATGACAGACAAGGCGATGTTCGCAAACTTAACCCGATTGTTGGGTCACCCCTACACGTAGACTATGTGATGATCGAGCCTAAATCATCTAGCCTTTCTAACCAATCAAAAATCTTTGCCAATCTATTAAAGAAGGAATTACACAGCAAAATTAACTGGCATAAAGAATAACGCTAAGGCATCAGATAAAATGATGCAAAATATTATTTAATATAATTTTTACTCGTGCATCATCTCTAGCACACTAAGCCTATTACTTATAATAGGTAGAGATTTATGGATCTGTCGTTCTTTACAATGCCACTTCACCCTCTAGATAAGCCAATATCTCAAAGTCTACGAGAAGATCGTGAAGCGTTTATCCTCGCGGATAAACTAGGCTTTAAAGAGGGATACTGCGGCGAACACACTACCGATCTTGCTGAAAATATCACCTCCACCGTGGCCTTTATGGCTAGCTTGGCCTACGAAACGAAAAATATTCGTCTTGGTACAGGCACAGTAAATCTACCCAATTCTCATCCAGCGCGTGTTGCTGCTGAGATAGCTATGCTCGATCACATGACAGAGGGTCGGTTAAATTTTGGTATCTCGCCTGGGGGACTTCTATCTGATTCAGAAATATTTGGGACTTTAGATAAAGATAGAAACGCCATGTTTCTTGAATGTATTAATATGGTTTTAGATATATGGGCTGGAGAAGCACCATACAACTTAAAAGGCGACTATTTTGAGGTGAGTACCGAGCGAACCATGCTTCCCCACATAGGGCAGGGGTCAATCATAAAGCCTTACCAATACCCGCATCCTCCGATTGTTGGAACTGTTGTGGCACCGTACTCAAAAGGAATCACCGCAATGGCGGCAAGAGGATGGGAACCAATCTCAGCTAATTTTTTACTTCCTAAATGGGTTAAAACGCACTGGTCAAATTATGTAGAAGGGTGCGAGCAAGGCGGTCGACCTGCTGATCCTGAAAATTGGCGCATTGCAAAAAATATTTGCGTCGCAGATGACATGAAAACAGCAAAGAGATATGCCAGGGACGAAAACAGCCCCTATGTTCTTTATTACCGACAGTTACTGACTAAATTTAAAGACAGCGGCCGTCTTAACCTCTTTAAAGAAGACCAGGAAATGCCAGATGATAAGGTTACTTTAGACTATGTTCTTGATCGATTAGTAACCTATGGAGACCCCTCTAGTGTTGCAGATCAAATCTTAGAATTTCACGACACTGTGGGTGATTTCGGACATCTCGTCTACGCAGGGCATGACTGGACTGACTACGACCTGGGCCGCAAGTCAATGATACTAACGGCTGAAAAAGTAATGCCTATCCTCAATGATGCGCTTAAAGGTTAGGCTAATTGATAAGTTTCTTAAGATACTCCTAACATTCAAGAGCCAAAGTATCTGAGTCAGACAAATAGGGCCTAGGCCGGACACTAGCCAGCCTATTAGCGCAGTAAATTTCTAGCCACAACACTGCGCATAGCCTCCGATGATCCCTCATAGATACGCATAGGTCTCACGTCGCGATAGCAACGTTCAAGAATCGTTTCATTTGATAATCCCGCTGCACCGTGAATCTGTACCGCACGATCTACAACCCGACTGACCATTTCAGTCGCATAAGATTTCACCATTGCTGTTTGTTGGACAACATTCTCTCCTTGCTGGGCTCGCCAAGCGGCGTCATAAACCATCAAGCGAGCTGCATGCAACTCAGTTGCTGAATCAGCGATCATCCACTGCACTGCTTGTCTAGAAGATAAAGGTTTACCAAAGGTATTACGCTGCTTCGCATAATCAATAGCGAGCTCCAAACAACGATCTGCAATACCCAAAGAGCGCGCTGCAATACCTAGACGCCCTGTATACAAAAATGAAGTTCCTGCACCCCAACCCTGCCCTGGGCCACCCAGTAATTGTGTGTCTGACACGACGCAGTTCTCGAGAAATACTTCGTAGGTCGACTGGCCGTGAATCATTTTTTGCTCCCGACCGATAACACAACCGGGTGTCCCTTTGTCCACGATGACCCACGTTAATCCGTCGTGGCGTTGCGTTCCCTTTAAGCGGGTAAGTACTAAAATGAAATCGGCTTTTTTTGCATATGAAATCCAACATTTACTTCCGTTGATTATCCAACCCTCATCGACTTTTTCGATTGTGGTTTTAATCCCCGCAAGATCTCCAGCGGCCTGTGGTTCACTAAACGCACTAGCCCCTTGGAGTTTTCCGGCGACCATTGGAAGTAAATATTTGTCCTTTTGTTCGACGGTACCTAGTTCGTGTAACACAGGGGCAAAGCGCATAGCAAAAGCACCACGACCGGCGGTACTTCGGTGTACCTGTTCGGTCACTATGCAGCTATCAAGCAGCCCTAGCCCTGCTCCGCCGATTTCTTCCGGCGCATCCATAGCAGCCAAACCAAGTTGCTCTACTTTTTCTACCAACTTACTGTGAACATCGTCCGGCAAATCAGTTGAGTTGAGTCGATCTGGAAACTTTTGCTCAAGGGGAATTAGCTCACTATCAACAAACCGCCTAACAGTGTCTTGTACCATCTTGGTTTCATCAGGAAGATTAAAGTTCATATAAATCGCCTATTTTTTAAGAATCGATGCTGGCTGCAAAGCGGGCAGGTTCCAGGGAGTGCGCCATGGTGCGCGAACATATCGCTTCCCATCAATACCGTGCACAAGGTCTATAGCATTTACTTGAGGATGATCCATCAGCGCTCCAAGGTCGGCAAATTCAACCGCCCATACCTCGTATTTATCGACTATGTCCAGAACCTCCTTGGCAGTTAACTGAGTGGTGTACTTTTCCCAAATCGGTTTAGTTTCCCGCGCCAGATACCCCATCCCAAAAGTGTCCCACCAATTTTCAGCGTATTGGGGGGTTTTGAGCAGATCATCATGAACACCCAAATCCTTAACCATGCTCAAAAAGTCTTCACGCTTTAAAAGAGGTGAAGGGCTCATATATACAGGTCGATCCTTGGTTTGATAACCATCATGGGGCGCATCGGTTTCGTTAGTGCAGTAAGAATCTCCCAACCATTCATCTGGATTGGTCATTGCTGCCCATTCATGGCTGCGCAGAAACATCATCGCGCCAAGTAAACTTGTCGCAACTCTTTGACCTCGCCCTGTTTTCTCACGAAAATAAAGTGCTGACAGAATGCCAGTAAGCGCGATGGATCCTGCGCAGGTGGCTACAATATCTGCGCCAACACGGACAGGAGGCTCACCTAAGTTTCCAAGCAGTCTCAAATAACCAGTCATACCCTGAATAACTAATTCACTGGTTGGTCGGTCGCGGAACGGTCCTTTTTCACCGTATGCACTTAAAGACAGAAAAACCAGCCTAGGATTTTTCTTGGTTAATTCGTCATATCCACATCCGAAGCCTTCAGCAACACCTGGCCCCCAATCTTCTAGGAATACATCAGCATTACGTAGCAAACCCTTTAACTTTCGCTGCCCTTCATCTTGCGTCCAATCAATCATTATCGATTCTTTATTACGGTTAAATGATTCAAACAACGCACTATTCCCAGTTGGGGTCTGTGGCGCCAAATCTCGAGCCCAATCTCCTCCTTTAGGCTCAACTTTTATTATCTCAGCACCTGCTTCTGCCAGCATTAATCCAACGTAAGGTCCGGAGTATCCCTGCGTTGCATCAATAACTTTAAGACCCGTCAAGGGAGGAACAAACTTATCATCCCCATTTTTTTTCTTAAAAGGCGAAGATTTTTCGCTAAACCCTTTTTCAATAATGTGCTGCGTAGCCTTACCTGGTTCTGCCAGCCAAGGGTCAATCATCGCAACAGTTTCACTAAACTCCCACGGAATAGAACCTGTGAACATATCGCCTGCGTGTTTAGAATGAAGGGTCGTAATAAATTCATTTTCTACGACCTGCTGATGATGCTGTATGTGATCAAAGTCCATGCTAAAACCATGAGGTACAGATTCCCTCTCAAATTGCACTACCCACCAACGCTTAGGCTTTTGTTTAATCACCTCTCCTACTATTTTCGCCAGCATTTGGCGGTTTTCTACGCGGTCAACATTACGCAGGAATCTCGAATCTTGGGCTAGATCATCATTTTTAAGCCCACGGCATAACCCTTCCCACTGTGCCTGCGTATCACATGCTAGTGCGATATATTCTCCGTCTAACATTTGGAAACACTGATTTGGAGCACTAGCGGAAGAGGCGCTACCTAGTAATTCCATTGGCATGTTCGCTAAAAGAGCCTCTCCTGCGCGATTGGTTTGCATAGCAATACCCATAGCAAAATGGCTAGTATGCAGATGGCAAGGCTGGCCAAAGCGCTCACGCCCAATTAGCCCAAGTAAGGATAGGTTAGCCACCACAACTGCGCCCGCAGGATCCATATGGACAAACCGTAGCATTTCAGGTGTTCCGCCTAATTTTCCATTAAGACCACCAAAGCCGCTAAATGCTTGAACATGGGGATCTAATGCTGCTTTGTCGCGCATAGGGCCAACATCGCCCCAACTGCTGCTCGAGGTATAAACTAAACCTGGGTTTTCCACACTCAAGGCTTGATAACCCAGACCAATACGGTCTGACACACCGGTACGAAAATTCTCTATTAAGATATCGGTCTCTTCACCAAGTTTTTTCGCTGCCTCAAACTGGTCGGGCTGTTTAAGATCTAGCTCGCCAGATAATTGATCATTGTTACTCACCGTGTAGCAAGTGGAGATCCCATTTTGCATTGGGTGTAGCCGGCGAATGAACTCTCCCGTTGGTCTCTCTACCTTAATTGCCTCAGCCCCAAGGTGGCTTAATATTGACGCAGCCCAAGGGCCAACAATCGATGTACCAATATTCAAGACTTTGACACCCGCTAATGGACCAGTAGCATTTTCTTTTTTGTTAATTTTTGCCATACGTAAACACCTAAAGCTTAACCAAAAGCACAGTCTTTTTTAAATCACACCAATTTAATTATCTCGCCACAATAACCAAAATAACCTATTTTTGCAAGCGCATACATAAATATAATTAACGTATTTATACTCAAATAATCAGTATATTAAGTAATTATTGGAGATTTAATTTATATTTTTAATATTATTTGCAAGCCCATACATTAAATTAGCAATAAAAAGAGCCGCTACACCTATTAAACTTCTAAAATGCTATTCTCCAGCAAGCACTTTATAAATGAGCCTTCTATGTCAGAAATAGGTCTTTACTCCCTTGCGCCAGTAATAATTACGCTGGTCTTGTCTGTTTGGTCCCGCAATGTGGTACTGGGCTTATTTGTGGGTGTGTTCTCAGGCGTACTCCTGTTGAATGGTCCCAACCTATTTACGGGCATGAGTATCATGGTCGAGCAGTACTTAGTTGCCCAAGCATCAAACAGCGCCAATATGGGTATTTTACTGTTAATGATTTTTGTTGCCGGCCTTGTGGGTCTAATGGAAAAGTCCGGCGGCGCAGCGGCATTTGCCGG